>Ga0315555_1003697_pt1 | contig 10489 bp, 7 predicted proteins | sample SalMarSW160380MG_FD_202113 | JGI IMG/M metagenome (GOLD analysis project Ga0315555, IMG submission 202113) | Salt marsh sediment microbial communities from the Plum Island Ecosystem LTER, Massachusetts, United States - Salt Marsh Sediment SW1603-80 ...
TTTCCTGAAAGTATCTGATGATGGGCAGAGTCCGCGTGGCATGACCCAGGCCCATGTTCAGCATAGCGATAAATACAGAAGAATGAGGCGGGATATTCATGATTTATGATTTTCTACCAGCTTCATGCAAGAAACACCCGATTAAGGCCCGATGCTAAAATTTTTGATCAGCCGTCTGGTATCTCAAAGCAGCCCGGGACAAATACGTCTGCGGATTTTAAATCATTTCCTGCGAGACAGTTCAATAGCTCAGATATTCACAGTATATCCGGTTCCGCATTTAAAAGGCATTCAGCCATTTAGTTTAACCGGTGGATTATTTTTATAAACCAAATAAATATAATAAAAAAACCGGGGACATTCCCCGGTTTTTCAACTATGTAAAGCATCAGATGCAGCAAGCCGGATTCAGGTATTATTCGCTCGCTTCTTCGCTGCTCTTTTTCTTTGATTTACTTTTTGCCTTGGTTTCTTTCCCAGCCTTAGTAACGACCTGGTCAGCTTTAGACGCCGTCACCTTTTTGGTAGTTTTGACCGCTTTGGTTTTGGTTTTCTTTTTGGGCTTCTCTTTTTCTTCAGCACCGGCTTCTCCGGCCTTCTGTGGTTCGGCTTCCGCTTCAACCTCCGCAACGGATTCTGCTTTTTCAGTTTCCTCCAGTTTATCTTTTTGCTCAGGTTCTTCCGCTACCTGCGCTTCTACTTCCACAGTCGCTTCAGCTACAGTTGCCTCTTTCACAGTTTTTTCCGCTACAGTTTCTTTTTCTTTTTCAGCAGATGTTTTTTTCGTCTTCGGTTTCTTAGCCGGTCGTTCCCGTCCTTTTTCTTCATCAGGTACGCCTTCCAGTACTTCCGGAACATCTTTAACCAGTTCACCCATGGTTGTGGGTGCAAAATTATGGGTAGTCATAAAGGAATCGATTTCTTGCTTCTCTTTTCCTTTAAGATATTCCGAAACCGACAAAACGATGCGTTTGTTTTCCTTATCAAATTCGAGGACCTTCAATGGAAGGTCATCACCTACCTTGAAATGATCGGAAGCACGTTTAATATTTTGCTTGCCCAGGTGATTTAAAGGAACAAAGGCATCAACTCCCAGGGGAAGCGTCACAATAACTCCCTTGTCAATCAGCCGTGAGACCTTGCCGACAGTTTCCACCCCAACCGCATAAGATTCTTCAAAAGTATCCCAGGGATTGGCTTCTACCTGTTTGTGACCCAGTGCGATGCGTCTCTCTTCCTTATTGATATCCAGAACGACTACATCAATCTCCTGGTTTTTCTTTACAACTTCACTGGGATGACGAACTTTTTTAGTCCAGCTGAGATCAGAAATGTGAACCAGACCATCCACTCCTTCTTCCAGTTCTACAAAGGCCCCAAACGGGGTTAGATTCCTTACGATACCGCGATGCCGGGAGTCCACCGGATATTTTTTCTCAATATCTTCCCAGGGATCAGGGGTCAATTGCTTGAGGCCCAATGAAATTTTCCGGTCATCCGGCTCAATACTCAGTACCACCGCTTCCACTTCATCGCCTTCTTTCAGAACCTGTGCCGGGTTCTTGATATGCTGTGACCAGCTCATCTCGGACACGTGAATCAGTCCTTCGATTCCTTTTTCCAGTTCCACAAATGCCCCATAGTCCGCCAGGCTGACTACTTTTCCATTGACGTGACTGCCAACGGGGAAACGTTCTTCCACATTTTCCCAGGGATGCGGTTGAAGTTGTTTCAGGCCCAGAGAAATCCTTGATTTGTTTTCATCAAAATCAAGAATCATAACATCCATTTCCTGATCCAGTTTCACAACTTCGGAAGGATGGCTCACCCGTCCCCAGGAGAGGTCTGTGATATGCAGCAACCCATCGACTCCGCCCAGATCAATGAAAACGCCAAAATCAGTAATGTTCTTGACCATTCCGCGGCGAACCTGCCCCTTATCCAGGGTATCCAGAATCTGTGCGCGTTTACTTTCCAGATTTTTCTCTATAATCACCCGGCGGGAAACAACGATGTTTTTCCTTTGTTCATTTACTTTCACAATTTTCAGATCCAGATCCTGTCCCACAAATGCATCAAAATCCCGAATCGGTTTTACATCAACCTGTGAGCCGGGCAGAAATGCATCCACCCCACCAAGATCCACCACAAAACCGCCTTTAATCCGCCTTACAATACGTCCCTTGAGAACTTCATCATTCTGATGTTTATTCAACAGGTTTTCCCAGGTCCGGATAAAATATACTTTGCGGCGGGATAATAAAACCTGCCCCTCCACATCTTCAGGATTCTCCAGAAATACCTCTATTTCATCACCAACTTTGATATTATCGAGATCTATAAATTCCTCTTTGGGAATCATCCCTTCGGATTTAAAACCAACATCGACAATCACTTCTTTGTCTGTTACAGCCACAACCGTACCATTAATGATATCACCTTCATGAACCCGGTCAAAACTCATTTCATAAAGTTTCAGCATTTTAGGATCCACCTCCGGTGAATCGTCTACCAGTATATCCGGTGCATCCTCCGGTTTAAAAACCTGGCCCGGTTTGAACATCTGATTCTGTTCATCCTCCGATCCGAAATCTTGTTCCGGAGTTACAGAGACTTCCGGGGTTTGTTTTTTGGATTCTTCAGACATTTGAATATTTCCTCCTTTTCAAAAGATTTCCCCCTGGGGGATTAAGCAAACGCCAAATTTAATTGGTGTTAACTATTATTCAAAATGATTTTTCATTTAAACCCATTTCCAGGGTTTGCGGTTCGAATCAACAAAGACCAATCGCGTCATCCGGCCAAAATAAGACATCATCCTGTCGTTTCAATAATCTTAAGATTGCATTCAAATATTTGCTATCGTATTTTTGATTTTTATGAAACCCCGGTATGAAAGATTGCAGCCTGTGAAATACAAAATAAATTTAGAGCAGGGATTTTGGGTTCTTTTTCTCTTTTATCTTCAGAATGATTTTCCGGAACGGGGGTTAGCGGAAAACAGCCGGCTGATATCAAGATTGGGGATGAGAATCTCTATAAAAACCACGCATCTTTGAAACCAATAACGGAAAGGGTTAACACCATCAGGGGATCTATTATGAAAGCTACCGCACGGGCACATTCCAATATAGCACTTATTAAATACTGGGGAAAACGAAATTCCAGGCTGAACCTGCCTGCAGTTGGTTCCATTTCCATCACATTAAAAGAAATGTCAACCGTTTCCACGGTAACTTTCCTGGAAAATCGTGACACCGATCTTCTGGTAATTAACAATAAAGAAGCTGATCGGCACGAATCTGAACGGGTGACTCATTTTCTGGACATCATCAGGCAACAGGCCGATTTGCCGGTCCGGGCCGAAGTAATCAGTCATAATAATTTCCCCAGCGGAGCGGGTCTGGCCTCTTCGGCTTCGGCTTTTGCCAGCCTGGCTCTGGCTGCCGCTGCCGCTGCCGGTTTATCACTGGACAAGGAAGCATTGTCCATTCTGGCCAGAAGAGGTTCGGGATCTGCCGCGCGATCCATTTTCGGCGGTTTCGCAGAAATGAAGAAGGGTGGGAAGGAAGATGGCTCGGATGCGGTAGCCGTGCAGCTGGCCGATGAAAATTACTGGGATATACAGGTATTGATTGCCATCACCTCCCGGGAGAAAAAAGAGATTGGCTCCACTTATGGCATGAACCTTACCGCAGAAACTTCCCCCTATTACAGTCAATGGATTGCATCTGCACCGCCGGATTTGAAGGAAATGCGTGATGCCATCACCCGCAGAGATTTTGAGAAGCTGGGAGAACTATCTGAATTCAGCTGTCTGAAAATGCATGCTGTTATGCTGAGTGCTAATCCCGGCCTCATTTACTGGAATAGTACTACGCTGGATTGTATGCACACCATTCGGAAAATGAGAAAAAGCGGAACACCGGTTTATTTCACCATAGATGCGGGTCCGCAGGTAAAAGCCATTTGCCTGAAAGAAGATGCCGGATTAATTCAATCCGGGCTGAAGAACATAGCGGGAGTAATAAAAATTGTGAGAACAGACCTTGGTCCCGATGCCATGTTGCTGGAGAACGAGTGATGAACCTGACCGCCTGGGCACCGGGAAAACTTATTATTATTGGGGAATATGCAGTACTGGAGGGAGCACCCGCACTGGTGATGGCGGTTGATCGTTATGCAGAAATCAGGATTACGGATTCTCCAGAGGAAACCTTCATCCTCCATTCAGGGGTGGTAAGTGAGACAAACATCCGATTCGAAATCGACCCGCAGGGCAAGGCACATTTTCTGACATCACTTTCAGATGACGATGAAAAAAAATTGCTATTTTTTTGCGGTGTTTTGGAAAAATTTTTGCAATCCGGACAAATTCCGGGCAAAATTCATCCCCTGGAATTTACCCTTGACACATCTGACTTCTATTTAAAGCCTGGCGGTGAAAAACTGGGGTTGGGATCCAGCGCCGCCTTAACAGCGGGACTTGTGGCAGGTCTAATGCATGCCACCCGGAGAACTGCCGAGGAACAGGTCGATCCGGCAGCATTGTTCGATATGGCACAAAGCATTCACCACGCCGTTCAGGGGAAAAGGGGAAGCGGGATTGATATCGCCTCCAGCAGTTACGGGGGTATAATTGAATTCCGGCGCCTGGCAGATAATAAAAGCAACGAGGTAGAGATTATTCAGCGCGAAATGCCAAAAGATCTTATTATCCTTACCATCTGGAGCGGTACCTCGGCTTCAACCCCGCAGATGGTAGAGCAGGTACGGCGATTCAAACAGAGCCATAAATCAGCCTATGAACAATTAATTTCCCGTCTGCATAATATTTCCAGCCTGGGCTGCAGAGCGTTTGCGGCACAGGACAGCACCTCCTTTATTCAGTATATCAACGAGTATTTTGATGAACTGGTGGAACTGGGAGAGAGGGCAGGAACAGATATCATTTCCGGGGTCCACCGGAAGATTGCGCAGCTGGTTCAAGACGGCGGTGCCGTGTATAAGCCGTCTGGCGCGGGTGGTGGGGACATCGGTATTGCCCTCACCTGTTCAAAAACCATAGCCGGACAAGTTTCAGAGAACATTTTGCGTTCGGGATTTCAATTAATTAACTTAGTGCCCTCCTCCAGAGGAGTTTATCTGGAGTCTGAGCGAATTAAGTAAAACGGGGAGAAAACATTGGAAAAATCGCGTATTCCAAAATTTTATCAGTACTCCTTTGCCGAGCGTCTTCGCATCCTGTTCGAAAAAAAGTTAATAAATAAAGACGATTATTATGAGTTACTGAATTTCAATAATGTGCTGTCAGTTGATGAAGCCGATAAAATGATTGAGAATGTTATTGGCGTTTTCGGACTGCCCATAGGGCTGGGCTTGAACATGCTGGTAAATAACAAAGAATATATCATACCGATGGTGGTGGAAGAACCGTCCATTGTAGCGGCTGTGAGTTCATCTGCCAAGCTGGCGAGGGAATCGGGAGGATTTACCAGCGAGAGTACCGATCCTATTCTAATCGGTCAGATCCAGATCGTGGATGTTGAGAATCCTTCCAGGGCAAAGAACGTAATCCTTCAGAACAAAGAGGAGATCCTGAACCTGGCGAACAGTCTGCATCCCAGGATGCTGGCCAGAAGCGGTGGTGCACGTGACATTGAGGTAAGAATCCTGACCCACCCCTCCCTGGAAAAAGACATGGTAATCGTCCATCTGCTGGTGGATACCAAAGATGCCATGGGCGCCAATCTGGTTAACAGCATGTGTGAAGGTGTGGCATCTCTGCTGGAGAAAATCAGTGGCGGAAAAGTGTTTCTAAGGATATTGTCCAACCTGACAGACCGCGCCATTGTCCGTTCCCATTGTACCATACCGGCCCAATTGCTAAAAGGCAGCGGATTCGGGGGAGAGGAAGTGCGGGACGGGATTATTCTGGCCAACCAGTTTGCCAGCATCGATCCTTACCGGGCGGCCACGCATAATAAAGGCATCATGAATGGAATCGATCCCGTGGCCATTGCTACCGGTAATGACTGGCGGGCCATCGAAGCTGCCGCTCATTCCTATGCTGCCAGAGGAGGGGCTTACACGGCATTGACCAATTACAGCCGGAACGAGAACGGTGATCTGGTGGCCAGCATCGAGATTCCGCTCAAAGTAGGTACAGTAGGTGGCCCGCTGGAATCCAACCGTAATGTCATGATTTTGCACAGACTGATGGGTATTGAATCCGCCAGGGAGCTGGCAGAAGTGATGGGGTCGGTGGGTTTGGCCCAAAATATAGCCGCATTAAAAGCACTGGTGACAGAAGGTATTCAGCGGGGGCATATGACCCTGCATGCAAGAAGCGTAGCCAGTGCCGCCGGGGCTACCGCGGATATTTTTGAAACGGTTGTGGAACAGTTGATCAATGACGGTGACATCAAGATCTGGAAAGCAGAACAGATCGTACAGTCTTTACGGGTCAGCCAGCAGGTGGAAGAATTAGAGCAGGAGGTTATCGAATATCTCCCGGAAGCAGCCACTGCTCACGGCAAGGTGATACTACTGGGTGAACACGCCGTGGTATATGAAAGCCATGCCATTGCTGCACCTATTCCACTGGCAATTCAGGCCAGGGTGCATCCGGGAAAAGATGGAGTTTACCTGCTTATCCCCCGCTGGGGTGTTGAAGAAACGCTTCAAAAAGGCGTTAAGCATAAATACTCGATTTATGAATCCCTCGATCTGATTCTAACCCGCCTCGGTTTGGATAATGAGGATATGAAAATTGAAATTTTCCCGCACATACCACGGGCAGCAGGTCTGGGTGGATCAGCAGCCTTGGCGGTGGCCATTATCCGGGCACTGGCCCAGTATTACAAGCTGGATGTTTCAAATGAAGAAATTTCCGGACTGGCCTATGAGTCAGAACTGATTGCTCACGGTTCCGCTTCCGGAATTGATAATACGCTGGCCACCTATGGAAATTTTACCCTGTATCGCAAGGGGGTACCTCCCTTTATGCAGGACATTACTTCACCGGAAGCTATTCCCATCGTGATCGGCCTGTCCGGAGTGGAAAGTCTGACTGCAAAAATGGTAGCCAAAGTACGTGAAGGACGCCAGCAGAGTCCAAAACTCTATGATCATATTTTCGAGGAAATAAATAATTTGGTGCTCAAGTCGGTAAAAGCAATTGAGAAAAATCAGCTAAATAAACTGGGTGATTACATGAACCAGAACCAGGGCCTGCTCGATGCCATCCAGGTGTCAAGTCCAGAGTTGGAGGAAATTATCGCCATTTCCAGAAAAAACGGAGCCCTGGGTGCCAAATTAACCGGAGCAGGCGGGGGTGGCGCCGCCATAGCCTTATGTCCCGAGTATCCCGAAAAGGTAGCAATGGCTATCCGAAAAGCCGGTTATAACACGGTTATTACCCAGATTGGCTGATGAAGGGAACCACATCATGTCGGCGAGAAATGAAAGAGAAGTGTCCTTTGATGATGAAATGCTTGTCGTGGTAAATAAAGCAGATGAAGTCGTCGGATATAAAAATAAACTATCCTGTCACCAGGGAGATGGCATACTTCACCGGGCATTTTCCATCTTCATTTTTAATGATAAAAGCCAGGTCCTTATGCAAAGGAGAAGCGACAAAAAGCATCTCTGGCCGCTGTTTTGGTCGAACAGTTGCTGCAGCCACCCCCGGAAGGGAGAGAGCATGGCAGAGGCCGCATCAAGAAGACTGGAGGAGGAACTGGGCATAAGCACCAGCCTGATCTATTTATATAAATTTCAATACCAGGCCCGTTTCAAGGATGTTGGATCGGAAAATGAATTATGTTCTGTTTATGTGGGGAAATCGGACGATACCGTAAAGACGAATCCCAACGAGATTGCTGCATGGCAATTTATGGATACAGCTGAACTTGAACAGGAAATAAAACAATTTCCTGAGCGGTTCACACCCTGGTTCAAGATGGAATGGGAGCGTCTCAGAAGAGATCACTGGCCCCGTATCCAGGAACTGATTAAAAATTCCTGAAATTCCTTTCAATTTAAATTTGGCATTCCACTTTACGACGAAAAACGCCAGCGCTTAATATCTCTTGTTTTTAAAGGCCTGTGAAGTTACACGGGCCACCATGCCGGCCAGCAGTATCAGGCCGATTAAATTCGGCAGCGCCATGAAGGCATTGGCAATATCCCCCACATTCCAGACAATATCAAGATAACGGCCCTGCAGGTTGGCTCCAATCAGCAGCAGTCCGATATAAATAAGGCGGTATTGTTTCTTGATTTTCACACCAGCAAAATATTCCAGGCACTGTTCCCCGTAGAATGACCAGCCTATGAGTGTAGTATAGCCAAACAGAAAAGAAGCAATGGCAATAATCCAGCCACCGAAGGGGATCACCTAATTAAAGGCTTCCGCCGTCAGGGCCGTACTGGATAGGCCACCGGCCGTCAGATTATAACCAACCTGGCGGGCCATATCGATCACTTCGGGATGCAGCACGGAAATTTCTGCCCGGGACAATCCGCCACCCTCTGCCAGAAGCCTTACTCCTGCTGCGGGTGTGAACAGGTAAACGCCCGTCAAAACAATTGTCAAGGTGGTCATCGTATTAACAAGCAGTGTATCAATGAAGGTGCCGGTCATAGCAATCAGGCCATTCTTGGTAGGATCTTTGGATTTTGAGGCGCTCTGCGCAATAGCTGCGGATCCGAGTCCGGATTCATTTGACAATACCCCACGGCTGACGCCCAGATTAATGGCACGCTGCACAGATGTGCCAATCAGTGCGCCACCCACTGCCTGAGCGGAGAATGCAGATTGCAGAATAATCCGGAAAGCTTCGCCAACCATGGTGATTCTGGAAATTATAATGATCAATGCACCTCCCATGTAAAAAAATATCATGGTGGGTACCAGGCGTTCAGCCACCGCACCGATCCGTTTAATGCCGCCAATGATCACCAGACCCACCAGAATGGTAAGTACCAGGCCGCTGATAATGGCGGGCACACCGAACTGGCTCTGGAAGGCGAGTGCCGTGGAATTAGACTGGGCCATATTGCCGGTCCCGAATAAGGCCGCGAAAGCACCACAAACGGCGAATGCTCCTCCCAGAAATCTGGCAAATCCTTCTTTCTTAAGGCCGTCCCGGATATAATACATGGGGCCGCCTGCCATGGAACCATCTTCGGCTATCCGGTGGAATTGAACTCCTAGAAAACCTTCGGCATATTTGGTGGCCATTCCAAAAAAACCGGATACCCACATCCAGAAAGGAGCGCCAGGGCCACCCGTGGCAATGGCAGTGGCTACGCCGGCTATATTTCCATTCCCCACCGTAGCCGCCAGGGCGGTCATAAGGGCTGCAAAGGGTGAAATATCCCCCTGTTCTTCCTCATTATGATCTTTTCCGCGGGCGCCCAGCAGAACCAACCGAAATGAGGGGATGAGCTTGCGAACCTGAATAACTCCGGTAAAAATGGTTAAAATGATTCCTGTAAATACCCGCAGGGCAACCATCAAGTTGCCCCACATGAAGTCACGGATTTTAGCAGAGATCTGTAATAACAGTTCAAGTTGATTTACCATTAAATCCTCCTGATTAAAGCGGTCCCCATTTTCCGAATATCAGTCACTAGCAAAGGTATAAATTTATCCCCATTTAATATTTCTTCACAAATCAGACCGGGTTATGAAACGTGAGGGTAGTTTACCTGTCCGAAAATCCTAAAATATTTTAAACAGATTTAACAGAATGATGAATATGGTTACCGGGCATAAGAATCGGATCAGAAATCCCCACAGCGGTGACCATTTTCTGAATGATGGATTTCCTGTGGCCAGTTCTTCCGACGCATGACGCGCTCCCCACACCCATCCTACGAAGATAGACAGCAGAAAGGCACCGAATGCCAGGGAAATATTTCCCCACACAAAATCCATTAATGAGAGAAATTCCAGGCCCCCTGCAATAGGTTTGCTCATGCCTAAGATGGCTCCCTGAGACAGGGCAGAAGGAAGACCAATCAGGAAAACCAGAATTCCCACCAGCCATACTGCCAATTTCCTGGCCACACCTTTTTCGTCCACCAGGTAAGCAGTGGGCACTTCCAGCAGGGAAATGGTGGAGGTGAGAGCAGCGATGGAAAGCAGTATAAAAAAGATCACGCCCACCAGGGTGCCCATGGGCATCTGCTGAAAGATGGCAGGGAATACATTAAAAACCAGACCCGGCCCGGCTTCGGGATTCTGGTTCATGGCAAAAAGGGCAGGAAAGATAATTAACCCGGCCATTATTGCTATCACCGTATCGGCAAGGGCTACAAAAAGTCCTGAACTGATCAGGTTATCCTCCTTTGATATATAACTGCCGTATGTTACCATGAGACCCATACCCAGGCTGAGCGAGAAAAATGCCTGCCCCAGTGCAGCAAGGATAACCTGTCCGTTAATTTTACTGAAATCCGGTTCCAGGTAAAATGCCAA
>Ga0315555_1003698_pt1 | contig 10487 bp, 7 predicted proteins | sample SalMarSW160380MG_FD_202113 | JGI IMG/M metagenome (GOLD analysis project Ga0315555, IMG submission 202113) | Salt marsh sediment microbial communities from the Plum Island Ecosystem LTER, Massachusetts, United States - Salt Marsh Sediment SW1603-80 ...
AAGAGAGCGTCTGGCAGTGCCCCGCAGTTGACCGTCACGAAAGGGCCTCGGCTCCGCAACGAATTGGCGTGAATTGCCTGCGCGATCAATTCCTTGCCTGTCCCTGACTCTCCAGTAATGAGGATCGTGGCGTCCGATGGCGCCACTCGCCGGACAAGATCCATGACCCGCTGCATCTGAGGCGATTTTCCGATGATCTCCAGGTTCTCCGGAGTCCGACCCAGTTGCTCACGCAAGGACTGGTTCTCCCGTCGCAGATGGAGCTGTTCGAACGCCTTGGCAACAATCAGCTTGATTTCGTCGACTTGGAAGGGCTTCACAATATAGTCTAACGAACCCAGGCGCAAAGCCTCGATGGCCGACTGAAGCGACGCAAAGGCCGTGATAACGATAACAGCAAGCTGGGGATACTTGCGACGAGTGATCTCGACCAGTTCCAACCCCGTCATCTCCGGCATCCGCAAGTCAGTGATGAGAAGAGCAAATGGCTCTAGTGCGAGAACTTCGAGTGCTTCCTTCCCGCTCGCGACAGCTCGCACGGTGTACCCCTCCTTGCCGAGCACAACCGTCAGGAACTCGCGCATGTTCTCTTCATCATCAACGACAAGAATGCGGTCTGGTCCCACAGCTCCTTCTCTCCTCCACGTGTCCGGTCGCTGCCTTGAACTCGTCCATCGATTCAAGTAATCCTTCCCCTGCCACAGCATCCAAATGACTTCAACTGACCCGTGTGACTGTCTTCATCTGTAGAGCAACACGAAGCGCCACGCTCCACTGATTCTCCAATCTTTTGCCCGTATATTCACGTTGAACATCAGCAATCCCATCTCGCCACCCATTCTCACACCAGCGCAACGGCGCGCATGCGGCCTCTCTCCTTATATATGGACAAACCACCGCGCTGCTTCCGGCCCGCCTTCAGGTCCAGAACATGCCGCGTGAGACATCCACACCCGACTGCCTCTGGCTATCCCTCGGCCGCTTCGTCGGGCACCGGCTGCCTCTTCCGGTTCCTGCGGATTTGTTCGAGCGCTTTGGCAACCGTGTGCTTGATCTCGTCAACCTGAAAGGGCTTGGTAATGTAATCCAAAGCCCCGAGACGCAAAGCCTCGATGGCCGACTCGAGCGAAGCAAATGCAGTAATGACGACGGCGGCAAGATGCTGATACTCCCTGCGTGCGGTTTCAATCAGCTCCAGACCCGTCATTCCGGGCATCCACAAATCGGTAATGAGAAGGGCATAAGGCTCTTGGGCGAGAGCCTCCAGTGCTTCCTTTCCGCCGGAAACAGCCCGAACGGAATAGCCCTCTGTGCCAAGCACAACAGTCAGGAATTCGCGCATGCCCTCTTCGTCATCCACGATAAGAATGCGGTCAGGCTCCACAACTCCTCCTCTCTCCTCCATTTCTGGTCGCCTCCTCAGATTCGAGGATAAGTTCGAACCACGTCCCCTTCTCGGGGCGGCTGGAAAGCTTCAACTGTCCTCCATGGCCCTCGACGGCGCGCAGAGCCGTGGGAAGGGCCAGTCCCAGGCGATTCTTGGATATCTCCCCAAACGGCTGAAAGACAACATCAATCACCTCATCAGGCAACACTTTTCCCGGCAGGCAGAACTCCACACTCACCTCCCCCGCTCTGGGCTCAGGCTGGCAAATCGATATCCGGTCGCCGTCCTCCGCCCACAGTGAGAGTGTCAAGAGAACAGCATCCATAATCAACTCCAGTTGCATCGGATCGGCCTGAACCGGCAAGTCGACTGGAAGCCGCACATCCAGCGGGACTCTGCCTGCTTGCCGTTTCTCCAGCACATCGGAGAGATTCAGCCGCTTTTTCTGAGGCGTTTCCAGGCGTGCAAAAGCGGAGAAGTCGCGTATCAGGTTGTTCAGACGCCGCGATTCCAGAAGCGCAAGCCGCTGAAGCTTCTTACTCTCGACAGACTCCATGTCCGTTCTGGCAAGCTCTTGAACACAACCGCTGATAGTTGCCAGCGGGTTGCGGATTTCGTGGGCCAAATCCTTGGCAAGCTCACCGACGGCAGCGAGCCGTTCCTGTCGCCGACGCTCACGCTCTTCCTGCTTCTCAGCCGTGAGGTCCGTAAACAGAATCACTCTGCCTCGTTCGCTGGCTGCTTCGCCGCGGAGTGAAAAGATCGAGAATCCAACGGGTCGGCGTCGTCCATCGGCCAAGACGATCTCCGCCTCCGTTCGGTGCCGGTTGTCACTGTGTTCGTCCACGGCGGCAACGAATTTCTCCAATGCCAGCCGTGTATCACCCTCTGGCGCATCCAAGGAATTCCCTTCATCCTCAAGACCCAGGATTCTGCGGCCAGCAGGATTGAAATAGAGCACTTCGCCGGTTTTCGTCAGAGCCAGAAGCCCTGTCCCTAGGGACTTCAGAATCGTTTCCGTATCCAACCGGGTTTGAGACAGCTCTCGCCGTGCTGTCTCCAAGGCCTGACTTCTCGCTCGAAGCCTTTCGGCAAGATAGCCCGTCAGGGCGGCAGTGAGGGAAAAGTAGACGGCATGGAGAAAGAGCTGGAAAGAGAACGACCACGCACTCTCCGGGTGCAACCCCAAAAGAACGAAGGCGTAGCCAATCTCGGCAAGTGACGCAATCCAGAAGGCTCCCCACAGCCCCAAGAAGAGGCTCGCGGCTCCAATGGAGAAAAAGTAGAGAAAAACGAACTCACTGACTTCGCCGCCAGTGTAGTGTATCACCGCCGTGTCCAGCGCCACTCCAAGGGAAAGAAGCAGCCATCGGAGCAGCGCATCGGCACCGCGGACCTTGAACCATAGCCCAGCGGCGGTCACCAGGAAAAGATTTCCCGAGAAAAGCGCCAGGAGACGCCAGCGGTCGGCCGAGTTCTCCGCCAGAAAAATCAAGGCAAGGCCAAGGATGACACTGACAAAAAGAAGCCTCGCCAGTAAGTAAGGAGAGAAGTTCCGCTCTCTGTCTGATATGATTCCCATGGGGCTGCAAGGCGTCGGCTCGAGCGCGGCCGACGCCCTTGTCTCCGTTCCGTTTGGATACTCTACTTGATGGCTCCCACCAGATCAAACATGGGCAGATACATGGCGATGAGCATACCACCGATAAGTCCCCCCATGAATACAATCACAATCGGTTCAATCAAGGCGGTCATTGCGGCCACGGCGGCGTCGACCTCTTCATCGTAGAAGTCCGCGATTTTGCCGAGCATTTCGGCAAGCTTGCCCGTCTGTTCCCCGACCGAAATCAACTGCACAACCATCGGCGGAAAGACTCCCGACTCCTTTAACGGAATCGTGATCGTCTTCCCCTGGGAGACGTCGCGGCTCGTGCGCTCGATCGCCTTCTGAATGATAGCGTTTCCAGCCGTCTTGGCCGTGATGTCGAGGCCCTGAAGAATGGGCACACCCGATGATATCAAGACGCCAAGCGTCCGCGTGAAACGCGCCACGGCTGTCTTGCGAATCACCATGCCGATGACGGGTGTTTTGAGCAGCATCTTATCAACCACGAGCTTCCCATTCTCGGTCTTGTAAAACCTCCGAAACAGGAAGACAAAGACCACGGTCGCCCCAAGACTGGGTAGGATTCCCTTCTGCACGAGATGGGAAATCGCAATGACGAATAGGGTTGGCGCTGGCAATTGCGCGTCCATCTGGGCAAACATGTCCGCAAACACCGGAATGACTTTGAGAAGCAGAAAAGTCGTTGCGCCGATGGCCACCGTCATGATAACCGCTGGGTAAATCATCGCGCCTTTGACTTTGCGCTTCAGGGCGTTGGCTTTTTCCAAATAAATGGCAAGACGGCCGAAGACCATCGCGAGCACGCCACCGGTCTCTCCAGCCTCGACCATGTGCGTGAAGAGACTGTCAAACACACGCTTATGCTTTGACAGGGCTTCGGCAAGCGTGGAGCCACCTGACACCGAATTGTGCACTTCGGCGATTACCTTGCCGAACCCTCGATTCGAGACTTGGCTCGCAAGAATGTCGAGACACTGGTCAATGGGCAACCCAGCGTTCACCATCGTCGAAAAGAGACGCGCAAAGATGGCCAAATCCTTGGTCTTCACCCGTACGGGAAATTGGAATTTAATCTCCCGGGGTTTCGGCCGTATTTCACCGACCACGATGCGCTTGGCGCGAAGTTTCGACATCGCTTCGGCCTTGTCATGCGCTTCCATCTCCCCTTCAACATGCTTTTGGCCGGCGGATCGGCCCGTATAGACGAAGACAGGCATTGTGTCACACCTCTCGGTTTGCAGATTGAGATTACTTTGTCAATCCTTATGCAGTCACATGAGCCAGAAGTCGGGCCCGCTCGGCAGCGGTTGTCGGTTTCCTGCCGAGCATCTTCTCCAGTTCCTCCGGCAGGCTCGAATTTGCCAGAGCACGGTCCGCAGACACCGAACCAGCGATCACCAGCTCGTAGAGTGCCTGGTTCATCGTTTGCATGCCGAAGCGCCGCGATACCTGAATGATGCCGTACATCTCATGTACCTTGGCGTCTCGAATGAGCGCACGAATGGCGGGGGTGCACATTAGCACTTCCGCTCCCAGAATCATGCCTCCTCCGGTCTTTTTCGGCAGGAGCTTCTGCGTCACCACGGACTCCAGACACAGGGAGAGCTGAGCTCGGACCTGACCTTGTTGATGAGGTGGAAAAACATCAATAATACGATTGATGGATTCGGTCGATGAATTCGTGTGTAGCGTCGCAAAGACAAGATGTCCGGTCTCCGCCGCGGTCAGTGCCGCGCTGATAGTCTCCAGGTCCCGCATCTCTCCTACGAGAATGACATCAGGGTCCTGACGGAGTACATACTTCAGTGCCGTGGCAAATGACTTCGTGTCTGCACCCACTTCGCGCTGGTTCACCAAGGCTTGTTTATGGGCATGGACATACTCCACTGGGTCCTCAATGGTGATGATATGGACCGGTCGCTCGGCATTGATGCGGTCCACGATGCTGGCGAGACTCGTGGTTTTCCCGCAACCGGTTGGCCCGGTGACCAAGACTAATCCCTTGGGCTTCTGAATGAAGCTCTGGCAGATTTTTGGAAGTCGAAGCTCCTCAATCGTAGGAATACTGAAAGGAATTGCTCGAATTACTGTGGACAGTGACCCACGCTGGAGAAATACGTTTCCCCGGAAGCGTGAGAGTTTCTCGATGCCGAAAGCGAAATCGACTTCAAGTTCGAGTTCGAGCCGCTTCCGTTGTTTGTCCGCCAACAGGCTATAAGCGAGCTGCTTGCATTCCTCCGGAGTCAGTGGGTCGTAGCTCAGCGATACAAGATGTTGATCGACCCGGATGCGGGGCGGACTCCCCGCGCATACATGCAGATCCGTACCTCGGGCTTCGACAAGCTCGTGCAACAGACGCCGAATATCCACTATATAGTCCTCCTTCTCTCCTTCGCATTCCACCATTCATTCATGCGTCTCTCTCGACTGTCAAAACAAGCCCAACCCCCTCGTGAGTCTCTCGACCAGGATTCCCTCATTCCGGTGCCACGGATATTTTCGGCTCGATTTTGGGGGACTCCTTTGAGGAAAACAGATGTCGGGTTGGGTGATGAATAGTGATACCCGGTTCCTGCCTCATTGTCCTGTTACCCGCAACACCTCTTCGATTGTCGTGATGCCGTCTTCGAACTTGCGCAACGCGCCCATCCGCAAAGTCAGCATGCCTTCCTTGACTGCCTGATCTTCGATTTCCTGGGTCGAAGCGTTCTCTAAGATAAGCACGCGCATTCTCGGAGAAATTGGCGTAACCTCATAAATACCTGTTCGTCCCTTGTAACCGCTGTTGCTACAATCAAGGCAACCCGTTCCGTGGTAGAACACCTTCCCTTTGACATCTTTGGGATCCAGGCCGGCCTCCCGCAGCGCCTCAGGATGAATGTCAGCCGGTTCCCGGCATTTCGGGCAGATCTTGCGCATCAAACGCTGCGCCATGATCAGGTTGACGGAACTGGACACGAGAAACCGTTCGACTCCCATGTCAATCAACCGGCTAATGGTTGCCGCCGCGGAATTCGTGTGCAGCGTCGACAGAACCAGGTGTCCGGTCAGCGCGGCACGGATTGCAATCGAGGCTGTTTCAAGGTCTCGGATCTCTCCGATCATGATAATATCCGGGTCCTGTCGCAGAAAAGATCTTAGAGCAGACGCGAATGTCAGTTTTACTTCCTCGCGTATCTGCACTTGATTCAAGCCCGGAAAACTGTACTCGACTGGGTCCTCGGCCGTGATCGTGTTGACATCTGGGGTGTTTATGTTGGTCAGTGCACTGTAGAGTGTGGTTGTTTTGCCCGAACCAGTCGGACCGGTGACCAGAATCATGCCATAGGGCATGCGAATAGCTGCGTTGAAATCCTTGAGAGCCTTCGGTTCGAATCCAAGCAAAGACAGGTCGAGCGTCAGATTCGTCTTGTCCAGAATACGCATCACGACCTTCTCGCCAAACATGGTAGGCAAGGTGGAGACGCGCAAGTCAATCGCATGATCCTCGATCTTCATCTTGATATGACCGTCCTGAGGGACTCGCCTTTCCGCGATGTCAAGATTCGCCATGATTTTGAGGCGGGAGCTGATGGCACTGCGCAAATGCAATGGCGGCGACATCACTTCGTAAAGGGTTCCATCAATGCGCGTCCGTATTCGCAGGGATTTCTCATACGGTTCAATATGAATGTCGGATGCACCTTTCTTGACGGCGTCGGCGATAATACCGTCCACGAGCTTCACGATCGGCGCACTCTCGATCGCTTCCCTGATCTGACTGACCTCGGCGTCTTCCGCCTCCTCGACGAGCTCGATACCGGTGCCTCCCATGTCCTTCAGAAACCTATCCAGCGTCCCATCCATGTGGTAGTGCTTCTCGATCGCGCGCAGATACTGCGTCTCCGTGATGATCACTGGCTCGACATCGAAGCCCGTGATGAACTTGATATCATCGAGGACAAAGTCAATCGTGGGATCAATCAGGCCAATCGTCAACATCTTGCCTCGACGCCTGATGGGAAAGACCTGATACTTCTGGATGAATTCGGGGGAAAGGAGATGGAGAACTTCCTCGCTGACTTCCATGTTCTCCAAATCCATGAGCGGCAGGTTGTAATAGTCGGCGACGAACTTGGCAATCTGATCCTCGGTGACAACGCCCAGCTTGACCAGTTCCGTCACGACGGAGTTCCCCGAGTCTTTCTGGCGCGATTTGAAAACCAGAAAATTATCCTGGGTTATCTGATTCGCATTGAGGAGTAGATTAGGAATACGCGATGTCATGGCACTCTGTTCTGACTCATTAAGCCGTGAGCGATTCGCGAACGAGGACGCGACTGTATGCCCCGGAACTCTGACCCGTTCGTATCTGTGAGCGCTGGCTCTCGCACCCTTGGAGCAAGCTGCAACAAATCAGCCCGTGAAATTGCAAAGTGCATGCCACCGCTTCTCAGTCGCGAGAATACAGCAGTTCGCACGATCTTGTATTCTGCAAACCTTATGCGTCGCTGTGAATGTAGTTGCAGAGCAAAAAAGCCGGTGCGGGAATCTGCACCGGCCTCTTCAAAGCAACAATCTATAAATTCAGTTGTGACGAATCAACACGATGTCGCCATCCGTCACCCTATAATCCTTCCCCTCCAAACGGAGCAGACCCTTTTCGCGGCACCCGGTATAACCGCCATGAGCCACGAAGTCGTCATACGAGACAATCTCAGCACGAATAAAACGTCGAGCCAAGTCGGTGTGAACCGTCGCTGCGGCGTCCAAAGCTGTCTCGCCGCTGCGCAATGTCCATGCATGGGTCTCGTTCTCGTTCGTCGTGAAGAAGCTTAAGAGCCCCAACAGGTCAAACGAGGCGTGCAGAACTCGACGCAGTGCTGTCTCCGTCATCCCCAAATCGGCCAAAAACGCCGCTTGCTCGTCCGGAGCCAGCTCGGCGATTTCCCGCTCGAGGTCGGCACAAAGAGCCAGGATTCTGGTGTTTCCCTCGGCGAGCTCCGCCTCAAAGTTTGGCAACTGGGACTGGACAATCGGCAGTTCAGTCTCGTCCGCGTTCACGAGAACAAGCAAGGGTTTCTCTGAAAGAAACTGGAAACCTCGCAACTGTTTCTTGTCCTCTGAACGAAGCTCCAAGAGCCGCAAAGGTCTGTTATCCTCGAGCAGCGCTCTGCCTTGCTCCAGAAGCTCCAGTTCGTGCTTATCTTCGGCGGAAAGCGGTTTGACCTTCGCCATTTTTTGCAGCCGCTTCTCCCTCCCATCCAAAACCACGAGATCCGCAAAAATCAGTTCATCCTCGACGCGCCGGATGTCGCGCAGAACATCGATTCCCTCCTCGAGCTCGCGTTTGCCATAAGCGCGCACAACTTGAACCAGCGCGTCGGCGAGTTTCAGATGGGCCGCGACTTGGGTCGTGAACCAGTCCGCTTTGGCGCTTCCGGTTTCCACCGGCGGCGTGTCACAGTATTCAACGGCGATGTGAACCGCTTTGGCCGAACCCGTGATGGCGGCAATTTTCTCCACGCGCTCATCCGGAATCGATGCCACCGCGCGCATCGCCTCGCGTCGGAACGCATGAGCCGGGTCAGGCTCAGTGCCTGTTAAGAGATGGAAAGTGGTCGTCTTGCCGGACTTCGGCAGACCGACGAGCCCGATGTTCATCTATCCGTCTCTTTCCTCCACGATCGCTCCAATCACTCGCACCGTCCGATGTCAGCAGCAAAAAGGCCTCGGCGACAAAGCCCGAGGCCTCTAAAAACGAAACCGTTTCACTTCACTCCAAATACCTATCTCGACACTCCTGCCCCTTCTGTAGCATCACTCCGACAGATTGGCCAGGCGGATGAAATCCTCTTCAATGCGTTCGACCTGCTCCAGAACAGCACTGTCAGCGCCGCCGTGTACCATCTCGCGCAATCGCTTGGAATCACGGATCAATTCCTTCGCTGCGGTTTTGTAGTGCTTCTTCTGCATCCGATCGGCACAACAGGGATACGACTTACTCACTCGTTTGGCGGCTTTGTAAAGGAAGTTCGCCGATTCGCGGATGTAGGCCACTTCACGCGACTTGCGGGCTTCTCGAACCGGCAACAGGACCTCATGGAATTTCTTCAGTTCCCACGGTGCCTTGTCTGGATAGAAATCCGCCGATTGATAAGCGTATCCCCAATCCGGATGGTCACACTTTGCGCCACATTTGCCGATACACCCGCTCGCTGCGTGGCCGCATTTGCCGCCGCATTGACCTCCGGCATATCCCAGCGCAACCAGCGCCAAAAGGGTAAGAACGACTACTGAGGGAAGCCACTTCTTCATACTTGGTCTCCGTTCAGCTCACGATATTGATGAAGAATGATTTGACAATGGTCTGCTCTCTCTTAGCCTTGAATATAACACATTTCATGTGCAAATGCAAGCAGAAAAACGCGTATGTTCGGCGCGGACTCCCGAAGCGCAAGTGGGATAAGGATACTAAATACAGCAGATTATCTGCCCAGTGAAATCCCGAGCATCTCGGCCGCTTTGACGAGCTGGCCGTCAGGCGGAACCGTCTTCAGTTTGCTGACCGCTTCTTCAATCGGCACCGACGAAATCTCGTTGCCCTTCAGGCACACCATCCAACCGAATTTCTCTTCAGCGACCAGCTCGACGCCTGCGACGCCGAATTGCGTTCCCAGGATGCGGTCGATGGTCGTCGGCGATCCCCCGCGCTGTAAATGCCCCAAAACCGTGCAGCGTGTGTCAATATCCGTCCGTTTCTTTATCTCCTGCGCCACCCAGTTGCCGATGCCACCCAATCGATCGGCCCAGTAGCCATCCGACGCCTTCTCGATGACGACCTTTTCGCCACTCTCCAGTTTCGCGCCTTCGGCGACGACGATGATGCTGAAGCGGCTACCGGTCAAATCCCGCTGCTTGATCTTGCGCACGACCTTCTCCATGGAGAAAGGTACCTCCGGGATGAGGACGACATCGGCACCACCGGCAATCCCCGCTTCGAGGGCAATCCAGCCCGCGTCGCGTCCCATGACTTCGATCACCATAACGCGATGATGGCTTTCCGCGGTCGTGTGCAGTTTGTCCAAGGCCTCGGTGGCGGTCGTAATGGCCGTGTTGTAACCAAAAGTCCGGTCCGTGCCCGACAGGTCGTTGTCGATGGTCTTTGGAATACCGACCACTGGCACGCCCAGCTTGAAAAGGTCGCGCGCGATGGTCAGCGTGCCATCACCGCCGATGCAGACAATAGCATCCAGCCCGAGAGTCTGGATGTTTTCCAGAAGAACCGGCGTCATGTCCTCAACGACCGTCTCGCCATTCTTCTTGATGGTATGCTTGAAGGGATTGCCCCGGTTCGTTGTTCCGAGGATGGTTCCGCCGCGTGGGAGTATCCCCCGCACATCTTTGGATGTGAGTTCGCGCACTCGCTTAGCGTTGATGAGGCCGTCGAAGCCGTCTTCGATGCCGACGACTTCCCAGCGATAATAGTCGTGG
>Ga0315555_1003701_pt1 | contig 10481 bp, 5 predicted proteins | sample SalMarSW160380MG_FD_202113 | JGI IMG/M metagenome (GOLD analysis project Ga0315555, IMG submission 202113) | Salt marsh sediment microbial communities from the Plum Island Ecosystem LTER, Massachusetts, United States - Salt Marsh Sediment SW1603-80 ...
CCCATTAACAGGCCAGATCTTTTTACGGTTTTAATTGATACGGCCAAACTGACTTACCAGAGAAAGGGTGAATTCTATAATTTAAATGGCGATGTTTGGCTGGGAAAAAGCCAATATACTCATAATTTTGAACCGCAGGAAATTATCCAGTCTCTTCGCTCGGCTCAGGGGCCGACCAGAGAACAATCCGACTTGGAGAAGAAAACGAAACTGAATGTGCGATTGCTGGAAAGCAAAAACCTGTGGGTGGATAACAACCTGGCCAAAATCCAGCTCAGTGCTGCCCTGGAGTTTATCGGCACTCTGGCCCGCCCCAATATGACCGGACGTGTACAGGTGGAAAAGGGTTATGTAATGTATCTGGACCGCAAATTTCAGGTAGATACAGCCGTGGTGGATTTTGTCGATCCCAACAAATTGAATCCGATTGTTAACCTGAAAGCGGTTTCTCAGGTGACGGTATATGAAAGACAACAATCCACAGCTTATGAAATCACACTGAGCATTACAGGTCCGCTGGATCAACCGGTCGTCGATTTGACATCAAATCCACCTTTGAATAAATCAGATATATTATCTGTACTCACCCTGGGTACAACCACCGAAAATCTTTTAAGCAGTTCTGCATCCGGGACATCGGTGACAAACGTCCTGACCAGACGGGTTGAATCACTATCCAGTCAGCGAATAACCAGTTACCTGAGCAATCGAGTGGGCAATTTACTGGGACTGGATCAGGTAACCATAGAGGGCAATATTTTCCGGTTCAACCAGGGCGGAGCACCTCAGCTGGTGGCCACCAAAACTTTTCTAAACCGGTTAGCAGTTACCTATTCCACTACAGTAGGACATTTAAATGACCAGGGTGTCCGGCTGGACTATCATATTTCAAAACACTGGGCCATTCAGGGGGAAACTAATCAGATGGGGGAAGCAGGCATTGATCTGAAATACCAAATAAACTTCAAATGAAAAATACAAATTACATATTCATCAGGGTGATTTTTCTGTTCCTGCTGGGGGGGCTTTCGATGCTGGAGGCAAAATCCGATAACAGGTTTGAAATCAAATCTGTACATTTTAACGGGAACCAGGCATTCTCGGAAGGTCATTTACAAAGTATCATGGTTTCCAAACCATCCTCCTTTCTGAAGCATCATTATTATCATGCTGATGTGTTTCATAATGATCTTGAAAATATCACCCTTTTTTATAAACAGCAGGGTTACCTGGGAACAAAAATTACTGTCTATCAAGTTAAGAAAGACACGGCCGATCATAACGTCCGTGTTAATATTGAAATACATGAAGGCCCCCGTGCTTATGTGAAAGCGGTCAGTCTGTCTGACAATCATTTTATCAGCGGAGAAAAACTTGGGAACCAGATAACTCTCAAGAATGGTGATCCCCTCCTGCAGAAAAAAATTGACCAGTCCAGCAATAATATTCTGAATCTATATTCGGATAATGGATTTCTTGACGCTAATGTGCAAACGGATGTCAAACTAATGGCAGACAGTCAACAGGCCTTTGTGGATTTTATGATTCATGAAGGCCTTCAATACAGGATAGGCGACATTCAGATTCGGGGTCTGGATTTCACTAAATCTTATGTTGCTAAGCGAGAACTCAATTTTAAAAAGGGAGAAGTAATAAATTATTCAAAATTATTGAATTCGCAGAGACAACTTTATCTAACCGGACTTTTTCAGAGTGTATTTATCTCTTTAAAACCGCCGGCGGTGCAGGATTCAGTTATTAGGATCGTACTGATCGATATCAAAGAAAAAGCACCTGCCCAGTTTAATGTCAGCGGAGGTTATGGCTCAGTTGAAAAATTAAGGGTGAAGACGGAGGTTTATAATGATAATATCAGGGGAACCGCCAGAAAGGCCGGCATTGCTGCAAAATATAGTTCACTCTATCTGGGAGCTGAAGCATCGTTTACCGAACCCTGGACATTTCATTCCCGCTTCAGAACAGATCTTAACCTTTTTTTAGACTATATTAAAGAGCCTGGTTACGATCTTAGCCGTATCGGGGCAGTTTTAACGGTAGGAAGAAAATTTCTGAAACGTTCTAATATTTTTTTATCTTACCGGCATGAGAACAACGATCTCAGCCATATAAAAGTAACTGAAATTCCCGAACGCCCACAGAATAGAGTTCGGAGTTTTAAACTGGCTCTTATTTATGATACCCGGGATAATATTTTTAATACGACCAGCGGCACATATATCCAATGGTCCAATGAAATTGCAGGATTATTTTTTGCCGGGCAGGTACAGTTTTACAGCAGCATTTTCAATGCTAAATATTTTTACCCCGCTACCCGCAGTACCATACTGGCCATGGCTTTAAATCTGGGCTGGATTAATGCCCCCGGCGGGATAAATGCCATACCATTAAATGAAAGATTTTACAGTGGCGGACCCAATGAACTAAGGGCTTTCGGATATCAGAAAGTGGGGCCTCTGGATCAGAACGGTTTACCTCTGGGCGGTAAAGTAAAATTGGTACTGAACATTTTCGAAATCCGGCAGACCATTTATAAAATGTTCGGCATGGCTGTTTTCGGAGAACTGGGTAATATCTATATCTCACCGGGCGAGATCAAACTGAATAACCTGCGTCAATCTATTGGCATCGGTTTACGTGTGAATTCCCCGGTGGGATTGCTTCGTCTGGATTATGCCTTCAATCTGGCGCCGGAAAAGGGCGAGCCCAAGACTCAACTGTATTTCAGTGTGGGGCAGGCTTTTTAAATATTACAACCGGCCCGGAAAGTCCACTTAAATGTGACCATGGAGTGGCCATCTGGCAGCGAGAAATAAAGATGAAGGATTAAGGTTGAAAGATTAAAGATGAAAAATTAAAGATTCATCCATAATCTTATTTTTATGCAAACTGTTAACTGTGAACCGGAAACTTCGTGCGGACACCTTCCATCTCGCAGCTTGGGCCCTCCAAATTTGTATGGCGGTTCTCCGGAGGAATTTAAACTCCCACATCAGTTAATGCCATCATCTTCTTTCAGGGGCAACCGGATGTAAAATGTTGTTCCCTGATGGTCTTCGCTCTTCACCTCTATAGTCCCCTGATGGGATTCGGCTATCAATTTGCAGATGGATAATCCCAATCCGCTGCCACCGGTTTTCCGCGCACGGTCTTTTTGAACGCGGTAAAATCGCTCAAATATATGGGGAATTTCCTCGGCTGGAATTCCCATTCCGGTATCCTGCACTTCCACCAGGGCATCGTTATTTTCTTTTTTCAGACTAATTCGGACTGTCCCCTCATCAGGCGTATATTTAATGGCATTATCAATAATATTAAAAAACATTTGATATAACCGGACCTTGTCACCTTTAACCGACAGGGAAGGAAATTTTTCATATTCTATGTGCTGGGCTTTGAGATCTGCCATGAGGGTAGCATCGGCAATAACATCTTCCAGAACGGCATCCAGTTGTACCGGAAGGAATTCAAAATTCTCTTTAATGGATTCGGTCTGAGATAACAATAACAAATTATTTATTAAATGGCTCAGCCGGGTGATGGTCTCAATATCCTGAACAAATTTTTCTTTCAATTCAAGTGAAACGGCCGGATTATTCAGCTCGTTCTCCCAGTGTGTCCGAAGCAGGGCCAGCGGTGTTTTTAATTCATGAGCAGCATCAGCCTGAAACTGCTGCTGGCTTTCAAAAGCATTTTGTAGGCGGTATAACAGATCATTCAGAACCTGCGATAATTTTCCCAGTTCATCCTCCTTATGAGGGACCTCAATTCTTTCATTCAAATTGCTGGAACTTATTTTCTGAGCCTTCTGTGTAATTCTGTTGATGGGCATCAGTGCCTGCCTCACCAGGATATAGCCACCGGTTGAGATAAAAATTATGGCCAGGATCACCGCTACCAAGAGTACTTCCAGCAGGTTTTCCATGGAACTTTCGATTCGCTGGATGGGTGAACCCGCGGTAATCCAGCCAATCCGATTACCCTGAAAAAAAATCTGTCGCCCAATAACCCTGAAAGTTACTTCACTTTCCGGTGAGGTTTTCAGATAGGGCAGACGCCGTACCAGTTTTATTTTTCGGGTAAAGGCGATTTTCTCCGGAAAGGTAGGAAGGGGAACATTCAGATTTATGCGTTGGGCAATAGGAGAGGCAAAAATCACTTTCTGATTGTTGTTATACACAATAATATAATGTTCCAGGTAACGTGTAGCATTATCCGGGGAGAAGAGAAAATCCTGAAAATGTTCAAAAAACGGATCGTAGTTTCTTTCGATTGATTCGATGAGGCTGTTGAGTTGCTGGTCAAGTGCTCTGAACAGAAGCCGCTGCATTCCCAAATAAGTTCCCAGGCTGAAAGTAAGCAATATCAGAGATGAGACACCGATATACCAGAGTGTCAGCCTCATCCGGATTTTCATGCGTCATCCTTTATCATGTACCCCACACCGCGTACTGTCTGAATTATGCTTTTGTTTTCATCCTGATCAATTTTTTTCCGGAGGTTCTTGATGTGGACATCCACAAAATTGGTCATGGTAAACAGATCAAAATTGTCTCCCCAAACATGCTCTGCAATGGACAGGCGTGACAAAACCCGGTTTTTATTGTACAGTAAAAATTCAAGGATAGCATATTCTTTACTGGTTAATGTGATCGATTGGCCCTTACGCAGGATTTCATGAGTGCTGGTATTGATTTCCAGATCACCCACCCGGATTACAGCCGAACGTGCGTCGGAGTTTCTTCTCAACAAGGTGCGAACTCGGGCCAGAAGTTCCGGAATGGCAAAAGGCTTGGTCAGGTAATCATCAGCACCGGCATCCAATCCAGCTACTTTATCCTCAACCCTGTTTTTCACTGTTAACAATAGAACCGGGACAGTCAATTTATCCTGGCGAATCTGTTCCAGAATATGAATACCGTCCAGTTTGGGGAGCAGACGATCCAGAATTACCAGGTCATATTCTTCCATAAGAGCTTTTTCCAGACCGTTTCTTCCGTCGAATGCCACTTCTACATGGTGATTTTCGGATTCCAGAATATCCTTTATACGAAGTGCCAGGGATTCCTCATCTTCCACAATCAATATTCTCATTACTCTCCCCTGACTTCTTTCATCATAGCCGATGGTATTTTTATGTAGGACTTCCATTTGTTCCTCCCTCTTGAAAAAAAGGACGGAGACGTCCCCTCTCCACTCCGGGTAATTGCCTCCGTCCTGTTCATAAATTATTTTTCAGGCTTGCTGAATGCAATAAATAAATTACCTTGTCCCCGACGCACAAAAAACAGCAGGTTTTGACCGGGCTTTACAGTGCTGTAAATCTTGCTCAAATCCTGCACCGACTTTACATCTGTCCGGTTCAGTTTTTCTATTATATCTCCCGCCTGAATTCCCGCCTCCGCAGAAATACCCTGGGGATCAATTTCTATAACCACAACACCTCCCTGGTTTTTGGGCAATTGCAACTTCTGCGCAATGGCAGGGGTAATATTGGCCAGTTCTAAACCAATGTCGTCAAAAGTGGCCTGTCCTTGTGCTACTTCTTGGGTCTGGGGATTCAATTCACCCAGTTTAAGCTTTATATCCTGGGTTTTGCCGCCCCTGATAATGGTCAATGTTACCTCGTCCCCGGGAGAGCTGGAAGCAACCCAGGCACTCAATTCACCTGCACTATCAACTTGTTTACCATTAAATTTCATGATAACATCTTCTTCCTGCAGGCCGGCTTTAGCGGCCGGGCTGTTTGCCTGAACTTTGGTCACAATAATTCCCTGCGGAGTAGCCAGATTAAATGCTTTGGCAATTTGTGGGCTCACATCCTGAATGTACACTCCCAGCCATCCTCTGACCACTTTTCCGGTTTTAATAATATCGTCCATTACCGACTGTGCCAGATTTACCGGGATTGCAAAACCAATCCCCTGGTTTCCTCCGCTCTGAGTAGCTATAGCAGAATTAATCGCAATGAGTTCGCCCTTCATATTCACCAGAGCACCTCCGGAATTTCCGGGGTTGATGGCAGCATCGGTCTGGATATAATCTTCGTACTCGCTCAATCCCACTCCACTTCGTCCCTTGGCACTGATAATTCCTGCGGTAACTGTATGCTGCAGTTCGGGATTCAGAGGCGAACCAATGGCCAGCACCCAGTCACCAACACGAACTTTCTCGGAATCACCCAATTTAATTGGTGGTAAGTTCTTGGCCTCAATTGTAATTACCGCCAGGTCCGTCTGAGGATCAGTTCCTTTTACTTTTGCTTCAAACTCACGGCCATCCATCAGATTTACTTTAATATTATCCGCCCCCTTCACCACATGGTTATTGGTCAGTATTATTCCATTCGCATCCACAATAACACCGGAGCCTAAACCTTCCTGGGTATAATTCTCTCCCTGTTGTGGCATCTGAAAAAATCTCTTGAAGAAGTCATCGCCAAAGAATTGTTCGAAGGGAGAACTCCCATCAAACTGACTCTGTACTTTTACAGTTGTTTGCGTAAAAATAGTTACCACTGAGGGATTTGCAGTTTGTGCCACATTGGCAAAAACATCACTTAACTGTTGAGCAATATTCAACTCTCCGGGATTGCTCTGAGGCGGGGGTGCTGAGGGCTCACTGACTAAAGCTGGCAGAGTCTGGGCCGATGTCTGTACTGTCCAGTGCAAACCTGCTCCGATTAGCAATCCGATAACTATTCCCGACAGAATAAAAATCCATATACGTTGTCGAACCTGTTTGGTACTCATAGATATTTCCTCCTAATTAGTTAATTGAATTAAGTTATAAATCTTTCTCTATTCCTTCAGTATTATCCAGGGAGAGTGATGTCAAGTATACATCTTTTCTCAATTTCAGCTATATTTTAAATCCTTAAAATGAAGAAATTATGAAGAGAAACTGCTTTGCAAACATCATAACAGCATTTTCAGTGATCCATTAAAATCAATAAATTGGAAAAAGTTAAAAATGGGAAAACAAGAGATATATAAATAACTAGATTTGTCATTATTTTTCCGGCCTTACCGGAAGGTTTAACGCGAGTCTGCTTTGTGACACCGGAGTAATCTGATGTTTATTATGTTTATTGAAATTTTTACACATAATTCTGTATACAAGCTTGAAGCCGCCACAAAATCATGCTATTTTAAAACAATCGTGGATGACCAAATATGGCAAAATCAAATTCCCCTTTTATCCGTAATATCGAAGCAGGTATATACCTGGAATTCTTTTTGTTATCTGCCGTTACCTCAATACTGATTATTCGTCTCTTTCTGGCATTCACAGGATATCCGCAAATAGGCGGAAATGTGCTGCATATCGCCCATATGCTGTGGGGCGGATTATTAATGCTGGCTTCCATTTTTCTGCTTCTGTCATTCCTGGGACGCCGGGTGGAGCGGTTGGCGGCCATAATTGGGGGAATCGGTTTCGGGACCTTTATAGACGAGGTCGGTAAATTTATCACAAAGGACAACAATTACTTTTACCAGCCGTCCGTGGCCATTATTTATGTGATTTTCATACTACTGGTGATTATCAGCAGAAGCATCCGGATGGGAAAAAAATATTCCCCACAGGAATACATGTTGAATGTTTTGCGTGAAATGGAAGAAGTAGCCAGGGATGACATGGACAGCCGCGAGAAGGAACGTGCCATTCAATATCTGAAAAAAAGCGGAAACCAAACTACCCTTTCTGTCTCAATGAAAAAAATACTGGAGGAGGTCTCTCTGGCCCCTCCCGGAACACCGGGTATGTATTCGCAGATCAAGGAAACCATGTATCAGATTTATAAAAGAGTGGCGGATCTGCCGGCATTTTCTTATGCGATCATTATTTTTTTTCTGATACAATTTCTCATCAAGCTCGCTTATGTGATAGGTCTGGCTTTCTTCTGGGGACTCGGTTGGCAGCAGATCCTGGACATTTCCATGTTCCAGCGGATAATCATCAAGCTGCAATATATGTCGTTTTCAGGATGGGCTGAACTGGCTTCCTCCATTCTGTCCGGTATCTTCACCTTCCTGGGTATCTGGTTTCTGCCACGATCCAAGCTGGTGGCTTACCAGATGTTTGAACGTGCCATATTAATATCAATTTTTCTGACTCAGGTTTTTCTGTTCTATAAAAATGAATTCAGTGCCCTTACCGGCCTGATTTTTAATTTGCTGGTCTATATGGCATTACGCTTTTTAATCAGCAGGGAAAGCCGGAGAACCCTGGAAAGTCATTAAATTTAACCTCCTGCTTCTTCAAATTTGAATATAGTATTTGAGATTCAACAGTTTCAGCTATATGTTTAAATAAAGCGGTGCGGTTTTAAATGATGAAAGGAGATGGAAACGTGGCTACTAAAAAATCAAAAAATAACAGGAAGGCGAGCCCCGCAAATTTGCATTTATCTCCTTCCACCAATGAGTTTCGGGGCCGCGATGTGCGGTCTCTACAGCTCTCTTTTGTTGATCATCTGGAATTCTCCCTGGCGAAGGACGAATATTCCGCCACTCAGAGAGATTTTTTTAAAAGCCTGGCATTGACGGTGCGGGACCGTCTGATTGAAAGATGGATAGAAACCCAGCAGACTTATTATAAAAAAGGAGCCAAGCGTATTTACTATTTATCCATGGAATACCTGATCGGTCGGATGCTGGGGGATGCCCTGACCAATCTGGATTTATATCACCCGGTTAAAGATGCCATGCGGGAATTGGGATACAACCTGGATGAGCTGGGACAAATGGAATCCGATGCGGCTCTGGGAAACGGCGGCCTGGGCAGGCTGGCAGCCTGTTTTCTGGATTCAATGGCAACCCTAGAGCTTCCCGCTTATGGTTACGGAATCCGCTACGAATATGGAATCTTTTATCAGAAAATCCAGAATGGCTATCAGATGGAATCACCAGACCACTGGTTACGATACGGAAATCCCTGGGAAATTGAGCGCCCGGAATACATTTATCTCATCAATTTCTACGGGCATGTTCAGGAAACCCGGGATGGCAATGGAGAATTGCAGTATGACTGGATAAACACCGAAAATATAGTTGCCATGGCCTATGATACTCCGATTCCGGGCTATAATAACAACACGGTTAACAATCTCAGGCTGTGGTCAGCAAAACCTTCCAGGGAGTTTGATCTTGAATTTTTCAATACCGGGGATTATGGCCGGGCCGTTCAGGATAAAATCTATTCCGAGACTATTTCCAAAGTATTGTATCCCCGTGATGATTTCTACGCGGGCCGTGAATTACGACTGAAACAGGAATATTTCATGGTTTCCGCTTCTTTACAGGATATCATACGCCGTTACAAGAAAACCCATTCGGACAATTTTAAGTTATTTCCGAAAAAAGTAGCCATTCAGCTCAATGATACCCACCCCGTCCTGTCCATTCCCGAACTTATGCGTATTCTAATGGATAACGAAAAGCTGTCCTGGGATGAAGCATGGGACATCACCGTCAATACCTTGGGATATACCAATCATACCATCCTGCCTGAAGCTCTGGAAAAATGGCGCGTGTCACTAATGCAAAAACTTCTCCCCCGGCATCTGCAAATCATTTTTGAAATCAACCGCCACTGGCTGGAAAAGGTGAAGTCCATCTACCCGGGAGATCTTGACAAGCTGCAAAAACTATCACTCATAGAGGAAGGGGAAGAAAAAAAGATTCGGATGGCCAATCTGGCAATTGTGGGAAGTCATTCGGTAAACGGGGTAGCCGAATTACATACCAGAATTCTGAAAACACAGGTATTCAAGGAATTTAACGACGTCTTCCCGGAAAAATTTAACAATAAGACCAACGGTATCACTCAGCGCCGCTGGCTGATGCTGAGTAACCCGGCTCTTTCCACTCTTATCACCCAACACATCGGGGACGGATGGACTACCGATCTGTATCAGTTGAAGAAACTGGAATCCCTGGCGGAAAACCGGGAATTTCAGAAACACTGGCAGGCAGTGAAAAGACACAATAAAGAAAAATTGTCAATATGCTTAAAGAAATTCTATGATATAGACTTAAATCTGTTTTCCATATTTGACGTACAGGTTAAACGTATCCATGAATATAAAAGACAACTCCTGAATGCTCTCCATGTTATTACTCTTTATAACCGGATTAAATCCCAACCGGAAACTGATTTTATTCCCCGGACGGCAATTTTTGGAGGAAAAGCCGCACCATCCTACCAGATGGCCAAACTGATCATCAAACTTATCAATTCTATTGCGGACATCGTCAATAATGATAAAACCGTGGGTAATAAACTGAAGGTTGTTTTTTTCCCCAACTACTCTGTATCATCAGCACAACTCATTATTCCGGCAGCCGATTTGTCCGAACAGATCTCCACAGCCGGAATGGAAGCTTCGGGAACAGGAAATATGAAATTTGCCCTGAACGGGGCTATAACGGTGGGCACACTGGATGGTGCAAATATTGAAA
>Ga0315555_1003702_pt1 | contig 10480 bp, 12 predicted proteins | sample SalMarSW160380MG_FD_202113 | JGI IMG/M metagenome (GOLD analysis project Ga0315555, IMG submission 202113) | Salt marsh sediment microbial communities from the Plum Island Ecosystem LTER, Massachusetts, United States - Salt Marsh Sediment SW1603-80 ...
ATAGATGAGACCAAGAGCGCCCGGCGCAGTGCCCACTGGGAGGCCACGGGAATTTTTACGGAACTGGTCAGCCAGGGCTCCCGCACCCTGACCTTTACCCGCACGCGCCGTCTCACCGAGCTTATCTATATCTACGCAAAAAAGCGTCTGGCGGAACTGGACTACAGCCTGTCCAAGCTAATCATGCCCTACCGTGCCGGTTACCTGCCGGAAGACCGCCGCAAGATTGAAAGGGAGCTTTTCGGCGGGCGGCTCCTGGGTGTGGTGGCCACCAACGCCCTGGAACTCGGCATTGACAGCGGCGGACTGGAGGCCACCATTCTCGATGGCTATCCGGGGAGCATCGCCAGCACCTGGCAGCAGGCAGGCCGGAGCGGCCGGAGCCAGGGCGAATCGTTGAGCTTTCTGGTGGCCTGGGACAATCCCCTCGACCAGTATTTCATGCGCCACCCCGACTCTTTTTTTCAGAAAGGATTTGAGCATGTGCTGGTCAACCCGGAGAACCCCTATATCCTGAGGGACCACCTGCTGTGCGCCGCCTGGGAAAAGCCCCTCGATGATACAGATGAAGAGGTTTTCGGTACCGCCACGGCTCAGGAAAGGGACGCGCTGGTAGAGCAGGGACAGCTCCGGGAGCGGCGTCAGAAATGGTACCTTTCGCCGTCGGTCGCCTACCCCGCCCAGTCCATCAATATACGCTCGAGCTCTGGCGAGACCATCGCCGTTGTGGACGTCAGCACCGGCTCTCTGATGGAAACGGTAGAGAGCAGCGTCGCCTTTTTCCAGGTACATCCGGGCGCTATCTATCTGCACCAGGGCGAATCGTACCTGATAACCAGGTTGGACCTTACCAGCCACGTCGCCTATGCCGAGCCAACTAGGGTCGACTACTATACCCAGACCAAGGAACTCCACGATTTGCGTATACAGAAAGTGAGAGAGAGCCAGGCTGTCGGGCAGGTAAACGTATACGTGGGTGACGTGGAGGTGACTGTTGACGTGGTTGGTTTCAAAAAGCTGCGGCAGTTCACCGAGGAAGTCATCGGGGAAGAGCCGCTTGACCTCCCCCCCATTACCTTCCCCACGGTGGCTTTATGGTTTGATATTCCGCCAAAAGCGGTCGCGAAGATAGCCGCCTCCGGCCTCGACTTCGCCGGTGGACTCCATGCCGCGGAGCACGCCGCTATCGGTATCCTGCCCCTGTTCGCCCTGTGTGACCGCAACGATATCGGCGGCGTTTCCACTCCCCTCCACCCCGATACCGGTAAAGCCCAGGTCTTTATCTATGACGCCTATCCCGGCGGCATCGGTATCGCCGAGAAGGGTTACGATATGATTGAGGAACTCTGGGAAGCTACCCTGAATGTTATCGCCGAGTGCCCCTGCCAAGACGGCTGCCCTTCCTGCGTGCAGTCGCCCAAGTGCGGCAACAACAACAAGCCTCTGGACAAAGAGGCAGCGAAGGTGATACTGGAGGGGCTGGTGAAGAACCAAGGATAATACTGTGATGGATATGAAAAGCCTATCTATTTCAACTTGCTTTGATTATAGTATCCCGATTGAAAGCCAGATTCCTTTGATTGCTAAAGCCGGATTCACTCATATCTCACTGGGCAATAATCGCTCTCACTTCGATTACTTATCAAAAGATGCCAGACAAAGGCTTACTGAATTATTGAGTCGGTATTCGCTTAAGATTGATACGATTCATGGTCCGGATGCGGATAATGCCAGTATCGGGGAATTTGTAGGGATAGCCGAAGCATCGGTTGAACTTAAAGCATCTGTAGTCGTTTTACACGGCAGTTCGTTTGATTTTAGTGAAGATGAACTGGATTTTCGGTTTATGGAATTAAAGAAAGTGTGCCGGGAAATTGGCGTTATTTCACAAAATACCGGGATTACCTTCGCCTTGGAAAATTTGATGCCGGGTCCTGCGACTGAGCTTGTAAGGATGACTCTTCTGGAAATCAACTCTAAATATATCGGCTTTTGCTATGACTCGTCGCATGACCAAATTGAAGGCCCGCATTCTTTTGAATTACTACAAGAACTGAAAAGGAAACTGGTCGCAGTTCATTTATCAGATAGAGTTAAGGAATTTGTTGACCATGTTATTCCCTGGGAAGGATTCATTGATTGGGATGAATTATGCCGGATTCTTAAAGGCTCCAATGTGAAATTCCCCTTGCTGCTGGAAGTGATGACGATGCATTCTACGGAGAAAGATCCTGTGAAATTCCTCAATCTGGCCTACGAGCGGGGATGCAGGTTATATGACAGAATTTTCACATGATTTTTTTGTAAATTTTATGTGTACCTGAAGAAAATAGGTGTCAGTTAATTTATTCGACTTGCTCCCCGCCCCCCTCCTGCTTATCTTTTCCCACCCGCCGCCCTCGTGGTAAAATCCCTCTCTAACTCTCCCCTTACGAAGGGGAGAGGATGACGGTACAAATCGTATATCTTAGTTATAAGCTAATCTTTCCCTCCTTCGTAAGAGCCTGTCCTGAGCCTGTCGAAGGAAGGGATTAAGGGAGATTTGTCTCCAACAGGGAGAAGCTTGCGGAGAGGGGGCAAAGCCCCTCTTTCTTTTGTCTTCCCCCTCTCCTTTGAAGGAGAGGCCTGCCTGCGCGAAGCCGCTCCGGCGAAGGCAGGGGGACCGAGGGGGTGAGGTAGAAAAAATACAAGGCGTTCCCCTATCCTACCAAAAGGTATATACTTATAGAGGGAGCGAATAATGACATTACTGTGGACGGTCATTTGCGTAATCGTGGGGGGAGGACTGGGGTGGCTGCTTGGCCGCTATAACAGCCAACGACGGCGTAAACAGGACTGTGAAACGCCCACCTGAGGTGCTACCGCCAGTCCCTGGTCAGGGGCCATCACGGGCATGATACTCGGACTTTTTATCGCTATCCTGATTAGCGCCACTTAATATAAATACCATGCCACTTTTCAAAATAGTCTCAGACTTTAGAATGACCGGCGACCAGCCGCAGGCGGTGGATAAGCTGGTGGAGGGCCTGGAAAAGGGCTTCAGGCACCAGACCCTGCTCGGCGTTACGGGCAGCGGCAAGACCTTTACCATGGCTAACGTCATCGAGCGGGTGCAGCGTCCCACGCTGGTTATCTGCCACAACAAGACCCTGGCCGCCCAGCTCGCCAGCGAGTTCCGTGAGTTCTTTCCGGAAAACGCTGTGGAGTACTTCGTCAGCTACTACGACTACTACCAGCCGGAGGCCTATGTCCCCCGCACCGATACCTACATCGAAAAAGAGGTGGACATCAACGAGGAGATTGACAAGCTCCGCCACGCGGCTACCCGTGCCCTTTTCGAGCGCCGCGACGTGCTCATCGTCGCCTCGGTATCCTGCATCTACGGACTCGGCGAACCGGAGGAGTACCGCAGCTTCGTCGCCAGCCTGAAAAGGGGCGATAACTACAATCGCCAGAGGCTGCTACATCAGCTCGTGGACATGCAGTACGAGCGTAACGATATCGACTTCAGTCGGGGCACCTTCCGCATACGCGGCGACACCCTGGAAATACAGCCGTCCTACGAAGAGCTTGCCCTGCGCATCGAGTTCTTCGGTGATGACATCGACCGCATCGTGACCGTGGACCCGCTTACCGGCGAGCTGCTCACCGAGATGGATTCGGTTGACATTTACCCCGCCAAGCACTTCGTTACCTCCCACGACAAGCTGGCGAGGGCTATCGAGGCCATTCAGGAAGAACTGGCCGAGCAGTTGAATGTGCTGAGGAAGCAGGAGAAGGTGGTGGAAGCCGCCAGGCTGGAAGCCCGCACCAATTATGATATTGAGATGCTCCGGGAGGCGGGGTACTGCAGCGGCGTCGAAAACTACTCCCGGCATCTATCAGGGCGGGCGCCGGGCAGCGCCCCCTGGACATTGCTCGACTACTTCCCGGAGGACTTCCTCCTGTTTATTGACGAATCGCACATGACCCTGCCCCAGATACGCGGCATGTTTCACGGCGACCGCTCCCGCAAGGAGACACTGGTGGAGTACGGCTTCCGCCTGCCTTCGGCTTTAGATAACCGCCCGCTCAACTTCAACGAGTTCCAGGAGCACGTCAACCAGGTCATTTACACGTCGGCCACGCCAGCCGAGTACGAATACGAGCACAGCCAGCAGGTGGTGGAGCAGCTCGTCAGGCCTACCGGCCTCCTTGAGCCTGTCATCGAGATAAAGCCCACCAGGGGCCAGATAGATGACCTTCTTGAGAATATCCGTAGCCGCGTTGATAAGGGCACGCGCTGCCTGGTCACCACACTGACCAAGCGCATGGCCGAGGAACTGGCTGACTACCTCCTTGAGATGGGCATCAAGACCCATTACCTTCATTCCGAGGTTGAGACCCTGGAAAGGGTGGAGATACTGCGCGACCTCCGCCTCGGCGTTTATGACGTCGTCGTGGGTATCAACCTGCTGCGCGAAGGACTCGACCTCCCAGAGGTCAGCCTGGTTGCCATCCTCGATGCCGACAAGGAGGGATACTTGAGGTCGAAGGGGGCTTTAGTCCAGACGATGGGACGCGCCGCACGGCACATTGACGGACAGGTTATCATGTACGCCGATACGGTCACGAAGTCGATGCAGGCGGCTATCGACGAGACGAAGCGCCGCCGCCAGATTCAGGAAGACTACAACCGGGAGTACGGCATTACCCCGCAGGGCATCCGCAAAGCCATCAAGGACATTACCGAGCGTGTCAAAGCCGTGGCCGAGACCCGCGCTGCCTACACCTTCGAAGCCCCCGCCACCCGCGAGGATATCTCCCGGCTCATCAAAGAACTGGAAACGCAGATGAAAGCCGCCGCCAGGTCGCTGGAGTTTGAGAAGGCCGCCCTTATCAGAGATAGAATAATCGAGCTACGGAAGGAACTGGTCATAGAGGATGAACAGCGAGCCATTTAAGGAAGGAGTACAAGTGATGACCCCGAAAAGCAAAGAAGAAGCCGCCAAACAGGTCTATGAAAAGGCATATAACTGCGAGATACAATACCACGGCTGAAGCCAGTGCACGATACTTGCGTTGCAAGATGTGTTCGACATGAGGGATGATAAACTCTTTAAGGCGGTCAGCGGACTTGCCGGCGGGGTAGGGCTGATGGAAGACAGCTGCGGTTCGCTGCTGGGCGCCAGCATGATGCTGGGCCTGATATACGGACGCGAGCGGGAAGAAATCGATAACTATGATAAGCTGATAAGCTCCAGCGTACCGGTAGGCAGGTTATACAAGTGGTTCGAGAAAGAATTCGGCTCGGCAATATGCCATAATGTCCGCACCAGGTTTGGTGGTGGGGCTTATTATGACTTTGAAATAGACTGGCAGAGAGAGATAGCCGAGGAAGAACATATATTTGAGAAGTGCTCCGAACTCTGTGGCAAGACAGCCGCCAGGGCAGCGGAAATGATATGGGATGCTATAGAGGCAGAAAAAAAGAAATAAAGGAGGCATATCAGTGATACCAAAAAGCAAAGCGGAAGCCGCCAAACAAGTCTACGAAAAGGGATTAGAGACAGAACGAAAATATCACGGCTGAAGTCAGTGTCTGATACTTGCGTTGCAAGATGTGTTTGACATGAGAGATGATAACATCTTCAAAGCAGCTAGTGGGATGGGTGCTGGTATTGGGATGATGAATGATGCCTGCGGGGCATTGTTAGGCGCCAGCATGATGCTCAGCTTAAAGTACGGGCGGGGTCGAGAAGAACTCGATGACCTTGAAAAGCTCAATAACTCAGCCGTACCGGTAGGCAAGCTCTACAAGTGGTTTGAAAAAGAATTCGGTTCGGCCACATGCCGTGAAATCCGTACTAAATTGTTCGATGTTTACTATGACTTCAAGGTTCCGTGGCAATTCGAATTAGCCGAGGAAGCCGGCCAATTTGATAAGTGCGCCGAGGTTGTTGGAAAGGTGGCCGCCAAGACGGCAGAAATGCTCTGGGACGCTATAGAGGCAGAGAAAAAGAAATAAGGTCAGTACGGTGAGCAGTAACGGGGCAGAAACCCGCCAGGAGCGCCGCGAGAAGAAACTGCGCAGGAAGAAAGCGCGCATGCCCAAGCACGGCAAGGGACTAGCGAAGACATACATAGACGCAATTATGAAGAGGCTGAGGGGAAAGGGGAAGTGAGGGGAAAAGGGGCGGGGTTAATCCGGCTTGAGTTTCTTCTTGTTGCGTCTTTTAATGGCCTTGGCGGCCTGTTCCCGCTGCGCCTTTAACTCTATCAGGCGAAAGACCTGCTTGGCTTTACCAGCGATAACGAAACCCTGCATCGAATTCAACTACCTGTTTTTATTTTGTGTGGCTTCCCGGACCTCACTTTAACTAACCGGAATTTACTTATACCACATTACCTACCATAGCACCTGAATATAAAGAAGCCCGTAAAAAACGTAAATTTTATACAAAGGAATTCTTAAGATTTCATAAAGGGCGGCATATCGAGGCTGGCGCCCGGATGGGCACGGCCAAATTCCTACTTAGCTCTAACCTATTTCCAACCATTTATTTACACTTATCGTCTATATTCTGGGAAGACAGCGGACAAAGCCAGTCACGCGGCAGAACAGCCCGGACGGGCCCGTTCAACTGGAGGTCTGGAATTATGGTGTTACTGGCATTGACAAGTGGGATAATTAACGTGGGCTTAAGCGTTTTTGTCCTGTGGCATCTTTCGAATATCTTCCGCTATGGCGAGTTCATGATATACGAGTCGAACCTATACATACTAGTGGTGGAGACCATGGCGACAATAGCCTTCCTGATATTCGGTGTGTATCTCTTCATCCACTTCTACAGGAGAGCCATCCGGGAACGTAAATGGGAAATCGACTCCGGGGAGGAATACGCGGATGGCGATTCCCTGGAAGAATTACCCGGCAAGGTGGAGAGCGCCGGTTACCTGGTGAGCCTGCGGGACTATATGGTCATATTGAAGGAACAAAGTAAAAAAGATTAAGCGATGTGAGGTTTATAAAAAAGCCTTGAATTTCGTCTTATTTAGAGACTAATTCCTTATATTAGCCCTACCCCTCCCCCTTCCGCTGCCTCTCCTCTGCTTTCTTCTTCTCTAAAGCCTCCAGTTCCTGCCGGAGCTTCTCGGAGCGGGGCATACTGATTTTCCGGCCCAGGAACCGCCCGAAGAAGAAATTAGTGCGAAACCCATCTAACTCTTCCCATACGTTAAACTTTTCTGAAGAGCTCTTCTGCTGTTCCTTGTATAAATACTCAGCCTCGGGGTCGGCCTCGCTGCCCGTATGCCTGGCTCTGGCCTCGCGCAGCTCGGCGTCGTCAGCGCTCAATATCTTCTTAATAGCTGAAATCCAGCCCATTCTCACCTTCCTTACAGCCAGTGGAATACCGATTCATTAACCGCACGACCCTACCATATACATTATACAATGTCCGTGTCAACACCATCTCCACTTTTTGACATTTCCATTTCGTGCGGATATGATAATTACGGTCCCGCCAGAAGACGGTTAGCTATGTCCATATATGAAGACTTATACAGTGAATTTCTGGAAAGCGCTGACACGCTCCGGGTATACGATGGCGATACGCCGGTCTTTACCTCAAAAAAGGACGGGCTGCGGCCCCTGATGGAATATATCGCCGCTGCAGCCTCCCGCCACCAGCCGGTAACGATATTCGATAAAATCATGGGCAACGCCGCCGCTTTGCTGGCCGCCATGGTAAACTGCCGGGAAGTTTACAGTCCGCTGGGGAGCGAGCTTGCCGTCAGGACGCTGGACAGGTTCGGCATCACCTACCACATCGACAGAATCGTGCCCTACATAAAGCAGCCAGACGGCGTCAGCATGTGCCCCATGGAAAAACTATCAACCGGCAAAGAGCCTGAGGAATTCTACCAGGAACTCAAGATACGCCTGGCAAAAGCATTATGACGGCAGCCAGGCCGGATTACACATTTAACTACATCAAAAAGGAGGAGTCAACATGGCAAGAGCCGAACTGGAGAAATACATCAGGAAAGGCGTTGTAACAGCACCAACACCACATCCCGAGGTCACGGCCCCGCGCCTGGGCTTGAAGAGTGACGAAGGTTTCGGCGGGCTGGATTTCAGCATGAGCTGGTGGGCTATCACCGAGCCATTCGAGATGGTAACGGATAACCATGCCCACGACTTTGACCAGTTCCTGATTTTCGTCGGGGGCGACCTTACCAACATGGTAGACCTGGGCGGAGAGGTCGAACTGACACTGAGTAAAGACGGCAAGGAACTGCACAAGTTCGTCTTCACCGAGGCCACCATGGTCTACGTTCCCGCCGGCCTGTACCACTGCCCGCTCAACTTCAAAAAGGTGAACGACCCTAAAAAGCCCATCTTATTCCATGACCTCTTCTTTTCTCCCGAATACGGCAGAAAAGAATAGCACGGGGCATCGCTTCAGGACCAAAACGCTCACCTGAACGATAGATTTACCAGAAGATGGAGAGAAATGGCAGAACTAAAAACCGCAAAATTCGTCAGAGAAGCGCCCAAAAGACCTTCGAATCATAAAGAGGTGACATCGTCGATACCAACATTGACCATGCCGATTCTTTTCATCGATACTCACTTCGCCTGACAGTACCGAAAACAGAGTAAAGGCCAGCCTGTAAAACTAATATAAACCGAATTGACGGGAAGGAGCGATATTATGACAGAAATGAAAACAGCCAAATACGTAAGGTCAGGGGTTACCATGCCGTCGAAACACGAAAAGGTCAAGCAGCCCATCATTGCCATGCACAGCGATGAGAACTACGGTAACCTGGGGTTCTCAGTGTTCTGGGAATGCATCCCGGCGCCCTTTGAGATGGTATCAGAGCACCACAACCACGACTTCCCCCAGTACCTGTGCTTCCTCGGGGGTGACGGCAAAGATATGCTGGACCTCGGGGGAGAGGTCGAAATGACATTGAGTGAAGACGGTAAGAACCTGGAGAAGCACGTTATTACCAAGGCCACAACGATATACATTCCAGCCGGACTGTATCACTGCCCGCTCAATTTCAAGAGGGTGGACAAACCTATCATCTTTATGAATATCTTTTTCGCCAAAGAATACTCAAGGAAGAGCTAGGCCTTCCTGTTCAGCAAGAAACTGGAACAAACGCAAATAACGGCGAGGGGGCTGATAAATGGACGCAGCTATTAGAAATAAATTCCTGACTCTATGGGCAAAATACTTCAACCATGCTGAACTGCCCATTACCTTCTATTATAGTGATGAAGAGGGTCACGCTGAACTGGCCAGGCCCTCTCCGGCTCATAGATGTGTCATCGGGGCATTGCAAGAGATAAGGGACGGGCGGTCACTCAGTTTCAATGCGGACTCCATAGGCTGCCCCGGCGGTAAAAGATACCTCGGCTTCGCCGAAGAAATCATGCCCGATTTCGAATACTTCCTCTCGTGTGGGATTCCCGGAAAACTGGAAGGAGAACGCTATAAGAAATCACCCGAACTGGTGAAAGAATACATGAAGCACTCGCCGGTACTGAAAGCGCCGGGCCGTTTTATAGTATTCAAGAGATGGGACATGCTTGAAGAGTCAGATAATCCGGAGGTCGTGATTTGCTTTGCCAGTCCCGATGTGCTCTCGGGCCTTTTTACGCTGGCCAGTTTTGACGAAATGGAAGAGAACGGCGTGATTGCCCCGTTCGGCTCAGGCTGCTCTTCAATCGTACAGTTCCCTTACCTGGAACGAAACTCCGACCATCCCAGGGGAGTCATCGGCATGTTCGATGTTTCGGCGCGTCCTTTCGTTCCACAGGACAGGCTCACATTCTCAGCACCCATGAAAAAGTTCCTGAGTATGATAGATAACATGGAGGAAAGTTTCCTCATCACACCGTCGTGGGCAAAAGTGCAGAAGAGGATAAAGTAGCCCTGAACTGTGGAAGGGAACGTGAGTAACATGAGTTCTGACTGTCCCGCTACCCTCGTATCTTCCAGGGCTCATTCCCTAGTTTCCTCCCCACCCCCATAGAGAGTTACAGAGAGGCGAAGCCTATCTTTTATAATTGTTCCCCCTCCCTTTCCAAGGGAGGGGAACTGATAATCCGACCCATATAATCCCATTCTTAACCGATTTAGACCTAAATACAAATAAAAGTGGCCGTCGATTCTCCAGTCAGTTGTAATGTAACTGTGAAAAATAGAACTATGAATCTGAGACAAACGAGACTGAGACTTTTAATCATGGTGTAGCAGGTTCGAGATATGCACGGCCTTGATATGATGATTTCGGGCGCATTCTTATACTTTTCTCCTTATTAGGTAAGGCATTAATATCAGCCTTTAATTTCTTGTTAGTTTTAACAAGAATTGATATAGCTGTATCAATTCTCTTAAATCTTGTAGTTATGGAGCCTAATTGTGAGACTGTTATTTGTTCCTAAACGTTTTGTAACTGTTCACTATATAATTTTGTTCAG
>Ga0315555_1003703_pt1 | contig 10474 bp, 6 predicted proteins | sample SalMarSW160380MG_FD_202113 | JGI IMG/M metagenome (GOLD analysis project Ga0315555, IMG submission 202113) | Salt marsh sediment microbial communities from the Plum Island Ecosystem LTER, Massachusetts, United States - Salt Marsh Sediment SW1603-80 ...
TCCGGGATCAGCGTCTTGTTGTAGTACAGGACCATGATCGACTTGTTGAACGGCGCCGTGGTCAGCACACCGTTGAACGTGTTGCTCGGGACCAGCCCGTCGATGATATCTGCCTGCTCCATGCTGCTCATGTAGTCGCCGATCGGGAAGAGCAACGTGGTGATCGACGTAATCCAGTTCTCGTACACCTGAGCGATCGTCGGCAGGTTCCCCGCGACGACGGCCGCCTGGATCTTGCCCTGAAGATCGCCGTATGCGCCTTGATAGACGGCGTTCACCGTGATGTTCGGGTACTCCTCGGCGAACTTATCGAGAAGCACCTGTAGGTTCTCCTGATGCCGCGAGCTCATCGCGTGCCAGAATTCGATCGTCACCGGCTCCTGAGCCATCGCCGCGAACCCAATAGCCAACACGGCGAGGAGCCCGAGAGCGATCCATGTCTTTCGTCGCTTCATCGTTCACAACCTCCTTGAGATCGATTGACCATCCGTTTCACCGACAGCTTGCGAACCACCGGGTGCCACATCACCTCCTTGTCTCGATCGACTCGTCATTTGATCCCCGTCCTCGCCACGCCCTGGATGAACTGCTTCTGGGTGAAGAAGAACAGGATGAGGACCGGCGTGATGGCGAGGACCGACGCCGCCATCAGCTGACCGTACGCCGTTCCGATCTCGGTGCTGAAGTTCGTCAGACCGACGGGGACCGTTCGCATGCGCTCGCTGTTCGTCATCATCAAGACCCATTGGAAGGCGTTCCAGCTCCCGAGGAACTTGAACAGCGCCACGGTGAGGATCGCCGGCTTGGAGAGCGGAACGACCACCTGCCACAGGTAGCGGAAGCGGCGGCACCCATCGATCCGCGCCGAGTCCCACAGCTCGTCGGGGAGCGATCGGAAGAATTGCCGGAGAAGAAAGATCCCGAACACGGAGACGAGCCACGGGATGATCAGCGCCTCATAGCGATCGAACCAGTGCAGCCGGTAGATCGTGACGTAGTTTGGGATCAGCAGCATCTCCCCCGGGATCATCAATGTCCCGAGCAGGAGCGCGAACAGGACGTTCTTCCCGAAGAAGCGCATCTTGGCGAACGCATACGCCGCGAGGATCGTGGTGAACACCTCGCCGATCGTCGAGACGATGGCGATGAAGAAGCTGTTGAAGAAATAGCGGCCGAACGGGGCGGTACTCCATGCCAACGGGTAGTTCTCCCAGTGCCACGAGGTCGGGATCCATTGCGGCGGGAAGCGCATCGCTTCCAACTCGGTCTTGAACGAGGTGGTGATCATCCAGAAGAACGGGAAGAGCATGATCGCACAGCCGGCCAGCAGCAAGATGTAGAGCATGAGGCGATATGCCCGTTGCTGTACGACGTACTGCCGACCAGTGCGGACTGCCTCCAACGCGCCCCCTTTGGGTCCCATCTAGCCGAGAAGCGGGCACCCAGTATACCTACGGGCTCTGATCGAAGCAAAACCGGGACTCGGGAGCCCGGTGATCGATGAAACGGCCATGGGATCAGAATAAACGCCTACACTTGTAATGGTTCTACGCCATGAGTTTCGACCAGAATCGCGTAGGACCGGATGAAGGTCAATCGCTCAGCGCGCGGAGGAGAAGCCAGACGGCTGCCGCGGTGCCGAACGCGACAGCGAGCACGATCCACGAGGCGGACGGTACGCCCTCCGTGCCCTTCGCGGGCAGCGCGAACGCATCGAGGAGTTGGCCGGTCTCCACGACCGAGTCGTCCGGGAGGAGCCTGGCGACGGAGACGGTCTCGACCTGGATTCCGTCGGAAGAGGTGCGGACGCGCACGTAGAAGAAGTGCCCCTCGACCGAGACGTCCGAGCCCTGGATATGCTCCGGCCTCGTCTCCCTCGGCGTGGCGCCGCCGCCCCCGACGACGAGGTAGGTCACGCCGTCGCGGACGATGTGCTCGTAGTGGTGGGAATGCCCGTTGAACACGATGTCGACCCCCGTCTCGACGAAGATCGGATGGAAGATCTCGTCGAGGAAGGTCCCCGCGTCGTAGTAGGCGTCGGACGTGAAGACCGGATGATGGAAGATCACGAACTTGTACGGTTCGGGGCCGGAGAGCTGGGCGCGCGCCCAGTCCTGCTGCGCGATGTAATCGGACGCCTTCCTGACGTTCGTGTCGAGGCCGACGACGACGACGTCCCCCCAGTGAAGCGCCCACCACTCCTCGTCGTTCTTCCCTTCGCCGGGAGGGAAGCAGAACGCCTCGTAGTACGAGCTGTGGTTCTTCTCGTGATTCCCGAGCACCGGGATGAACGGCGCCCTCAGCAACATCGCGTCGAAGGAGGAGAACCAATGATCCCAGTAGGGGCTCGACGGGCTCTCCACGACGTCGCCGCCGTGGAGGATGAAGTCGAGCGGGGTCGGATCGGCCGCGATGGCATTCCCCACCAGCTCGAGGCGGTTCGTTCCCTCCGATTGCAGCTGCGTGTCGGCGAGGACGGCGAACGACACAGGCGTTCCGAGGGCTGGCGCGGTCCGGAAGAAACCCGGGGCGCTGGTGACGTCCCCCCCGCTTTCATCCAGGGTGACGCGATACGCGTAGTCGGTTCCCGGTTCGAGCCCTTCGAGCGTGACGTGGGTCGTCGGATCGGCGTCCTCCCCAGGCGCCGGCACGAGGATGGATTCCGGCAGCGCTCCGTTCACGTCGAACCCGCCTCGAGGGCCGTACTCGATCCGCGCGGGAACGGGATCGTCGCATTGCCAGCTGATCGTGACTGCATCGTCGGACGGCGCTCCGGAATACGGCCCGTGGACGAACGTGACGGCGTAGACGGTGCATCCGGCGAGCAGGGTCACCAGGATGGTGGCGAACGTCCTTCGTGCCACGGCCTTCATGAGGTGAGCTTAGTCGCCAGGATCGGACCAATTCAAGGGGACGGCCGGGTGAGCGCGCGTCCGGCGATCGGAGTGGAAGGGGTCAATTGGGATGATCGAACCTTCCGGGATACCCTCTTGACGTGCGGAAGGAGGCCGGCGATGCGCAACGAAGCCCAGGGACCCCTACGGATCCTCCTGATCGAAGACAACCCGGACGACGTCCGCATGGTGGAAACGATCCTCGCCGAAGACAGGCCGCTCCATTCCATCACCGCCATCGATCGTGTCTCCGAGAGTCTCCCGCTGCTCGACGAGAGGAAGGCCGATCTCATTCTGCTCGACCTCGGTCTGCCCGACAGCACGGGCCTGGCAAGCTTCCGCCGACTGCGCGCGCAGGCACCCGATGTGCCGGTCGTGATCCTGACGGGCGAAGCCGATCCGAGGGTCGCGCGCGAGGCGGTTCGGAACGGAGCCCAGGACTACTTGATCAAAGGACGGCTCGACGGAAACCTCCTTCTCCACGCCGTGCAGTATGCAGCGGAACGCCACGCGCTCCATCAAGAACTGGAGAAGCTTTCCCTGCGCGACCCGCTGACCGGCCTGTACAACCGGCGAGGATTCTGGCTCCTCGCGGAGCAGAGCCTCCGCTTGGCGAAGCGGAACGGCCACGAGTCGGTCCTTCTCCTCGCCGACGTCGACCGGTTGAAGACGATCAACGATACGCACGGTCATCTCGCGGGGGATCAAGCGCTGCGTGCGGTCGCGCGTTCGCTCATGGCCGCGATGCGCGAATCGGACATCGTCGCCCGTTTCGCCGGCGACGAGTTCATCGCGCTCGCTGCTGAGGCCCATCCGCACGGCATCCCATCGCTCATCGGTCGGTTTCGCGGCTGTCTGGCTGAGGAGAGCCAATCGAGCGGGGCCACGCGCGGCCTCTCGGTGTCGATCGGCATTGCACCGTTCGACCCGAAGACATCGCCGACCCTCGAAGAGTTGATGGACTCGGCGGACAGGGCGATGTACGCGAAGAAGCGAAACGGCACGTACATCGATCCGGGGCGGCTGGACAAGGCGTTCCCGGAACAGGAAACTGATGGGTGAACCGCGCCTGAGGATTCTGTTGGTCGAGGGTGACAGCGGCGTTGCGCGCCAGATCCGGGCGCACTTGACCGACGCGGGGACCCTCAGGGCCAAGGTCGCAGCCGTTCCGACACTGGACGACGCGCGGAGGAGCATCCCCGATTCCGCCTGGGATGTCGTTCTCCTCGATCTCGACCTCCCTGACAGCCGGGGGATCGCCACGTTTCGTGCGGTGCGGGAACTGCTACCGGCGACCCCGATCGTCGTCCTGACCGACATCGAAGGCGACGCGCCGGCTCGGGACGCCGTCCGTGCGGGAGCGCGGGACTCCCTGCCGAAGGGCGCGCTGTCGGTCGAGCTTCTCTCCCGGACGATCCGATACGCGATCGAACGCGAGCGGACGGAGCGCCGCCTCGACGAAGAACGGGATCGTCTGTTCGCCGTCCTGGACGCCCTTCCGATGTTCGTCTACCTCCAGTCGCCGGACCACACGATCCCGTTTGCCAATCGAACGTTTCGTGAGCTGTTCGGCGACGTCGAGGGGCGCCCGTGCGACGAGGTGTTCCACGGAAATCGGAGGCCGTGCGGCGAGTGCCCCTCGATGCGCGTGCAGGAGACGGGCGAGCCGGAGATCTCGGAGTGGACGAGCCCTGCAGGGAGAACCTACGCGATCTACGACCAGGCCTTCCCCGGGCCGAGCGGCACCCCGCTGACCCTGGAAGTCGGCCTCGACATCACGGAGCAGAAGCGCGCGCAGGAACAGCTTGCCAAGAGCGAAGCCCGGTTCCGGCGCCTTGCCGAGAATGCGCCCGACGTCATCTATCGGTATCGGATCATTCCGAAACCCAGGTTCGACTACATCAGCCCCGCCGTGACGCGGATCTCCGGCTACACCCCGAAGGAGTACTATGCCGATCCGCTCCTCGGCGTGAAGGTGGCCCACCCGGACGATCGCCACCTCCTCGAAGGGTTCGTGCACGGACGGCTCCCCGCCCAGCGGACGCTCGACGTCCGATGGATCCGCAAGGACGGGGAGGTCCGATGGATCGAGGATCATCACATCCCGATCTACGACGACGCCGGTAAGCCCGTCGCGATTGAGGGGGTCGCGAGAGACACGACGGAATGGAAGTGGGCACGGCAGGCGCTCGCCGAGAGCGAGGAGAGGTATCGCCTGCTGTTCGAGCACGCCGGCATCGGCATCGGATACTACACGCCGGATGGCGTGCTGATCGGGTACAACCGCGTGGCGGCGGCCCACATGGGCGGGGTTCCCGAGGACTTCGCCGGGAAGTCGATCCGCGAGCTCTTCGGCGACGAGAAGGGGGCGGAGTACCGCCAGCGCATCATCGACGCGGTGCGGACCTCGAAGACGGCGACCTACGAGGACTGCCTCGAACTCCCGACGGGATCCAGGTGGTTTCGATCGACGTATTCCCGCGTCGGAAGCCCGAACGGCGAAGCCGTCGGGGTGCAGATTCTTTCCGAGGAGATCACCGATCGGAAGACCTCCGAGGCGGCCCTTCGAGAGAGCGAACGGCGCTTTCGAGAGCTGAGCGAGCTCCTCCCTGAAGTGATCTACGAGTGTGACTTGACCGGGCGGGTCACGTTCGCCAATCGGATCGCGTTCGGACGGTTCGGGTACACGGAGGACGATCTGGAGCGGGGCGTGAATGTCCTGCAGATGATCGCTCCCCGAGACCGCGATCGGGTCGCGGAGAACATCCGCAGGATCCTGAATGGGGAGCGGGTCGACGGGACGGAGTACACCGCGCTCGCTCGCGACGGCTCGACGTTCCCCGTGATCGTCCATTCGTCCGTCGCATTCCAGAATGGTGAACCCGCGGGGCTGCGTGGGCTCATCATCGATATCTCCGACCAGCAGCGCGCCCGCGAGGCCCTGCGGACGGCGGACGAGGTCGTCTCCGCGATCCCCACCGGGATCCTGATCTACCAGTATCGGGAACCGGGCGAGATCCTTCTCGTCTCCGGGAACGCGGCCGCGGCGTCGGTCGTCGATGTGGAGGCGAACAAAGGCAAGGGACTGGAGAGTCACTGGCCGACGCCGATGGTCGAGCGGCTGAAGGCTCCGCTCCTCGCGATCGCCCGCGAAGGCGGCGCCTACGGCCAGGAAGCGGTCGTCGGCTCGTCTCCGGACGCGTCGCGCGCCCTCGACATGCGGGCGTTCCGGATCTCCGGAGACCGGGTCGTCATCGCGTTCGAGGACATCACCGAGCGGAGGCGGGCGGAGGCCGAGCTGCGGGAGAGCGAGGAGCGCTATCGCTCGCTGTTCGAGAACGCCATCCTCGGCATCTACCAGACGACCCCGGACGGAAGGATACTCGCCGCGAACCCCGCCCTCGTACGGATGCTCGGCTATGGCTCGTTCGCGGAGCTGGCGAAGAGGAACCTGGAGGAAGAGGGGTACGAGGCGGAGACCCCGCGCGAGGAGTTCAAGGAGAGACTTGAGCGGCTCGGGAGCCTGGCCGGTCGCGAATCGGCATGGAAGCGGAGGGACGGGACGACGCTCTATATCCGGGAGAACGCTCGAGTCGTTCGCGATGAGGCGGGCAACGTCCTCTACTACGAGGGCACGATCGAGGACATCACCGAGCGGAAGAACGCCGAGCGGGAGGCCGAGTCGCTGCGGGCGCAGCTGGAGCTGACGCAGCACTCGATCGATTCAACCGACGCGGTCGTCCTCTGGGTTCTGCCGGACGGTCATCTCACCTTCGTCAACGAAGCCGCCTGCCGGATGCTGGGGTACACCCACGACGAGCTGCTGGGGATGGCCGTCTGGGACATCGATGAGGAGTACCCGCAGGGGCGCCGGAGCTCAGCCTGGGAGGAGCTGAAGCGTGCGCGGAGTGAGGTCTCCGAGAGCACGTTCCGAACGAAGAGCGGCGAGACGTTCCCCGTCGAGATCACCGCGCAGTACCTGGAGTTTCACGGCAGGGAGCTCGAGTTCGCCGTCGCGTTCGACATCTCGAAGCGAAAGCGTCTCGAGGCGCAGCTTCGCCAAAGCCAGCGGCTGGAATCGATCGGCACGCTCGCTAGTGGAGTGGCCCACGAGATCAACAACCCCCTCACCGGGATCATCAACTACGCGAAGCTGATCGGCGATCGGATCGAGGACCCGAAGCTGCGGAAATACGCGGACGGGATCAAGGAGGAGGGGGACCGGGTCGCGAAGATCGTTCGCAACCTCCTCTCGTTCTCCCGGCAGAAGACGGAGCATCACAGCCCGGCGCGGATGATCGACATCGTGAACGCCTCGCTCTCCCTGTACACCGCGCTCCTCCGCCGCGACGGGATTGACCTCCGAATCGACGTGCCGGAGGACCTCCCGCAGATCGAATGCCGGAGCCAGGAGATCCAGCAGGTGATCATCAACCTGCTCACCAACGCTCGTGATTCGCTCAACCTTCGCTTCCCCGCCGGGGACGAGGACAAGCGAATCGCCATTCGCGCGCGCGTCCTCCGGGAAGACGGGAAGGACTGGATTCGCCTGACGGTCGAGGACTCCGGTCGGGGCATCCCACCGGAGGTCATCGGCCGCGTCTTCGATCCGTTCTTCACCACCAAGTCGCGCGACCAGGGGACCGGGCTCGGCCTGTCGATCAGCTACGGCCTCGTCCGCGATCACGGCGGGCGGATGACCGTCGAAAGCGTGCCGGACAAACGAACGCGGTTCTTCGTCGATCTTCCGTCGAACGGGGTGTAGCCCGACGACGACGGCGGCGTCGCGTTCGGCGCTTCGACCCTCGCATCTCCGGATCGCCCGCTCTATACTCCGGATCGCATGCGGAATCCGCCTTCCTCTCGAGGCGGCCGCCGCGATGGAGGTTCGATGATCGGGCGACTGCAGGCGGCCCTCGACTTCTCCGTGGCCAGATCGCGGGAGGCCGAAGCGTTGTTCAAGAAATGGGCTCCGCGGGTCGAGGATCCGGAGATCCAGGCGTTGTTCGCCGAACTGGCGGCGGCGGAACGGGGACGGACGGAGATGCTCTCACGGATGAACCCCGACGAGCTGGCCCCGCGGGCCGGCGAGGTCCCCGACCTCGCGGACCTTCTCGTCGACGTCCGGACGGCTCCGAGGTCGACACTCGAGAAGACGATCTTTGCGGCGATTCGCCGCAAGGAGATCACGGCCTCGCTCTATGAACGGATCGCCCGACTCGAGGGCGAGGCCTGTTCGTTCTTCCGCGCTATGGCGGAAGAGGATCGCCGCTCGGCGCGCGCCTTGGAGGCGTGCGTGGCACGGCTCGCTCGGCGCGAATGAGCGCGGGCCCTGGGAAAGGAAGGGAGACAGTGGATCGGATCGAGAGAGACCACGGGGCTTCATCCGTTCACGGGGTTGCTGGCCGCTCCGGCTCCGTCCGGCACGGGGACCGGATGGACGCGTTTCTCCACGAGTGGCTACGGCAGCTCGGATAACGGATCGAAGGTCGATCCCGCAGGGAACGTCATCGCCCTGACGAACCCACGAAGTTCGCGGAGGCAAAGCGCCTCGAGCGACGTCCAAGTCATTCGTCCGCTCCAGTTCGATCCCACATGTCGTGTCTCGGCGGTCGGCGTTCCGGGCGCGGCCGCGGACCAAACGTCCCGTCATCGCACGACGGCCGCCCTCGGGTCGCTCGGCACATTCCTGTACGGTGGTGATGCGCTGTCGAGTGACTACGACGCCTCCTTGACTCTGGAGGGAGGGTGACGAAACGAGAGCCGTTCCCCTCCCTCCTTCTCCGTTGGAGCGACCGCTGCGCCACGCCGTTCGTGCTACACTCCCCCGAGGTGAGAAGATGAGGGCGTTCATCGTTGCCGCGATTGCGATCGTGGCCATGCTGGAGGGTTCTTGCGACCGCCCTCCGTCGGTCGAGTTTCCCGACTCCAAATTGGAGGCGGTGATCCGCGAGGCCCTCGGGATCGACGCGGCGATTCTTCGCCGTCGTGATCTCCTTCGACTGACCGAACTCGATGCCGTCGGGCGGGAGATCGCCAGCCTGCAAGGCCTGGAGCAATGCGAGAACCTGGTTCACCTGGATCTGGGGGAGAACTACGTTTCGGACCTGACGCCCCTCTCGGGCCTCCAGCGGTTGGAGTCGCTCGTCCTCCGGAGCAATCGGGTGACCGACGTTTCCCCGCTGGCCGGGCTAACGAACCTGCAGAAGCTCGATCTCGACTTCAACTTCATCACCGACGCTGCGCCGCTCGCAGGGCTGACCGAGCTCCGTTGGCTCGGCCTGTGGAACAGCGGGATCGCGGACATCGCGCCGCTCGCGGGGCTGACCGAGCTGCGCGACCTCGGCCTGAGCGGAAATCCGATCGTGGATTTCTCCCCCGTCGCCGCTCTGACGAAACTCGTCTGGCTCGGCCTTCCGAACACAGGGATCGAGGACCTCACGCCGCTCGCCGGTCTGACGGACCTCGTCAAGCTGAGCCTGGGAGGGAATCGGATCGTCGACCTCTCGCCCCTCGCGTCGCTGACGAAGCTCGAGGGTGTCGGCCTCGACTCGAACGAGATCGTCGACCTCTCGCCCTTGGCGGGCCTCGTCGAGCTTCGCCGGCTGAGCCTGTGGGGGAACCGGATCGCGGAGATCGTGCCCCTGGCGGGGCTGAAGAAGCTAGAGGAGCTTTGGCTCGATCGCAATCCGCTGGAGGAGGTCGAGGCCCTCTCTCGACTGACCGACCTGCGGATCTTGGGGTTGTCCGGCACGCGCGTGTCCGACCTGACGCCTCTCGTGGAGAATCTCGGCCTGGGTGAGGGAGACGAGGTCGACCTGACCGATACGCCCATCGATCCAACCGAGGGCTCGGACGCTCGGCAGGCGATCGGGGAACTCGAGCGACGCGGGGTCACCGTCGACGGCGCTCCGTAGCGGACCGATCGCATTCTAGTCCGATCGATGCGGCTCCTCGACGTACTGGTTGTGGAAGATGAACAGTTGGGCGGAGTCGAAGTCGGTGAAGATCAGCTTGTAGCAGTTGGTCAGGATGTAGACCCAGACCATGATGTTCGGCATCGGATCGCTGAAGCTGTGAATGTCGTAGAAGAATCCCTTCTCGCGCCACCACGCCTTGCGCAGCCTCCGTTCCCCGGACCAGTCCTTGAAACTGCCGATGTAGCTTTCGAGCAGCCAGACGAAGTCGGCGAACTGCAGCTTGGTCCGGACGCCGACGCGCGTCGCGGGGAGCTTCGACACGTCCTCGCCGTTGGCGAGCCGGACCCACCCCTCGATCATGTCGCAGCCGCCGTGGTAGGCCATGGTGATCGCCGGGGTGATTCGGCAGTTCCCGTCGACGAGGAACGGCCTCCCGGTGGCGCGGTCGATGACGAAGTCGAACCCGCAGAACCCGTTGTAGCCGAGGTGCTTGATGATCTTCGCTGCCGCCTCTCTGCAGGCCGGGTCGGAGAGGCTCTCCCGGAGGACGGTCGTCCCCCCGCTGCGAGGCATCGTCCGTAGCCCCTGATACATGACCTCGCCGACGACTTCGCCCCGGTTGCACAGCTCCAGCGTGCAGGTCGTCGGCCCATCGATCAG
>Ga0315555_1003705_pt1 | contig 10472 bp, 10 predicted proteins | sample SalMarSW160380MG_FD_202113 | JGI IMG/M metagenome (GOLD analysis project Ga0315555, IMG submission 202113) | Salt marsh sediment microbial communities from the Plum Island Ecosystem LTER, Massachusetts, United States - Salt Marsh Sediment SW1603-80 ...
TCACCAATCCCCGTGAGGCGCAGTGAGGCAGGCAAGGGTTGAGGGATGTCGGAGACAAGGTCATCTGCGAAAGCCCTTGCGTACACCCCCCTCTTTTTGATACAATCCCCCAGATTCCCCGGTAGCTCAATCGGCAGAGCGGGTGGCTGTTAACCACTAGGTTGCAAGTTCGAGTCTTGCCCGGGGAGCCATTTCGACGCGAAAAGGGCAACGTCACCAAATTGATGTTGCCCTTTTCTTGCTCAAGGCTTCTAGTCTGGTATATAATAGCGGCGAAATGGTCTCGAGCCTAGTCTCGCATGAGATAAGGTCTGGAACCTGTAAATAGAGGTGAAGCATAGATGAAAAAGACTGAGCAGGGGACTCCCCCCTGGGGACGTTGGTTCGTCCTTGATGAAGGAGATAACTATAAAGTGAAGCGCATTGAGGTCCATCCCGGCAAGCGGTTCAGTTATCAAAAGCACGCACAACGACGGGAACACTGGATGATCGTGCAGGGGGAAGGAAAGGTGACCCTGGACGGACGAGAGATCCCGGTCAAAGAAGGGGTGTGTGTCGATATCCCCGTCCAGGCCGCTCACCGTATGGAAAATACCGGTACAGAGACCCTTATTTTTATCGAGGTCCAACGGGGGGACTATTTGGGTGAAGACGATATCACCCGTCTGGAAGACGATTACGGGCGGGTCGAATAGGGGCCCGTGTTGCGGTTTCGAATATCGAAGGAGAAGGAGGAAGCGATGAACTTCATCATCATGGCCGGAGGGGTAGGGACCCGATTTTGGCCGATGAGCAGGGCGCATTACCCCAAGCAGTTCCTGAAGATCGTCGGCTCCCGCACATTGATCGAGGAGGCCTTCTTGCGGATTGCCCCCCTGACTGAAGAACAGCGGGTCTCCATTATCGTTCATAAGGATCACCGGGAACTGACCGAGGAGATCTTCACGGGAAGGGCTGTCCGGATCATGGCGGAGCCGGAGGGTAGAAACACCGCACCGTGTATTGGTTTGGGTCTCATACAAATTTTGGAGGAACACGGAGATGGTCCGGTCGTAGTCCTGCCTGCTGATCACTACATTGGGGATACAAAGACCTTTCAGGAGACGATCCGGGCTGGGGTTTCTCTAGTGGATGATGGAGGAATTGTCACTATCGGGATCGTTCCCACCAGGCCGGAGATCGGTTACGGTTACATAAAGGGTGGAGAAGCCATCTCGAAAGGTGAGGTCTTTCGGGTGGATGCATTTGTGGAGAAGCCGTCCCTCGAGATGGCGACACAATTTTTAGCCGAGGGAAATTATTATTGGAACGCCGGGATCTTCATCTTTCGAGCCCAGACCATGATGGAGGAGATCAAGCGCTGTCTTCCTGAGGTCTATAAGGGGTTGATGGAATTGAGAAAGTCCTGGGGAAGGGCCGATTTTGAGGATACGTTAAAAAAAGTCTATGATGAGATTACCCCCGTGTCCATCGACTACGGGATCATGGAAAAGACCGATGCCGACATATTGGTTATCCCAGGTCGTTTCCCCTGGAGCGATGTTGGCAGCTGGCGATCCATCTTTGAGTTGAGGAGCAATGAGCATGATAAAGATGGAAACCTGATTGATGGCCATGCCATTCTCCTCGACTCCCAAAACAGCTTTGTTCACGCTCGATCTGGGCGCCTCGTTGGGTGCGTCGGGTTGAAAGATGTCGTTATTATTGACACACCCGATGCCCTCCTCATCTGCCATAGCGAGTCTGCACAAGATGTCCGACGCCTTATTGAAGTCATGAGAGAAAAAGAATTGAATGAATTGCTCTGAGATCACCCCTTTTGCCTCCCTATCTCTATAAGCCGGAAGCGTTTCCGGTGTCTCGTCGTATACTTTTCCCAAATTAAATGTATAGTGTTCGGTCCTTATTCTTAAAGCTCTTTGGGTTTACTGAGGGCAGCTCTCTTGGCAATTTTTTTTGGTACGTCAAGATCTTCAGGCCTTTTTTCCTGACACAAGATATGATACGCTACCCCCGATAAAAACGGTCTTGACACGGCGGCACAGAAAGGCGATAGTGCCTGTCACTATTCTTGTGGAGCACGTGAGGAGGTGTCATGGCTATCAAGGAGATCACGTTAGACGCACTGGATACGGAGCGATTCATCGCAGAACAGGTGCAGGAGATCGCCTCGGCCGTGGGGGATGGCGTGGCTGTCAATGCCCTCTCCGGCGGTGTCGATTCGTCCGTTGCCACCATGCTCGGGCATAAGGCCCTCGGCGATCGGCTCAAGACCTATTTTATCGACAGCGGCCTGATGAGGGAGGGGGAGCCGGAGCATATCGTTTCGCTCTTTAAGGGGTTAGGGGTGCCGACAGAACTGGTCGATGCCCAAAAGACCTTCTTCGCAGAACTCAAGGGCCGTACCGATCCGGAAGACAAGCGGGAGGCCATCACCCGGGCCTTTTACAAGGATGTCTTCGGCAAGCTCGTGAAGGAGACCGGCGCCAAGTACCTCCTGCAGGGGACAAACTACACCGATATCGAGGAGACCGTTGCCGGGGTCAAGAGACAGCACAACATACTGGAGCAGCTCAGCATCGATCCTGAAAAGATGTACGGGTACAAGGTCATCGAGCCCCTGATCCAACTCAGAAAATCGGGGATCAGAAAGGTCGCCCAGGCAGTAGGGTTACCGGAGGAGATCTACAACCGCCCGCCCTTTCCCGGCCCGGCCCTGGCTGCCAGGGTCATCGGTGAGGTGACACCCGAGAGGGTCAAGGTTGTGCGAAAGGCCACCCATATCGTGGAGGAAGAGCTAGCAGCCAGCAAGGCCTTTCAATACCTGGCGATCTTGCATGAGGATAAAGTAACGGGTGTGAGGGCAGGCAAGAGGGATTTCGGCCTGCAGATCGAAGTCAGGTGCTGGGAGAGCACGGATGCAAAGGTCGGGTCCCCCACTCGGCTCGGCTATGATGTCTTAGACACATTAGCCCAGCGGATCACGACCGAGGTGCCCGGCGTGGTCAACGTGACCTATAACATTACCCCCAAACCACCTTCTACTATTGAGGCGGTGTAGATAAATACCTCCATGAAGATTAGCTCTTGACAATTTGCTTGATAAAGTAGGAAAATATTGTACTAGGGGTAGAATAAAGAATTAAAGGGGCTTCTTGTGACAATTGCCGCTGCATATTTAGTATCTGAGGGAGTCGTTTTAGGAGCAGATAGTTCAACGACCATATCAGCCCTCGCTCCGGATGGCGGAGGTCGTGTTCTACAATTGTTAAGCCATGCGCAAAAAGTCTTTGCGGTAGGCGAAAATTCAAGGCTAGGAGTATGTACTTGGGGTGCAGGGAGTTTGGGAGATGTTAGCCACAGAACAATCATTGCTCGTCTAGCGGATGAAATTGAGGAAGATACTACAGTAAAGAATGCAGCAGTAAAACTCGTCAACCTGGTAGAGCCGTTAGTCGAAAGCACAGGTATTGAGTTTGTTGGCTATTTTTTGGGGGGATGGAATCCCAAGACTCATGAACCAGCTTGCTTCAAAATTGAGGTAACACCGAAGAAGAAGGGCATAGAACCGCTGGCATTAGGTTTATGTTCCTTTTCTGGAATGCCTGTTTTTTTTACAAGAGTCTTTAGAGGTTTTGACCCACGGTTATACCAAAGCCTACATGAAGAGATTAAACGCATTTTTTCTAAAGAGGACGTACCAAAAGATTTCGATACTATATTCGGAAAAGCTTTCGAAAAAGCGACAGCTCCTTTGGTTGCCGCCGGTTATAAAGATTTGCCCATTCGTGAAGCCATCGATTTTGTTTATTCATATTTACATATTACCGTGAAAGCAATGAAGTTTTCCTTTGGGGCCCCTGTAGCCGGTGGTCCGATTGAGATAGGTTTTGTGTCCACTGATAGACGTTTTCGATGGGTACGGCATAAAACTTTTTCAAGTGCGATGCTAGAGGAGGCTGAAGATGTTAGATGAACAAAATGGTATTTTTATCGAGAATGTAGCCATCGTGCAATCGCAAGATTCTAACTCCTTGGTATCTCCTACTGTTGCTGCTCTCGATTTTTTCAATTTTACCGGAGATATAAACAAGACAGTTCAACTAAATATTTCCCAAAGCGAAGCAGTAGGGGAAAGCCCGTGGCCTTATATTAGAAATTTATTCGGCGCTTGGATTGAGAGTGGTGATGAGGACAAGCAACTTGAGGAATTATATAAAGCAAGGTTCACTCCTTCCTCCATGCCTAATGAAGATGAATGAAATATCTGATTGACACAGATATTGCTTCTTATTATCTCCGCGGTAAATATAATCTAGATAAAATCTTTAAAAGAAAAGGGCTAACGGACCTTAAACTTTCAGTAGTTACTGTAGCCCAAATGGAAGTTCTAGCCTATAAAAATCCCCAATCTAAAATTAATCTAGCAACTATTGGCAATCTTGCCAACTGGCTGGGCGTACTGGATCCCGATAGAAATACATGGGGAATATTTTCAAAGACCACGGCAGAAGTTGAAAAAAGCGGAAGACCTAAAGGTGACTTAGATATTCTGCAAGCTTCGATTGCCAAACAGCACGGTTTGATTGTAATTACGCATAACACTGAACATTACAAAGGTGTTGTTGAATGTGAAGATTGGACAGCATGTGATTGAAGTGATATGTAGCTTATTATAACGTGTGTTCGCTGGATTTTAGTTTTTCCCATCCTTCATCCCCGTGTAAATCAACAACGACCTCGCGCTCTTTGCGCACTGAATTGACCAGATAGATGTGGGGGCTTCTGGCGAGTTCTTCTATCCTTATCACCCTCTCCTTGATTTTTCCCTGCTCCAGGAGATAGGCCCGGTACGTGCCGGGGAGCAGGCCGCATTGAACCGGCGGGGTACAGAGCTCGCCGTCCAGTTCGACCACGCAATTGGCGATTGACGACTCGGTTATTTCCCCTTTTTCATTCCACAGGATGCAATCTGCATATCCAGGCGATGCTGCCAGGGCCTGCTCATAGACACCCCGATTGGTCGTCTTGTGGTAGAGGAATGGATTCGATGGATCGATTGGTGCAGGTGCCAGGCAGACATGGAGGGGATGGACGGAAGCACCGACTAAAGCTTCAGACAAGACTTCAGACTGAAGGGTGATTCCTCCATCCCTTGCTACCAACAGACGCACCTTGTTCGGGGTTTTGGGGAGGGTGTGCGCCAGGGAGTCTAGTTTCTCACGAATGGCGTCCATATCCGCTGCGTAGGAGAAATAGGCTGCCGAGTCCGCCAGGCGCGCCAGGTGGTACGGCAGCAGAAAATAACCCTGATCAGGGGTCCACAAGATCGACTCGAGGAGGGAGAAGTCCGGTACCCTTTGGGTGAGTATCCTCGCCTTGGTCCGACACTCCTCAAACTCCATGGTGTCAATGGAATCCCACACGATGCCGCCGCCGACACCATATTCGGCCTCTCCTTGGGCCTTGTCGATGAGCACCGTCCGAATGGCGACGTTGAACTGCGCTTTACGGTCGGGCATCCAGAACCCGACCGTGCCCGTATAGATTCGACGGGGCGTTTGCTCAAGCTCTGCGATGATCTGCATGGTGCGGGGTTTCGGTGCCCCGGTGATAGAGGCCGGGGGGAAGAGGGCCCTCATTATTGCACTCAAACCGGCTCCTGTCGTCGCCCTGACGGTGGAGGTCATCTGCCACACGGTGGGATACTTTTCGACCTCGTACAGCCTGCTCACGTGCACGCTCCCAATATCAGCGATCCGCCCCATGTCGTTTCGAACCATATCCACGATCATGACGTTTTCCGCCCGGTTTTTTTCCGAATGGTAGAGCCACTCGGCCTGCTCGCGGTCATCGTGCAGCATCAGCCCCCGCGGGGCGGTTCCCTTCATGGGGCGGGAAATCAATGCTTCACCTTCGACTTGCAAAAAGAGCTCGGGGGAGGCGGAGCAAATGATCCATTCCTTGGTGTTCACGTAGGCGCTGTACAATGCATCCTGCGCCCTGGCCAACTCGATAAAGTATGACCACGGATCACCGCTGAAGGGTGATCGCAGGCGCACGGTGAAGTTGACCTGATAGGTGTCGCCTGCCTCGATATAGTCCTTGATTCTGCCAATGGCGTCCTGATAGGCGTTCGGTGTGAGCGAAGGCGTCCAGGGGAGTGATGCACTATGCGCTTGGGGGGCTGGTGGGAGGTGAAGCTGTTCGGGTTTTTCGTAGAGACCGAACCATACCAGCGGGAATACGCCGTCTTCGGTGACCGTAAGGGCTGCGTCGAAGGCAGGGGCCGCCTCATAGGCGATGAACCCAACGGCAGAGAGACCGTGTCGGCGCACCTGCTCTTCTATGGCCTCCAACGCCGGCATGACCTCTTCAACACGGTAGCCGGAGATGACCTCTTTGGGATCACAAAAATGCAACCACTGCCCTTGCGAGGCGTCATGGATGACCGCATTGTTTACTAGATCAGCGACATTCACCATATGCCTCTTGTTGTATCTGGAGAGTAATCTCTCATCCCTTCTGATATAGCCAAGGCCCCTTCGGGATTGAGCCATTGCAACGGTATCATATCAACTATGGGTGGGCAACAAAAAACCCCTTGTTACAGGGGCGAGGTGGGAGATGGATCTGGAGAGGGGGTTGCCTACCGACACTCAGGCAACCCCCTCTCGATAGTAGTGCTGCTCAGTGAGCAGAATGCAGATATTCCATACCACGAACAACGAGGGCTTATTAGCTTAACGCCTCGGCACCGACCTCAGAGGGACGGACGTGTAACAATTTCCATCCTCGACACTTTCAACGATGCAATTGGTGTCGTCCACCATAGGGTACATCCAGTAATTGATATAGGCGAGGGTGGAGGGTATCAGCACGCGGGTAGACAACCTCACGCTCTCCCCCGCACGCAGTCCAGGCACCGTCTGGCTCCACAGTTTGATGGGCGCCGGGCGGCAGCCAGGGGGGTAGGTTGAGCTCAGGTAGAGGCCCACGCTGAAGCTCTCTGTGACATCGGCCCCTCCCGGCGCGTTTTGAACGGTCAGCTCTATCAATTTGAGATCATCCATGGAGATATTAAGCGGCCGGTCAGGGGGGAAGTTTGCCGCATTGACAAGACGCCCTTCATATTTGAAGGAGATTATAGAGAGATTTGGCAACTTACACTGAATGCTGAAATTCGCCTTATTGGATTCCATCACTACGGGGGAGACGACCTTAATTGCCACCCAGCCTGTGCAATCGCTGCCTCGGGTCCACGTCGTACTCACCGCCTTGGACCCGGCTGAGGAAAAGGTCAACGTCTGTACAGGCGCAATAGCCCCGTCGCTGCGGATAAACTTATACTTCACTACCGCAGCCCTGCTGGCGCTAATCTTCCCCTTAAAGGTGATGGTCCCCGGACAGGAACCAGTATAAGAGGATGGATCGGCGCTTAAGAAGGCCTTTATGATAATAGGCGATTTTATAACTCCAGTGTCACCCAGCGCTTTAGGAGACGCACCATAGCTCCAAGGCGCACCGGCCAAAAGGGCGATAAGGCCCGCGAGCCCTAACCCTGCTATGAAAAACCTTATTTTTTTCATCTCTTTATCCCTCCTTACTTTTTCATTAGTTTATCTTACTTATTATAAGGTCCCTTTTTCTTTTCTTTAATCTCGGTATCTCCTTTCGTCGTTTCAAAATTACAATGAAACATCCCCAAAATCCAGCTATTTCTTATCTATATACTAAGTCCCCTGTCCCCTCAAAAGGTTCACGTTTAGTGCATATTGAAGAAAGATCATGTTATCGGCGGAGTAGTAACATAGTCCTTGACAAACCCCTCTCGATCTATGAGAATCTTTCCCCTATTCCCCTGACGGGAGGAATTGTGCAGTGAACATTTTGCAGGCGTTATGGCTGGGGGTATTGCAAGGGGTTACGGAGTTTTTGCCGATCAGCAGTTCAGGACACCTCGTCCTGGGCAAGGCGATCCTCGGCGTGCACACCGAAGGGGTTGCCTACGAGGTATTCGTCCACTTCGGCACCTTTTTGGCGATCCTGACGGTCTTCTGGGGGGATATATGGCATATAGTTAAGGCAGTGGGGCGTGCCGTGCGCCACCCCTCAGCGGGTAATTGGTCTCTAAGTTATCGTGATGACCCCTTTTTTCGGGCCGCAATCCTCATCGGCCTGGGCACTATTCCGGTTGTAGTCGTCGGGCTGCTTTTGGAGCACGAGATCGAGGCCGCCTTTTCAAGCCCCCTCTTTGTGTCCCTGGCCTTGCTGGTGACCGGCACCTTTCTGTTGGGCACACGGTGGATCAAACCGCATGATACCCGTTTTGGCGTGGTGAGGGCGTTTGTTATCGGCCTTGCCCAGGCCTTTGCCATTTTACCGGGGATCTCGCGCTCGGGCGCGACCATTGCTGCGGCCATGTATGCCGGGGTGGAGCGCAGTGAGGCCGCCCGTTTTTCGTTCCTCCTGGTCCTGCCGGCCATCCTCGGTGCAACCTTTCTGGAAGGCGCGCAGCTGCTGCACACGGGGATACCATCACAGCAGGCAATGACATTGTTCGTGGGCACCATTGCCGCATATTGTTCCGGCACCATTGCATTGAAGTGGTTGTTAGGGGTGATTCGCCGCGGTCGGCTTGATAGGTTTGCGTACTACTGCTACGCAATAGGCATGGTCGGTCTTATCTGGTTCGCACGAGGCTTTTTCCTCTAATTCCTCGTGCCTCCTCATAGAACGGAGTTGTGTTGCCCATGAATGCCGCATGAGAGAGCGGCTATTTTTTGTCTTTGCTGAAGACCTTCAGCATGAACCCCTTTCAGGGTCAGTAGGCGAGATAGGCGGTAAAGAGAAAACACAGGCCGAGGACGAGGGATAACGGCTTCAAGAATCCAGGCAGGGCAAAGCCCACGACGATGAGGATACCCCCCACGATGATACGGAGGATCCTTTCACCCTTTGCCAGATTTGTATCTTCAGCCATTGCAGTTTCCTCCTTCCCACTATTCTAATGGTTTGAGACCAAAAAGCAACTGAAATTTCTCTGTCTCTTTTACGGCGTTTCTACGGCATCAATTTTGACCGGATGAGTCTTATCGCCCCCATCACCTCATGATCCGGCGCATCGCATATGTCGATCTCGTGGTCCGTGACATACGGTGCCACGGCTCGCAGTACATCATTGCTCATGCCGCCGTATTGCCCGATCAAGGAGCGCAGCCGCGATTCCACGCTGAAGGCCAGCTTTGCTCTGGGTGAAAGGGCTTGTCTTCTATCACCAGTCGTGATATCACCTTCCAGGCCACAGAGTTTAATTGGCTGAGGAAAGATACCAATGGTCACCTTTCGTTCGCATATCCCGGCGTTGCTCTTTTTGACGGGGATATTCTTTATCAATTTCCTCTCCCGCATCATCCTGGCCCCTCTGCTGCCGGCCATTGAGGGGGACCTGGGTATAGGGCACGGCGAGGCAGGTTCTCTCTTTCTCTTCATCTCCTTGGGGTATTGCGTAGGGTTGTTGGGTTCGGGATTCGTTTCGTCGCGCTTCACCCATAGGTGGACGGTCATCGTCTCCTCGGTGGCCATAGGGGGGGTCCTTGTGGTAATCGCCTTCAGTCCTACCATGTGGGCACTACGAGGGGGATTAATTCTGCTGGGCGCGGCAGCAGGGCTCTATCTCCCCTCCGGCATTGCAGCGCTCACTTCGCTGGTGAGCGCGCGGGATTGGGGAAAGGCCGTGGCCATCCACGAACTCGCCCCCAACGTGGGCTTCATCGCCGCCCCCCTGGTGGCGGAGGGGCTGATGCTGTGGTTTCCCTGGCAGGGGGTTATCGCTCTGATCGGAGCGGCGGCAGTGCTCGCTGGCGTGGCCTTTATACGCATCGGCAAGGGGGGGACATTCCCCGGAGAGACCCCCGGTCCTAAAACCCTCCGGATTCTCGTCACCCAGCCTGCATTCTGGGTTATGACGGCCTTATTTAGCCTGGCCATTGGCGCAAGCCTGGGGGTCTATACCATGCTCCCGCTCTACCTGGTGGCTGAGCAGGGATTTGAGCGGAGCTGGGCCAACCAGCTGGTAGCCCTTTCCCGGATTGTGGGGCCGGGAGCCGCTTTAGTGGCGGGGTGGGTCTCGGATCAGCGGGGAGCGAAGAGGACCCTCGGAGGTATAGTGCTCGCCACCGGCATGGCGACCGTGTTCTTGGGTATGGCGAGGGGATCGTGGATCGTGCCGTTTTTGTTTCTGCAACCGATGCTGGCCGTCTGTTTCTTCCCGGCGGGCTTCGCGGCCCTGGCGCACATCGGCACTCCCGAGGTCCGCAACGTTGCGATCTCTCTCACCATCCCTGTGGCCTTTTTCGTAGGGGGCGGTGCAGTCCCCGCGGCTATCGGCATGATGGGGGAGCGGGGTTCTTTTGCGCTGGGGATTGTGGCGTACGGGATAGTGCTGTTAGGGAGTGTTATACTATTGCGGT
>Ga0315555_1003707_pt1 | contig 10471 bp, 10 predicted proteins | sample SalMarSW160380MG_FD_202113 | JGI IMG/M metagenome (GOLD analysis project Ga0315555, IMG submission 202113) | Salt marsh sediment microbial communities from the Plum Island Ecosystem LTER, Massachusetts, United States - Salt Marsh Sediment SW1603-80 ...
AAGGTCTGGCTCCGGTCGCCCTACGGGCTCCCTACGCCATCCCTTTTCCACTGATTAACCCTGTAGTGTAATAAAACCTCAACGCTGAGTCAAGAATTCAGAAACGGAGGGTGTCTAACATAAACAAAAGATCTTCACAAAACTCAACCGTACCATATACGGAGATACTCAGTAACAATCTCTTTCATGCGCTGAAAAACTATCTGTTGGCGGTAAGTGGTAGTGTAATAATTAACAGATGGTGTGCTATTACAGTCAGCTTTGTTCCCAATTAGTTCTTCAATTAGTAATTTTTTTGCCCTTTCCGAACCTACAATCTTCGCTGCATTCTTAATCATCTCTTTAAAGAGTGCTGGTGAACTATCGCGCTCCAGAGTTGTCCAGATATTCACTTTCCGAATGCCGTCGTCAAAGAGATAAGTCATTTGTGGCGTTGGAACAGATGAAGTTCCATGCAAACAGAGACATGGTCCAATGCGTTCAGTAATCTCCCGTGCCAGTTCACCATGATACTGTAAGGTGGCGGCTGTTGAACGATGTTCTGTCCCCAGATTTGCCACTATAATGTCCACTCCGGTTTCGCGATAGTATTTCTCAGCCATATCAGGCTTGGTCAGGTCAGTGCTTACCGTTTTGGTCGCTTCTGATATCTCATCACATGCCCCTTCTATGAGAATGATATTACTATGTTTTTCCACAAAAGATGCCGTCTTTTGAATGTTTTGATCAAAGGGCAAAGTAGATGCATCATGCATAATAGAAGAAAATTGCTGCATACCCCACTCTAAGAGTTCTTTGTCTTCGTCCCACTGTATGTGATCGAGGTGAATCATGACTTTTAGATTGGCAAAAGGCGAATCATATGAGGTGAGTACTTTAAGGTCTGCCAGGAAAAGCCGTAGACCTACGTCCCATTGCCTTGTATGTGTGTAGTAAACGGATTGAGGTCTTTGCCGGTACTTATTGGTGATACCAATGATAATAGGCAGGTCGGTTATACCAATAGATTGCCCGTATTCTTTCACTGCTGATAGTATGGCTTCACTGCAAGTGAGGTTTTCGGAATTAAATGTGGGTAGAACCCACTTTCTTTCTGCTGCTTCAGCATAGATATCCAAAACATGATTGCGTTCGAGAACAAGAGGCATAATTTACCTTATGACAATATTGCTATTTGCGAATATCTCTTAGCTTTTCCTCTGTTTCAAAGATGCTATCTACTATTTAATTCCTTCTCTGGCATTCGCATTCTTAAAGTAATTAATTGGAGACAATTCATTCGTCACGTTTTTTACCATTCTAAAATTATTGTGTTATCTTCCACTGGATTTCCCAGGAAAAAGGTTTCCCTGGAAGTGCCCACAAACAATTGCCGTCTTTATATGCATCGCTCAATACGCTGTTAGAACCGGGAACCGGTTCAAAAGCGCATTCATTTCTTCTACATCCCTCTTCATCTGGATAAGCCGAGTTATTCCACCAAATTCCAAGAGACGGAAAATATTTTTCAGAAAAAGCCACCGCAAGGTTTAGACCATTTCTGTAAGTCCAATTCATTTTACCCATTTTAACTTTTTGAAGAAATAGCATATTGGTCGACCCTGGAACTTGACTGAGCAGGAAATTCTGAACTGCTTCGGGATCCTTCAAATCCATTGTTTGCTCTGAAATCTTGTCATAAACCGAATCAAATTCTGGTAACTCGATTCCGGCGATTTCCCGTAAAGTCATCAAAGGATGCATAACGTGTTGAAAGGGCAGTTTTTTGTCACCTTCATTGATGACTTCAAATGCCCACATAATACCGATCTCATTAAAACGCATTTCCCTTTTAAAGAGCACGGGCAGAACTTTACTCCTGACAGAAAAGTTCAGGCGATTGGGCTCTTTCGAGACTTCCCATCTGAGCCAGCATAATTCGCCGTGATCGGGTATTTTCCAATCTAAGCCAGGATACATACACAAATCAACAGAGGGGAAGCAGTCATCATAAGCGTAAACTGGACGAGTCTCATATTCTCCGTAATCAGTTGATGGTGGGCGGAAAGATTCCGGTTCAGTACTGAGAAGATCGTAGCTATCAAAGCACAAACGATTTAATCGTGCTCCATCTTCGAGTGAGTATTCAACTAGCCAGGAACCGAATTGGAATACCTCTTTCATAAATAATCCATCCTCCTTTTTTTCTTAAAGATATGAATTTTATTAAAATGGATACACAATACTTGAACCCTTCTTGAATGATTAAGTGCATTCACTTTATATAAACATAACGTTCAAATAATTCCTTACCATAATAATCAAGTTCTACAACGCTATAGCTTTAATCCCTGTAAGCTCACAAAAAGCTAATAATTCATCATATAAATGGCTACCGTAACCAAGAACAGCATATTCATTGTTCCAGGATTCTATCAGTTTATCGACATCACAGCGCACCTTTACAAAAGCATGCGGCCAGAAGGGAATGCCACATTCTTTTTGACGTTTCTCCAAATCTTTTTTACTGGGTTCAAAAATTGAACAGCGCACAATGGCCATCTCAAACTCTCCATTGTTCCGGCTGAGGCGGGCCAATACCCCTTCACCGGGTTTACACACTAGTTTTACGGAAAGTCCTCCTGCTTCACCCTCGGTTGGAATACCGTGTTCGGCAAATCCAGCAGGCCCCATTTTTCCAGCCAGGGAAGGTGGACAAGCACCGTCACCAATGATCTTAATTTCATTGTTAGATTTGTCAATGTGTTGTAGATCGCCATAATACACCCGTTCCGGGCTTAAATCAGTCAAAAGTTTTACGGTCATAGCGGTGTTGAAATCACTCAGAGTAGAAGTTCCGACACCATCATTCAGCATCATACTTTGGGCAAAGCAAGTGGCACTATAATCATCTCCTAATCCCGGGAAAGACTGAATAGTATAGAATTCCCAATTTTCTTTTTTAACAATTTTTTTGATGGCCAGGTACAATCTGATCGAGCGTTCCGAGGTTTCATCTTCGGGAATAGAATCAGAAAAAAAAGGCTGTATCTCCTGCCCGGCTTTTTTGATTTCATCGGCAGATATTTTCTTGGCGGTGGCAATTAACTCCGTGGTATCCCGTGAATCAATGTCAACTCCGAATACTTTCATCCATTGGGAAGGATCTGCTACTCCACAAGTCTGTCCCATGCCCCGGCCTCCAAATACTCCGATGGTGCTCATGTTGAGTTTATTTTTTTCATGGCTGGCCCGACAGTAAGAGACAATTTTGTTAATCTCCTGAGGATCCTTATAATCGCCATAAACAAAACGATGCGGTATACCAACTTCCTTCAGAGCACCGTGCATCACCAACCCCCCCACCGGTCTCCAGCCCTGTGAACCGGGATTGGTCCAGAAAATTATGCCTTTACCGGTACGGGAAAAATCCTGAAGTGCAGCGATCAAATGGGCTGCCCAGACCCAGGTACCGGAGAATAGAATAACTGCATCGATATCATCCATCTTTTTGAATTTGGAAAAACAAGCTCTGGCTTCCTTCTTGGAGGCAATGATTAGATCGTGCTCAACCAGTTGTAATCCGGCTTTTTTAAGAGCCTCTTTAGCATTTTTTACCAGCTTAGCATCAATAAAAGGGGTACCCATAGGATCTAAAAGACCATCTTTATGAACTCCATAGACGATAAATCCCACTTTAGATGTTACCATTTGTTTTTCTCCTTTCTTATGTGAATCATCCAAATACTATTCATTTATTCCCTAAATAGTTCAGGTCGTTCCATTCATGATATTTTATTAACAACAGCAACCTCACCAGTCTTTCCCGAATTTAAGGCAGCGGTTAAAATTTGATGTTGCAGGGAGGTCTCCTGCGGTGTTACACATCTAAAAGGGATATCTTTACTGCGATTACTAAATTCATCAAAAAATGCGGCCCACATTTGTAAAATTGCATCGGCAAATCCAAATTCGAAGATAGAACCGGTTATGGCCTTATAGACCGAAGAATATCCCAGATCTTCGCTCCGCCACTCTTGTTTACCACCATTTTTATACTCCATGGTTTGTAGTGTTTTAGGAAATTTTGTGGTATATCGAGCACTGAAATTTGTACCCAGCACCTCGATATACCAGGTATCAATTTCGCCAGGAGCGATCCGATAGGTTTTGATGGCCATGGGGAATTTATATTTTTCAGCGGGATGATCAACTTCACAACAGATGGTAGCATTATCCCAGGTTTTACAGGGTACCATTCCACCCTTACCATCGGGCCTTTCTTTGACAATTTTCGATAATGAGGCAAAGACCTTGGTAGGAATCCAGCCGGCGCGAACGGGTAAATGCAGGACATGCATACCCAGATCACCCATGCAGCCATACTCGCCATTAATTTCGATCATTCTTTTCCAATTGATGGCTTTTTCAAAATTGATATCCGAGGAGTGTAAAAAGCCGCTGTTTACATCAATTATTCTTCCCCAGGGATTTTTTAGAATGAATTTATGGATCTCATGAGCGCCAGGAAAAAAGGGAAATTCCGAAGAACACCGCACAAATACTTCGGGATGCATTTGGATAGCTTTCAGGATCCGGCTGTTGGCAGCGAGATCGATTCCAAAAGGTTTCTCTCCTAACAAATGTTTACCAGCCTGAATAATATCAATGTATACTTTTTCATGCAAATTATGCGGAAGCGAACAATAAATCAGATCAATATCTTTTTCCGAAAGCAAATCCTGATATTGAGTAGTCACCATTTTTATGGCGCTGAAATTCGTCTGGTACCATTCAAATAAACTCTCATTCAAATCACAAATAGCCACAATTTCCGGTTGAACTTTCAAATCCAACAAGGCTGGCCAACGGGCAGCTGCCACCGCAAATTCCCTACCCATCAGACCACAACCGATTATGCCACAACGAATTTTTCTTTTAGCAGTCATGTGCTGACTCCTGAAAGTATTAGATTCTGTATTTTTAATTTTATTTAAAAAAAATCATTAAAATTTAACTCTCAAAATCTCACTAATATTTTAAATTATCCTTTTAAGATTTCCATGGCTTTTTCGGGTTTTACTCCGTCATGAACAATCGCCATCAAAGCTTTGGTCATTTGAGAGGGCTTTTCATGCTGGATAATATTTCTTCCATAGACTATGCCACTGGAACCCTGCTGCATCAAATCATAGGTTCGCTTTAATATTTCCTTTTCCGGAGCTTTTCCACCACCTCGCGGCAGGACAGGTTTACCGGCGATTTCGATGACACGATGATATTGGCTGATATCGTCACAAGGATCGGCCTTGATGATATCTGCCCCTAATTCAGACGCTTGCCGAACCAATGGTAATATTTTATTGATATCACCATCCACCATATATCCGCCCTTCTCATTATTGTGCTGCATTACCAGCGGTTCGACCATTAGCGGCATTCCATAATAATCACATTTTGGTTTGAGTTCGGAGATATTCATCACGCATTGATGATGTAACTCGGGTTCATTGGGTAAGAGCAGCAAATTCACCACTACACAGGCCGCATCTAAGGCAACCGCTTGTTCCACAACATCTTCTATGATGTAACTGTATAAATAATCGGGAATTTCCGGATTATAGCAATTGGCTACATCGGTACGCAGTACCAGCGCCGGTTTTTCTTTTCCGGGTATTTTTTGCAGAATTTCTGCCTGCCCTACCGTCAATTGGATAGCATCGGGCCGGGCATCTACAATCGTTTTAACTGCTTTTTCCATATTCTCGATACTGCTCAAAAACGATTTTTCATTGAATAAGCCATGATCGATGGCCACATCCAGACAATTTCCGGATTTACCAAATAATCTGTTCAAACGAAATTTCAGCATAATTTTACTCCCTAAAATAGTTAGGACGGATTTCTTAAATATATTTCTGACACATATTTTATATTTTGATCTAATGTAAGATTAGATTCAGATTTAACCTAATAATCCAGATTTTTATAAAACTCAATTTTTACCTGCCTGAAATAGGGCAACTGTTTTTTCAGTAAAGCTTCGTGTGAATGGTCGCCGCTAAAAAAATCGAGAACCTTGTATGCAGATTCAATGTCAGGGAATTCATTTTGCCAGATTAAGGTATTGCACGGTTCAGAGGCAGATATTGGCTGCATTCTTGTTCCTTTTGGGTAATCCGGGCGGGCGTGTTCCAATTCAGCAAATTTCTTTTCCAATTCCATGAATTCATTTTCATGGGTGGGATCAAATCGCTGCATAATGCGCATAGTAATACTCATCGTTAATCCTCCAATAAGTTGTAAACATTTTTATTTATTGCATTTTTCGAACGGTCGGATATCCTGCGTAACGCTTCCCGATCTGTTTCTTTATTAATAGTGTGAGGTGACTCAACCGATGAACCACCGGTGAGTGTGGCTAATTGCTGGGCTTCCGATAGTGATAATCCTGCCGTGAGTCCTGCTATTAATCCTGCAAGATGAGCATCCCCTGCTCCGGCAGTATTCTGGACCTGTACCTGAAATACAGGTACATGAGTAAGCTTAGATCCATCCCAGGACCAACTTCCGTCTTTACCTTTTGTTATCGAAAGTAGAATCTTTGGGTTAATGTCGCAAAAGGTTTTCACTGCAGCTTCCACGATGGCTTCAGGGGTATGATCGGTAATAGACAGGCCAACCGCAGCCGCTGCTTCATCAAGGTTAATCCCCAGCAAATCCACCTGGCGCAGTAAACCGGATTGAACTGCACTGCCAATTTCTCCTGAAGTGAATGAGGCTACTCGCAGAAATTGGTATTTCGTAGCCAGTTCTAGCAGTGTCGCCCGTGCTTCCAGCGGTACTTCCGGAGCCGCCAGGGCGATACCCTTTCCGAAAAAGTGAACAAATTCCGATTCAGCTTTCAACACAAATGACGCATTAACCTTCGAACAGGCCGAATCGCTGGTAGTCATATTGCCCCCGCCTCCATCGGGATAAATAAAACAAAATGAGAAAAGTGTCTGGTCGCCGGAAGATCGATCCACATAATCCATCATAAATCCGGTCTGTTGCATTTCATCCACTAATCGCTGGCCAACATCATCTCCGCCTACTTTCCCGACCGGAATAACCCTGAAATCTCTTCCCAGTAAAGTTTGAACATAATGAGAGATAATATGAAGTTTGCAATAATCTTTCCGATCGAGGAAATAACCGCTGCGGCTTTCTTCACGGCCGAGAGTATGGTCACCATCGAGACGGAAAAACATGCCCGATCCTATTCCCCCAACACCAATCATGGCCTGATAATGGCGGTTTTTAATATTAACCTTTAATGCTTTCATCGAAAATTTGCCCTTTCCTGAATGAGAGGTTATGATTTACTCATTTGCATTCTAATCAAAATTAATTCCCAGATCCCATTCCGTATGCTCGCTGATGGGATGCTGAGCAGTGGAAATAGTGGCAGTAAGCAATGCATCCGGATGCTCCTGCAGTAAGGTGATCGGATATTCCGGGGTGATGGGACTGAACAAAGACACCCGCAGGGCGGTTTGCTTCCAGGCACCAGTATCGCTGAAAAGCCGGATTTTCTTAGCGGATAAACATTCCTTCATGCCCAGGGTCACCGACATTGGCGGAACGAATTGATAAGCACTGCCAAAAGTCCGTTGCGCCAGGGCGATAATGGTATCAATATTATTTTCCTGGATACGTACGGTAGAATTACGCACCTCATCAACCGTCACCTGACTAAAGGGATGCCGTCTGGCTTGATTATAGGCCACGTGGCCGTCCTGTCCCCACCCTCCATAGGTAATAGCGATGGGTTCTTCCCAGATTCGCTCTCTTATTTTTTCCACATTATTTGCATTAAGCCACATTCTATTTTTTTCCGGTACTGTTAACGCAGGATCAACCGGGGCATAAAAATGCTCCTCCATGAATCCCCTAAAACTGTAAGGATGCTTCCGGGGGAGTTCACGCCCCTGCCAGTCCAGACATTCATCCATGTGAAAGACCACAAATCTCTTTAAATTGACCTTTTCCTTGTTCACTAGCTCGGTAAATGGCTTATACCAGCAGCTCGGTCCACACGGAATTATTGCCCGGATAACCTCATCTCTTTTATTATAATTTTTAATTTCATCCACTAACTCACGGGCCATTAATTTCCCCATGGCAACAGAATCATCACACAGTCTAAAAGGTATTTTTAATAAAGAGTTATTCTCAAGTCTTCGATAAGGAATTTTGCACCAGGTGTAAAGTTCCTTTTGAGTAATGGTGTTCATTGTTTACTCCTGTAAAAAATTATTTTTGTCCATAATAAGAATCTTTTCCATGCTTGCGCAGATAATGTTTGTCCATGAGTGATTTTTTTATAACGGCCACGTCAGCATTGATCATTAAGGTCCACAGGCCGATTTTTGCAATTTCTTCAAGCATCACCGAATTATAAACCGCTTGCTCGGTGGTTTTCCCCCAGGTAAAAGGACCATGTCCTGCCACCAAAACCATTTGAACTTCGTCAGGGGAAATGTTTGAAAATCTCTTGACTATTTGATTGGCGGTCTCCGTCTCATAATCACCCTTGATCTGTTTATCAGTAAGTTTTGCAGTACACGGTATATCTCCCTGAACGTGATCAGCATGAGTAGTACCCAGGCAGGGAATCGATTTGTTAGCCTGGGCCCAGGCCGTGGCATAAGGAGAGTGAGTATGAACAATTCCACCAATATGAGAAAATGCTTTATAAAGAACCAGGTGTGACTTGGTATCAGAAGAAGGTTTATATTTACTGTCCACTATTCTGCTCTCCAAATCAACCAAGACGATTTTATCCGGTGTCAGTTCAGGGTAGGGAATCCCGCTGGGTTTGATGGCAATAATATTTTCAACTCTGTCAATTCCACTGACATTCCCGAAAGTGTGAACCACCAGGTTTTTTCTAAAGAGGTCCATGTTACCTTGCCACACCTGTTCTTTTAATTCTTTCATTGAACCCATCAACAGCTCCTTATAAACCATTATGACTTATAATCCGGTATTGTTCTATATTAGAACTTCCTATAGCGCCAGCAAATAAATAGCAATACAGGCGATGATCATCCCGGCAATAATGACTGGATGCGGAATTACTGCGTATAGAATAAGTGAGAGAATCACTGTAACCACCGGGGCTAAGGACATCATAGGCACCACAATAATCGCCTTGCCATAGCGGATGGCATAGGCAAAAAACAGGAATCCAACGGCATTGAGGGATTGGATAAGACCTGCCGCATAGACTCCACTAAATCCCCAGTTAATATTCTGCGAAAAATCGGTCATCAGCAAGGCTAAGGGAATCAATAGCACCGCGCTCGTCATGGTATAGAAAGCAACACTTTCAGCCTTCATATTTCCTTCCTTAGTACTATCACTGGCAAATTTCATAATATAGGCTTGAACACCCCACATCAAAAAGACAATCATTGCCAGCAGCAACCACAGGAAACCTTTAACGGGGGAATTCTCAGGTGGTTGGTAAGATAACATGACGATAGCTAAAAGTGCTAATATGATCCCTATCCAGGCACGTTTGCTGGCTCGCTCTTTGAGGAATAATACCGATAGTATAATAGTCACCACCGGGTAGAGAGAGATAATCGGGAAAACAATATAAGCAGGACCTATGCGTAAACTTTGAAACAAAATCAATTGACCGCCGCATCCTAAAAGCCCGGCACTCATCCCCAATAAGATTGACCGCTGATCATGATCTAATTTCCATTTAATAAGCCTTAAGGCAACCACTGCTACCGGTACCATAGTCAATGCCCAAACTGAATATCCAAGAGTAGCCGGGAATCCTGCTTTTTCCGGAATTTCGATTAATGCCCCCCAGACTCCCCACAAAACTGTCACTGCCATTGCATAAAGTAACCATGCTCGGGTTTTCACTCAACTTTCCTTTCAAGTAATTGATTAATCAGTTTACGCTATCGCCATTTTAATTAAATTTTTCTTTGTTTGTCGATTCTTGAAATTCTTTTCTCTATCGCGATATTATTATTTGGGTTTTACTTCGATCAAAAGGTTTCTATTAAACGATACTTTCAATTCTGCTCGAGGTCCTTTTATTGTACCCAGATCTTTATTGTTGACATAATCCATAACCCGATAACTCTGTTTGTCCAATCCTCTTAATTCCACAACTCCGGTAAAACTGGGTGCAAAAAATGCATAATACATGGTAGATCCCTTTTGAACCGCATGGGTTTCTGGACGGTCATATCCTATGTCGTACAGTTCTCCCCGGTAAGTGCCCAGAGAGAGCATTTTATCATTATAAATTTTGATCCATTTGGCCCATTCGGCTTCTTTCTCCGGGGTCAGGCTTACATCACCGCTTTCTTCATTCATGTGTACACCAACCGGCCAAACGAATTTTGTCCCGATGACACCACCAATACCGACGGTTGAAGCAAAATCACTTTTGTCATCACTCAACTCTACATGATCA
>Ga0315555_1003715_pt1 | contig 10462 bp, 4 predicted proteins | sample SalMarSW160380MG_FD_202113 | JGI IMG/M metagenome (GOLD analysis project Ga0315555, IMG submission 202113) | Salt marsh sediment microbial communities from the Plum Island Ecosystem LTER, Massachusetts, United States - Salt Marsh Sediment SW1603-80 ...
CGGCTGGGAGATATCGGAAAAGTATACCGTACCCATAAAGAACGCCAGATTATTACCCGGCTCAATGGTGAAGAAAGTGTGGAACTTGAGATTTACAAGGAAGGAAGCGCTAATATTGTTGAAGTAGCCAGACGGGTCAGGAAAAAAGTTTTCGGGACGGCCAGACAGCAAGCTTACGTCAGGAAACTGGAACAGCAGAAAAAAATGGGAGAAAAAGCAGTAGTTAAAACAGGCGGGGATCCGCGTGCCGTTTTCAGGGAGCGCCTGGAAAAAAAACAACTTACCGATTTTATTGCGTATTCTCTGCCCGAAGATCTGAAGATGAGGCTGCTTACCGATCAGTCTGTTTTTATCGCCAACTCCATCAACGAAGTTAAAAATACCGCTATTATTGGCGGAATTCTTGCAATTATTGTACTTTTCTTCTTCCTGAACAATTTCCGTACCACCATGATTGTGGGATTATCTATTCCCATATCCATCATCGCTACCTTTGCTCCCATGAAGCTGTTTGGTGTTTCGCTCAACATTATGTCACTGGGAGGACTTGCCCTGGGAATCGGCATGCTGGTGGATAACTCCATCGTTGTTTCGGAGAGCATTTTCCGCTGTCGCGAAGAGGGGGATGGGTTTGTTGAACCTGTCGTGCGGGGTGTAAGGGAAGTAGGAGCCGCCGTTACAGCCTCTACACTTACCACCATTGCCGTGTTTTTTCCCATGGTGTTTGTCAAAGGAGTAGCGGGACAGATCTTTGGAGATATGGCTTTAACGGTGGTATTTTCTCTCCTTGCATCACTGGGAGTGGCATTGTTCTTTATTCCCATGTTATCTTCCCGCCGGTTTACGCTCGGTAAGAAGCTGCAAAGCCAGGAAAGCCCTGGCAATTTTTTCAGAACCTTTCAGAGTATCCGACAGCTGAAACAAAATGTAGGATTTATGGTTGCCAGTTTCAGCAAAGCCCGGATCATACAGAAAATTATTCTGGTTCCCCTGATTCCGTTCTGGGCAATTTATCTGGTTTTTCGCTTTATCATTTTCTTCAGTCTGAATCTGATCAGTAAATTAATTATCTTGATGCTTATCCTTTCGGGTCTGCTGGTTAAAGGGGTTAATAATATCCTGCTGAAGATATTTTCCAGGCCCATTCATGTGTTACTGGACGGTTTCAACAGGGGATTTCAAAAAATTTATGACCTCTATCCTCTAATCATTGACTGGGCACTTTCGAACAAAGGTAAGGTTATTGCCTGTACACTGATTCCTTTTCTTGCAGTGGTTTTTATCTTGCTGCCCCGTCTGGGGAGTGAACTGATTCCGGAAGTCCATCAGGGTGAATTTTTTGTGGAATTAACGCTCCCGGTAGGTACGCCGGTAGAAAATACAGTGGAATATGTTCAGCCCATTGAGGATTACCTGGATCAGGATCCCGATGTTCAACGAACAGCGACTGTGGCGGGTGTGGATTTGACAAAAATTTCGGACAGGGAAGCAGGTGAACATACGGCTGTTATCACTGCGACACTGACTCCAGGAGGAAATCCGGTAAAGAAAGAAGAACAAGTGATTCAGAAATTACGCCGGTACCTGAAGGGCTATGTGGGTCTGGAATACAAAATATCACGGCCGGTTTTGTTCAGCTTTAAAACACCCATTGAGATAGAAATAAAGGGTTATAACCTGGACCAGCTATCCCGCTCCAGTCGGGAAACCGTAGATGCTATTTTGGCCATACCAGGTGTCTTTGATGTAAAGACTAATCTACAATCGGGGAATCCGGAAGTTCAGATTATTTATGACCGCGCCAAACTGGCATACTATAGTCTAAATATCCTGGATGTGGCCAACATTGTGCGGAATAAAGTTCGGGGAGATATTGCCACCCAATTCAAGCAGGAGGATCGTCGCATTGATGTACGGGTCAAGGTAAGAGAAAGCGACAAAGAAACCCTTGAAAAATTAAAGCGATTGAATATCAATCCTGCCGGTGAAATACCCATACCATTGGAAAGTGTTGCAGACATTAACATCGAGGAAGGACCCAGCGAGATTAGACGCATTAATCAGCAGCGATCAGCTGTTGTTATGGCCAATATTGCCGGAAGGGATCTGTTCAGCGTCAGTAGTGATATTTTTCAGACACTTCGCAGTATGGACTGGCCGCCGGATTTCACCTTTGAAATCACCGGTCAGAATAAAGAGATGGAAGTATCACTGGGAAGTCTCAGGCTCGCTCTCCTGCTGGCAATTTTCCTGGTATATATCGTTATGGCATCACAATTTGAATCTTTCCTGCATCCCTTTGTCATTCTTTTTACGGTTCCGTTAGGTTTGATCGGGGTAATTATTGTGCTCTATCTCTTGGGCATTCCTCTGAATATCATGGTATTTCTGGGGCTAATAATGTTGGCAGGTATAGTTGTAAACAATGCAATAGTGTTAGTTGACTACATAAATAAGCTTCGGAAAAAAGGACTGGCTAAGTATGAAGCCATTCGCCAGGCCGGGCAGGCCCGTCTCAGGCCCATTATAATGACCAGCATGACCACCGTCCTGGGTCTTTTGCCCATGGCAATTGGATGGGGAGATGGAGCCGAAATCCGGACACCCATGGCCATTACTGTTATTGCCGGGCTGATCAGTTCCACCGTACTCACACTAGTCGTAATACCTACGGTATATGCCATCTTTGAAAGAGGAGAAAAACAGGCATGAAGCAATTTTCTTTTCTTCCCAGGCTGGCTATTCAACGTCCGGTTACAGTTGTAGTCAGCCTTATGGCTATACTGGTGATCGGTTTTATTGCATTTCAGCAGATTCCCATCGAGCTGCTTCCTACCGGCTTTCGTGCCCCCTATCTGGGCGTGTGGGTACCCTATCGCAATGCCAATCCAAAGGAGATTGAAGAACAGATTGCCCGGCCAATAGAAGAGGAAATCCGGACAATAAACGGGGTGAAAAAGGTAGAATCCTATAGCCATTCCAATGGCTGCTGGGTGGGAATAGAATTTGTTCAGGGGACTGATATGGATGCCGCCTACGACCAGCTGCGGGATCGTATGGAACGGGTTAGAGCAGTACTTCCGGATGATCTGGATAGGTACTGGCTAAGGAAATTCGGCAGGAATGATGAACCCATTATAATGCTTACCATATCCCTTCCGGAAAATGTTGAAGATCCGTATTACCTGGTGGATCATTATATAAAACGTCCCATCGAGAGAATTGACGGAGTCGCCAATATTGAGATCTGGGGAGCTTTCGAGAAGGTAATCCAGATCCTGGTGGATCAGAATAAGGTGGATGCGTATAGAATTAATTTGTTTGACACTATCCGGAAATTGCGGCAGGATAATTTTGCCATTTCATCCGGCTGGGTGAATGAGGCGGATAAAAAATTTCTGGTGCGTTCCATGGGCCGTTTTAAGACTCTGGAAGATGTAAGTTCCATTCCCCTCAATCAATATGGATTGACAATAGGTGATATTGCCGAGGTCACCTATGATGTTCCCGAACGAAACTGGACCCAGCGGGTTAATCGCAAACCATCCATTAAGCTGGCGGTTTATAAGGAATCACTAGCCAATACGGTCGCCCTTAGTCATCAGCTGAAAGATCTGCTTCAAAATAATATCAGCCGTATTCCAGTCCTTCGGTCATCAGAAATAAACCTTCTTTTTATTCAGGGTGATCTGATCGAAGAATCTATAAAAAACCTTATTGATACGGCTATGTGGGGAGGTCTGTTTGCCCTGCTGGTTATTTTCTTCTTCCTGCGACGCATGCGCATGACCATCATTTTAACCCTGGCAATTCCATTATCTATTTTAATATCTCTCACTATTACATATTTTATGGGCTGGACTCTCAACACCGTCACCATGATGGGGCTGATGGTTAGTGTGGGAATGGTGGTGGATAACGCCATCGTGGTGCTGGAAAATATCTATCGTAAACGAAATGAAGGGTTATCTCCCAAAGAAGCCTCCGTGAAGGGTGCCGGCGAAGTTTCCCTGGCCGTTACCATGGCGACTTTAACGACTATTGTAGTTTTTCTGCCAATCCTGTTAATTAACGACTCATTCTTTTTCTATTTACGCAGAGTAGGAATTCCGGTTATTTTTGCCCTGCTGGCTTCACTTTTTGTTGCATTGGTACTTATTCCGCTTACCACCACCAGAGTTATTTCCTCTAAACCGGTGCCGGATATACCGGTGGTGGTCTGGAACCGTAATATATACTGCAAAGTCCTGTCATTTGTATTGGATCACCGACTGGATGCAGTTATGGTCCTTATGATTATTATGTTCTTAACATTTGGCTTTCTGGCACCAAGGGTGCCATCATCCGATACCAGTCCTGGCAATATAAGCGATGTTAATCTTATTTTTGAAATGCCTTCTAATTACACCGATGAAGAAACCGATGATTTTTTCAAACAGGTTGAAGATACCCTTTTCCAATATGCCACTTTGTACCGCATCAAAGCTGTTGATACCGGATTTCGTAAAGCACATGGCCGGATTCGGATCTTTCTGCAACCCTCCGAAAAAGAACAGTGGTATGACAGCATTTACCGGACCTTGCGTAACCTGCTGGGTGTTCCTCTCCAAGGCAGACTCTCCAGTGATGAGGTACTTGAAGATCTGAGGCCACGCCTTCCCACCAGACCCGGCATTCGGTTCCGGACCTCCTGGCGGGGATCCAGCCAGGAAGATGAGGGCACCGTATCCATCCAGATTTACGGAGATGACACGGGGAAACTGGAGGAACTGGGGGAAGAGGTAAAAAGGCGAATGCGCCTGATTGACGGTGTTATCAGCGCTGATACTGATGAAGAGGTGGGTGGCGATGAAATAAAAGTGGTAATGGACCGCCATATTGCCGAGAGAAATGGTATCAATCCGGATCAGATAGCTTATACTATTATGTATGCAGTGCGGGGCATCCAATTGCCCAGATTTTATGCCACCGACAAGGAAATCGAAATGCGCATTCAACTGCAGGAAGGAGACCGGGAAAATCTGGGGCAATTAAAGAACTTCACTTTTGTGAACCGTAATGGGCGCCGGGTGCCGCTTTCTTCCCTGGCCAGGTTCAATATTGAAAAATCGCTGGGACAAATTGCCCGGACCGACGGTAAAACATTCATGGAAATTAAAGCCAGGACACCCGCAGAAAATCTGGAACGCATTTCCAGCCAGATTGATGCCCTCATGGCAGACTTCAAAATGCCTTATGGATATTCCTGGCAAAAAGGATCCCGTTTTATGCGTATGCAGGAACAGGATGCCAGTTTTAAAAATGCCATGTTAACCGCTATCGTTTTTGTCTTCCTGTTGATGGGTATTCTCTTTGAATCTTTCGTACTGCCGTTATCCGTGCTCATCGCTATCCCGCTCTCCCTGTTCGGAGCATATCTGGCTCTTTTCCTTACCGGAACATCGCAGGATCTAATGGCCGGCATTGGAATGATTATTCTTATCGGAGTGGTGGTGAATAATGCCATCGTACTGGTGGATATGATTAACCGCCTTCGCCGGGAAGGGCTGGCACGCAGGCAAGCCATTCTGGATGCAGGGGTATTGCGATTCCGGCCGATTCTTATGACCAGCTTCACCACTATCGGCGGGCTGCTACCCATGGCTCTGGGCAATGCCGCATTGATTGGCGCACCCTATGCTCCTATGGGAATTACCCTGATCGGAGGTCTTTTTACCAGTACTGCCCTGACGCTGCTTGCAGTACCTGTGCTTTATACATTGTTTGATGATCTGAGTCTCTTCGTTAAACAATTATTGGTATGGGCGAAAGGACGGCATATAAGTGTCACAGAGAGTGAAATCCCCTGACGGATATTTTATCTGGGACTGTGTAGCGTTTCCGGCTGGATATACATCAGTTTACTGTCATGCCGCGTTATTAAAAACTTGTAATGAATCATATAGAGTAGCACCTGCACCGTTAAAACTTCAAATCGCTGTTGACATAAGGTGCTTCATCTGTTATATTTTTACGCTTGATAGCAAGAGATAGTTTATGGGGCTGTAGCTCAGTTGGGAGAGCGCTTGAATGGCATTCAAGAGGTCAGGGGTTCGATTCCCCTCAGCTCCACCAAAGGCAAGTAATAAGAAGCAAGTTATAAGGTTCAGGTAAAAAGATTGTAATTTTCTGGTCCTGAGGGGTCTTCACACCTATTACTTATAACTTATCACTTATAACTTGCCTTTTTTGGGCGCCGTACCCAAGTGGCTAAGGGAGAGGTCTGCAAAACCTCCATTCGGCGGTTCGAATCCGCCCGGCGCCTCAGCCGGTTGAAGGCTTTCTGACACGAAAGCCTTTTTTTATTTCCTCAATTTATGTTAAGTTCTGTTTTCAGATTTTGTTACTTTACCACTACGTTTAATAACTGCAAGCCTGTATTTAAATAGACCGGAATGATTTGAAGATATGACTTCGTAATATTTATCTTCGGCGTTTATTGAATGTCTTTTTAAATTATATTGAGGTTGATTTTACGTTCCGGCTGAGTGTATTTTTTGTCAATTTACAGGAAGTCGGATTAAGGGAACTGTATGGATAAAAATGGTGTGCTAATCGGGATTTCCGGAGCCAGTGGTTCCGGAAAAACACTGGTCACCCAAACTCTTTTTGAAACACTGGGATCGGAACAAGTGGTAACTCTGCAGGAAGATTCCTATTATAAGGACCTTGCCCATCTGCCATTTGAAGAACGAACTCAATTCAACTTCGATCATCCGGATTCCTTCGACCATGTTTTACTGATTGAACACTTGCATGACTTGTTGATGGGAAAAACCATTCAGCATCCGGTGTATGATTTTACTACTCACACACGCAAGAATATTACCAGAACACTCGGACCGCACCGTATTATCATTCTGGAAGGTATCCTGGTTCTGGCCATACCGGATTTGCGTGATCTGATGGATATAAAGATATTTGTGGATACACCTGCCGATATCTGTCTTATCCGCAGACTGCAGCGGGATATCCACGAGAGAAAACGTAGTGTGGATTCTGTGATAAACCAGTACCAAAACACGGTACGGCCCATGTTTATGCAGTTTATTGAGCCGTCAAAACGATATGCAGATATCATCATTCCTCATGGCGGAAGGAATGTGATCGCCATTGATATCATCCGGGCAAAAATTGAAAAATTGCTGGTAAATCAACATTAAATTGGTCATAAATTAGATAATCAACACACATACCAACTCATAAAACAAAGTGGAGACCCCATGTTGTCTATCGTCCATCGTAATATCGGTTGGATTGAGGTCATTTGCGGAAGCATGTTCAGCGGAAAAAGTGAAGAGCTGATCCGCCGGTTACGTCGGGCCATTATTGCCAGGCAGAAAGTAGCTATTTTTAAACCTAAAATTGATACACGTTTCAGCGATGATCATATTGTATCGCACAGCGAATTGAAAATCCCCTCCAAAGTTGTGGAAAGTGCCTGGGATATCCTGGAGCAGTCCCTGGAAGCACAGGTAGTGGGAATTGATGAAGCTCAATTCTTTAATAATGACCTGGTCCTGGTATGCCAGAAACTGGCAAATATGGGGAAACGAGTTATTGTAGCCGGGTTGGACCAGGATTACCGTGGTGAACCATTTGATCCTATTCCCCAGATGCTGGCTGTAGCAGAATATATTACCAAAACCCATGCTATCTGTGTGATTTGCGGAAATCCGGCCAATTATACCCAGCGTAAAACCCCAAACAAAGAACGCGTTGTGGTTGGAGCGGCAGATATCTACGAAGCTCGCTGCAGGAACTGTTTCGAACCACCGGAAGAATCCAAGAAAGAGATAAAACTCTCAGCCGGGAATCGTGGCAAGGCACAGGAGACCTCTAAATGATTACTGATATACTCTTTGGTATACTGGGCCTGGCGTGTTTAGTAGCCATAGGTTTTTTATTTTCTGATAACAAGAAAAAAATAGACTGGCGGCTGGTGGGCACTGGTATTTTTCTGCAACTGATATTCGCAATATTTGTCCTCAAGATACCCGGTGGAGAAGCAGTTTTTAATGCTCTGAGTCGGTTTTTTGTCACGGTTATTAATTTCACGTTTGATGGTGCCGCTTTTGTCTTTGGCATTCTGTCTTCACAGACTCAGATGGAAAAAATTCTGCCACCGGATCTGCAAAATATGGGATTTGGTTTTATTTTTGCATTTCAGGTTTTACCCACAATTATTTTCTTTTCCTCATTGATGTCCGTCCTTTATCACCTTGGAGTTATGCAGAAAGTGGTTCAGGGAATGGCCTGGGTCATGGCAAAAACCATGAAGGTGAGTGGGGCAGAATCCTTATCAGTTGCTGCTAACGTATTCATAGGCCAGACAGAAGCCCCCCTGGTTGTTCGGCCTTATGTATCCTCAATGACTCATTCGGAGCTGCTGACTCTGATGATTGGCGGCATGGCTACCATTGCCGGGGGTGTGCTAGCGGCATACGTGAATATTCTGGGTGGAACCAATCCCCAGATGCAGATATTCTACGCCAAACACCTGCTGTCCGCAAGTATCATGGCCGCACCAGCCACTATGGTAATTGCTAAAATCCTCAAACCGGAGACTGAAAATTCCGAAACGAAAGGAACAGTTCAACTCAAGGTTGAGAAAACCGCCGCCAATGTTATTGATGCCGCAGCAACAGGTGCCGCCGATGGTTTGAAACTGGCCCTTAATGTCGCAGCCATGCTCCTGGCCTTTATTGCACTCATAGCCATGTTTAATTATATTTTGGAGAGTATCGGCAGCATTACCGGTTTAGATACTGCCATGGGACAGCCATTAACTATGAACCTCTTACTGGGTTATGTTTTGTCTCCCATCTCCTGGATTATCGGCGTGCCCTGGAAGGATGCAATCAATGTAGGGTCATTAATCGGGGAGAAAGTGGTTCTTAACGAATTTATTGCGTATCTTGATCTTGGAACCATGATTCGAGGGGGATTACTGTCAGAAAAAGCTCGAATAATTGCAACCTATGCCCTGTGCGGTTTTGCCAATTTTTCTTCCATTGCCATTCAGATCGGGGGAATAGGGGGAATAGCTCCAAACCGACGCAAAGATTTAGCCCGCTACGGATTGCGTGCGGTGCTGGGAGGTTCCCTGGCAACCTTTATGACGGCAACCATAGCCGGTGTCTTAACATCATTATGAACAAAATAGTGAATTGAATTTCATGCTGAATTTCAAGTTTAACCTGGCAGGTAAAAAGGAAAAGTGAGGTCTCAAATGAAAGGTTGGATGAAAATACTTTTGCTCATTATTGTTATGTTTATTTGTGTGGGGACTTTTTATTATCTGATGTTCTCCAGTTTTTTTGAAGGACCCCCACCTATATCACGGGATAGTTATCTGCAGCTGGACGTATATGGTGAACTTCCCGACCGGGAAAATCCCGAACCCCTGGCACGACTTTTTTCACAGGAAGTGCCCACCATGAACGGTCTGCTTGAATGTATTCGAAAGGCAAAGATCGATAATAATATTAAGGGTGTGATCCTGCGGCCTATGGGAATCAATGCCGGATGGGGGAAAATTGATGAATTAAAAGAGGCCATTGAGGATTTCAGAACCAGCGGGAAACAGGTTTACGTTTATCTGGAAATGGCTGCCAACAGAGAATATTACCTGGCCTTGTCGGGAGACATGATTTTCGGAGCACCGGAAGGCCTTCTTTTTATCAATGGCTTGATGGGAGGCGGCTATTTTATCAAAGGAACACTGGATAAAATCGGAGTAAAAGCCGATTTCATCAAACATGGAAAGTATAAAGATTACCCGGAAATGTTTACCAGAACCAGCATGAGTCCTGCTGCCAGGGAGATGGTCAGTTCCATCCTGGAGGATATTTTCGGCCGTTATGTGGCTGAACTGAGCAATGCGCGCCTGCTTCCTCAAAAGCAGGCGGAACAACTCATTAATAAAGGCATTTACAGCCTGAATGATGCATATAATAATCACATCATTGATACTCTGCTATATTACAATGAATTTAAAAACTATCTGAAAGAGGAAGATCAGAAAGGGCCGCGAATAATCTCATACAGCCGCTACAAGGATATACCATTCAATAAACTTGGTGTTAAAGCAAAAGACTATTTTGCTCTGATCTATGCATTGGGCACAATTGTATCCGGCTATGGAGATGAAATGGGTGAAGATGGCCTGATCATATCGCAAAGTATGGCCAGCAATATCAAAAAAGCTGCGGAAGATAAAACAGTCAAAGCCATTGTTTTGAGAATTGACAGTCCGGGTGGATCAGGAACAGCTGCCGACATAATCTGGAATGAAATAAAAAATGCCAGATCTGAGAAACCTGTCGTCGCATCCATTTCAAGTGTAGGTGCGTCCGGTGGATACTACCTGGCCATGTCTGCGGATTCCATATTCGCTGAACCCAGTTCTATTGTCGGAAGT
>Ga0315555_1003718_pt1 | contig 10456 bp, 8 predicted proteins | sample SalMarSW160380MG_FD_202113 | JGI IMG/M metagenome (GOLD analysis project Ga0315555, IMG submission 202113) | Salt marsh sediment microbial communities from the Plum Island Ecosystem LTER, Massachusetts, United States - Salt Marsh Sediment SW1603-80 ...
AGCGATAGCAAACATTCCATAGCAAATGCCCATCACAGGTAGACGGCTTTCGTAAATGTAGGGTAAAGGCAAAGGAGCCCCAGAATCATAAACGCTAGCCGGACCTCCCGAGAGGATAAATCCCCGGGGGTTAAGAGGAGTTAATTCATCCCAGGGCGTATCGTGAGGCACAAGCTCACAGTAGACATTGCATTCCCGTACCCGCCTGGCAATGAGCATGCTATATTGAGAGCCAAAGTCGAGTACTACTATAGTCTCACGCTCGCTTGGTGGTAACTTAGGCTCAACTACAGGTTGCTCGCCGTGCAGCTCTTTGGCTAGCTCCAGATAGGTAGAGACTTCGATATCATCGCTAGCAGCGATTCTGTGGCTTTCTAACTTCTTTTTCATTGCAGATTTACGGTGGTGAATACATTTAGCTTATCACTGTCCTAGCCTATTATCAACCCGAGACGGGCGAAGTCTTTTCCCGCCTGGCAAGGCTTCTCATTTGTGGTTAAAGCCTTCCCGAGCTCTTGAATGTGGAAAGGATAAATTTCTACCCCGAACGTTACCATGCTATACTAGCGTCAAAAAAAGATGGGTGTTTTACAACGGGAAATCGAGAAAGGAGTTAAAATTCTCCAAATGGGTGGGGTAATTGCCTTCCCTACCGATACGGTCTATGGCCTGGGGGCCGACGCCTTCAATGCCACGGCCGTGGAAAGAATTTATGAGATAAAAAACCGGCCCAAGTATCAGCAATTCCCCTTGCTTATCGCTGATGTTGAGCAATTGACTACTCTGGCCGAGCCAATACCAGAAATTGTCTGGTTTTTGGCAAAGCGGTTTTGGCCCGGCGGGCTAACTTTGGTTTTACCAAAAACAGATTCGTTGCCTGTCCATCTAGCCTCAGGGCCTACCATAGCAGTACGCTTTCCTAACCACCACGTTTGTCTGGCCCTCATTCAACACCTGGGGAATCCCATAATCGGAACCAGCGCTAATATTAGTGGCCAACCAACTGCCTTAACTGCTGAGGAAGTTGGACAACAGTTGAGAGGAAAAATCGACTTCATTATCAATGGAGGCAAATGTCCTGGCGGCAAGGAATCCACAGTAGCGGATGTTACCAATGAACCGCCGGCAATTTTGCGTCAGGGCATCATACCCTTACATGAGATTGACAAAGCTTATAAGGAATACCTGGAGGTAAAATGAAGCGCATTGCTATAGGCTGTGACCACCGTGGCTTTGCTTTAAAGGAGCTAATTATGCCCTTCCTGCAAAACGCGGGTCATAGCTATCAAGATTTTGGTTGCTACAACACTGATCCTGTGGATTATCCTGACATCGCCCAGAAAGTCGGAAAGGCAGTAGCATCGGGCAATTTTGAGCAAGGCATCCTAATATGCAATAATGGCATAGGCATGAGCATAGCCGCCAACAAAATAAAGGGTATAAGGGCGGCTTTATGCCACAATGCATTTGCAGCACAACGGGCTCGCCAGCACAACGATGCTAACGTTTTGTGCCTCGGGGGAGAGGATATAGATACCAATTCAGCTTTAGAAATCGTCGAACCTTTCTTATCTACGGATTTTGAAGGCGGCAGACACATACAAAGGGTGAATAAGATAAGGGCTTTGGAAGGAGATTCCTCAGAATGATAGCCCTGCTCTTAAGGGATACAACCTAGGGGGCAGTTATTTCGACGGGTCATACCGCATATCGACTTCTTAAGTCATGGGACAATTTAGCTGTTAATTCCAGAGCCTGACTTGCCGCTTCCAACGACAAGCTCGCCAGGCCACACGAAGGAGTGATCAGCGCTTGAGCTATGATTTGCTTGAACTTAACACCATCCCTGGTGAAGGGAGCCATAGCTTCCTCCAGGCGGTCACGAAGACTGGGCAAGGATTCTTTAACTAAAGCCTCTTCCTCATTCGGGACTATCCCCCAGGCAATGCTGCCACCACGCTCAAGAAAGGATTTCACTTTACTCGAGTGAGTGCTTAGAGAAAAGGCATAGTTATAGGCATCAAAGCTGAGAATATCGATTTTGGTGTCCAGAATGACTGACCAATTAGTGTTTCCGCAGCAATGCAACCCCTTTGTCCCTTTGATTCCCCCCAACACTTCTTCTAACAGAACAGGCACTTTTTCTTCAGGAATAGGAGTAAACACCGAGCCCAAAGAAACCAAATAGGGCTCGTCAACAAAGATAATGGTATTGGGCGATATTTTCCTCAAGATATCTTCTTGCCACGAAGCTTTTAGCCGCAGGAACTTAGCCGCGGTTTCGGCTAAAGTGTCGTCATAGAGGATGCCTAAACCATTCTGGCCGGTAACCCTCAGGCCCCAGGTGATGGGACCTGTTACCTGCCCCTTGACTATTTTACTACCTCTTGCTTTGGAGAGGAAGGCATGTAGCCCGGCAGCATATTCGGGCGAAATACCATATTTGTGAGCATTATCCTGTTCACAATCAATGTGGATTTGCTCCAGCTCGCTCTCAAAATCCGCTGATGGCTCAATGTGCATTTTGTCCCCATCTATAACCACTCCCGGAAAACCCTCGCTGAATTGGATAACCATGTTTTCCCTAGGAGAGCGCCTCGGTAATTGTGGCCAGGCAGGGATGTCAGGAAGACATTTCATAATAATGGAACAAGCCTCATCAGGATTGATGTGAGGCATGCTGCCGATAGCAGTGGGCAAACATCCAAACTCAAGCCTGGCTGACATCTTCCTCCCTGCCTAAATACTTGCCAATTAGCAGCCCCAGCTCCCTTTTCTTTTTCTTGGGTATATATTTCGTGTTAGTGGCTATGGCATATTTAAGCGCGCTAGCGCAAGCACAATCTCGCGGCTGTGGTATCGAAGCCAGCGCTAACTTCAGGATTCTCTTGACAGTGTCAATTCCCTTCTGCAAGGTCGTTAAAATCATCGCCGCAGTCACCGATTCATAACTCGGATGCCAGCAATCATAATCGGTGACAAGAGCCAGTGTGGCATAGCATATTTCCGCCTCTCTGGCTAACTTAGCTTCAGGCAAAGCTGTCATCCCAATAACATCAGCACCCCAAGAGCGATAGAGCTGTGACTCAGCCTTGGTGGAGAGTTGTGGGCCTTCCATGACTAGATAAGTACCACCTTTATGTACCTTAGCCCCAACCTTAGTGCTTGCCTCAAACAAAGTCCGACTCAAAACTGGACAGAAGGGTTCTGCGAGAGAAGCATGCCCTACTATCCCATCGGTGAAAAAAGTGTTGGCTCTTCCTTTGGTGGCATCAATTAGCTGGTCAGGGATGACTACATCCAGAGGTACTATCTCTTCCTTAAGGCTGCCTACGGCGCTTACGGAGATAATCCTTTCTACTCCCAGAGATTTCAAGGCATAGATATTAGCTTTCGCTGGTAACTCACTGGGGCCTATCCGATGTCCTTCGCCATGTCTAGGGAGAAAGGCAACCCTTACCCCTTCTAGATTGCCCAAGATGATAGCGTCGCTGGGGTCGCCAAATGGCGTGCTTACCCTTACTTTCTCCATCTCCGTCATCCCTTCCATCTTATAAAGGCCGCTTCCGCCAATGATGCCAATCTGTGCTTCAGGTATCTGATGCCTCCGTGAAAAACACTATCCCTTGCTCTTGCACTTCTCTTGCCACCTTCCCCTCCTCCTCAAGGTATTTCAGGTGTGCCATGGCTTCCCCAAAAGCAAACCACTTTTGCGATGGAGGAAATAAATCCCAGGACTTGTAAGTTATATCCCAGGTCATCTGTGATGCGACCTGGAAGACATTTTGCTTACCTTTTCTCAGAATAGACATGACCTCCTCGAGCCTTGTTTGGTGGTGCTGCTTCAGTTCTCGAATTCTATTTTTATGATCCCTGAAGATATTTCTATGACCAGGCAGTACAAGTTCAACGTCCAAATCATAAACTTTGTCCAAGCTCATCAGGTATTCTTTTAATGGATTCCGCTCCTCGGAGTTGAGGGTGATATTCGGAGTTATATCGATAAGGATATGGTCACCGCATAGGAATATTTTCTTGCTGGGCTCGTAAAGACAAATATGACCTTGAGTATGTCCTGGGGTTTCAATACATTGAAATAGGTAGTCCCCGATGCTTATCGTATCGCCTTCCTTTGCGACAGACAAGTTCAAGGATGTACGTGGGCTATATCTGCGACCAGGGTGGCCTCCGATAGCCTTTTCAAGCTCATCTCCAGGAAAGCCGCATTTACGGGCGAATTCAATCTGCTCCTCCCAATGCCCAGGCGCAGTAGATTTCATAATTTCTGCATCTGCCCAGCCAAAGTAGATTCTTGCCCCTTCCCTGGCGAGAGTTGACACTAAACCTGAGTGGTCTGCATGCATGTGCGTGATAAAGAAATCGGCTTGCCTTAAGTCCACGCCACATTCCTCTAAGCCGGAAACAAGTACCGCCCTGCAGTCCTCTCGATTCCATCCAGTATCAATAATTAAAGACCGCTCTGCCCCCCTTATGACGTAAGAGTTGGTGGCTTGTAGAGGACTTCCGGGGAGAGGAACCTTAATTCTATAAAGACTTGGTAAGATTTCCTCGAACAATGTTCTTTAAAATCCTTCTCACGATATTGACTACGAACATAGTACAATCTTAATCACGCTAGGCCTATGTTTATTCAAACCTAGCATATTTCCCTGGAATTGTCCAATAATGCTCGCCACGTCCTTCTCCAAATAGCCACCCTCCCAAGAATTAGCAATATAGGCCCACTGATGGAGGGTTTTGAATATTTCTTTTCGTGTTTTCAGTTTGCGAAGTAGCTTCCAGCTAGATTTCTATTCTTGCATCTAACATCGAGCCTCTTTTTTCTGTGGAGATGTTGCATTTTACTACATCTAGTGGTAAAATGATTTTATACCACAACTTTTAGGAGAAATTTATGGACTGTCCTTATTGCGGCAGGCAGGAATCAAGGGTGATAGATTCTCGGAGTCTAGACGAAGTGGTGAGACGCCGAAGGAAATGCCTCGCCTGTAATGCTCGCTTCACTACTTACGAGCGGATACAGCCACATGATATCTTCGTTATTAAGAAGGATGGACGACGTGAGGAATTCAGCCGGGATAAGCTCTCCTTGGGTATTCGCAAAGCTTGTGAGAAACGCCCTCTTCCTACAGGCGCCATTGATAAGTTCGTGGACGCAATCGAGGCTGAGCTTTACAAGGTGGGCAAAAGCGAGGTCTCGAGTTCCTATATTGGTGATTTGGTCATGGAAGGACTAAGAAAACTAGACCACATTGCTTACATTCGCTTTGCCAGTGTTTATCGTGAATTTGCTGATATCGGGGCTTTAAAACAAGAGGTGGATAGCTTGGCGGTACGAAGAGAGCTGACGCCAGCAAACCAGCTACCGCTGCCCTCTTCTGAGGCGGTGAATTCCCTGGTTGGTCGCAAGAGGAGATAAAATGCCCAAAACCCGTCGGAAAGAGAATCAAAAAACTATTGGTCGAGATAGAGTAGCTCGAGCTGTTTTCGCTGCTGCTGAGTCTATGGGTATAAGTGATAGGAAATTGTTGGAGAAGTTTATAGAGCAAGTGAGCCAGCGCTTAGAGGTAGCTCACCCCTTCCCGGGCATGGAGGAATTTGTTCCTCGGCAAACTAAACAGCCTGCATCCCCTTCTCAAATTTTGGCAATGGTTAAAGAGATTCTAACTGCAGATGAATTTTCTCCTCAGGCCAGAAGCCAAGTCATTTCTGGAATCAAACTCAGCGATAATGCCTTAAGGGTTCTGGAAAGGAGGTATTTGTCGAAGGATGGAGAGGGGAGGATTATTGAGACCCCGCAAGAGCTATTTCGCCGCGTCGCCAGGCACATTGCCTCAGCCGAGCTCCTTTACGATTCCAAAGCAGATGTTTCCTTTTGGGAAGAGGCATTCTATCAATTAGTGGCAAACCTGGATTTCTTACCTAACTCACCTACTCTAATGAATGCCGGCCGCGAACTAGGGCAACTATCAGCTTGCTTTGTTTTACCTATTGAAGACTCTATGGAGTCTATTTTCGATGCGGTTAAATATACTGCTTTGATTCATAAAAGTGGCGGAGGTACCGGATTTTCCTTTTCTCGACTTAGACCGACAAGGGATAGAGTGGGTTCTACAGGTGGCATTGCTAGCGGCCCCGTCTCTTTCATGCGAGCCTTTGATGTCACCACCGATGTCATAAAGCAAGGTGGCATGCGCCGCGGAGCCAATATGGCAATACTCAACGTTGAGCATCCCGACATCTTGGAATTCATCACCGCCAAGGAAGACCCGGAAGCTCTAACTAATTTTAACCTTTCCGTAGCTGTGACCGATGAGTTTATGAAAGCGGTGGAAAAAGGCAGCGATTACAATTTGGTAAACCCTCGAACTGGAGAAGTGACGGATAAGCTTAATGCCAAAGAAGTATTTGACAAAATAGTTGACATGGCTTGGCGCACCGGCGACCCGGGTATTGTATTTATTGACGAGATAAACAGGCATAACCCCACGCCTAAATTGGGCAAGATAGAAAGCACAAACCCCTGTGGGGAACAACCCTTGCTTCCCTTTGAATCCTGTAATTTAGGCTCCATAAACTTGTCCAAGATGGTGGCGGATCAAGATGGCCAGCTATATATTGACTATGACAAGCTATCTGAAACAGTTAAGCTGGCAGTCCGCTTCCTTGACGATGTTATCGAAGTCAACCAATTTCCCCTGTCAGAGATTATGGAGATGACAAAAACTACCAGGAAAATAGGCCTAGGAGTGATGGGTTTTGCCGACATGCTAATTCAACTCGGTATCCCCTATGATAGTGAACAAGGGCTTGTTATAGCCGAGGAAATTGCCCATTTCATATCTGGAGAGGCGGATAGAGCCTCGATAGAGCTAGCCCAAGAAAGGGGAGTTTTTCCTGCCTTCCAAGAAAGCATTTATGACATGCCCGATGGTTCTCATTTTCGAAATGCCTCTCGGACTACCATTGCTCCTACTGGCAGCTTGAGCATAATCGCTAATTGCTCCAGTGGCATTGAACCTTTATTCGCCTTAAGCTACGTCCGTCATATTCTGGAAGGCGAAGAATTTATAGAGGTGAACCCTTATTTTGAGGAGATGGCCAAGAGCCGAGGGTTCTATTCCCCGGATCTGATGAAGCAGCTAGCTGAAGGAAAGGGGTTAAAAGACGTAAAAGAAGTTCCTGAAGAGATAAAGAGGCTCTTTATCACCGCCCATGACATATCTCCTGAGTGGCACGTTAAGATGCAGGCAGCATTCCAAAGATTTACTGATAGCGCTGTATCCAAGACAGTCAATTTTCCTCACGGGGCGACGCCCGAGGATGTAGCTAAAGTGTATATGCTGGCTTGCCAGGAAGGCTTGAAGGGGATAACCATTTACCGTGATAGGAGCCGTGAAAGTCAGGTTCTCACCGTGGGTGAGGGGGTAAAAAAGGCTGAAGGTAAGCTAGCTCCCAGGAAAAGGCCTAAAGTTACCAGAGGTGTAACCGAAAGGGTAAACACTGGGTGTGGCTACATCTATGTGACAGTAAATTTTGATAGTCAAGGAATATCCGAAGTTTTCTCCACCTTAGGAAAGGCTGGAGGTTGTGCCGCAGCACAGCTTGAGGCTATTAGCCGCCTTACATCCCTGGCTCTAAGATCTGGAATAGATGTAGATTCTATTGTAAAGCATCTGCGTGGTATTAGATGCCCTTCTATTGCTTGGGAGCAGGGACATGCTATTTTGTCCTGTGCCGATGCTATTGCTAGCGTGCTGGAGAAGTACATTAGAGAAAAGACGGACAATACGGAAAAGACCGCTAATCCAAATACACCTTCCCAAAATCCTGGGACGGTTAAAAGTTGGGCCGGGCAATGTCCTGATTGTGGTGGTCCTTTGATTTATCAGGAAGGCTGCAACATTTGCCTCGCCTGTGGCTTTACTAAATGCGGATAGAGTACGAGAAAAGTGGGTAGGTCAAGAAGTAGTTATTATTCAGCTCTTAAGCGGATAACCAAAGTTGCTAATTCGGCTTCTGGCTTAAGGAAGATTTGTAATTCTATAGCTAAAAGCACTGCCAAGGCAATGCAGGCAAATGGCTGCCGTATTTTATCCCTCAATTCCCAAAAGGAATATTTAATCACTGTAGGCGCATATGGTTTGAGCGACCTTTATCTGAAAAAAGGCCCCCTTGATGCCCGTAAAAGCCTCCCGGATATCCTTGAGGGGAAAGTGGTGTTTATTGCCGATGCTGCTAAAGATGAGAGAGTTCAACATCCCCAAATAGCGCAAGAGCAAGGAATATCTTCCATACTTGGGGTTCCTGTGCTTGGGAGAGGAGAAGCTATCGGGGAGATTCGAATTTATACTCGTGAGCCTCGCCAATTCTCCGAAGCTGATAAAGATTTTCTCCTCAGTGTTGCTGATATGTGCGCCGTCGTTTTTGAGAGAGCAGAGCTTCAGCAATTGCTAGTGCAAGGCTATAAGGCAGGCGAGAGACGAAGGAAATCGTCTAAAGTATCTCCATTACCTACTACTACACTGAGGCCATCTAGTTTCGCTCATCCCAGCGAGGAGGATTTTGCCAAACTCTTAGACTTCTACTGTATTGAATGGCTTTATGAGCCCCGTTCCTTTCCTCTCAGGTGGGAGGGCGACAAGATAGCAGAGATGTTCACTCCCGATTTTTATTTGCCCGAGTTAGACCTTTATCTTGAACTCACTACATTAAAACAAAATCTGCTAACCGAGAAGAATCGCAAGCTGCGCCAGCTCAGAGAACTTTATCCTGAAGTCAATGTCATGCTTCTGACCAAGAACGATTTTCTCAAGCTGCTAGCCAAATATGGTTATGGTCCTCTAGGCGAAGCTAAAGTAGAGGGAATCGACCGAGTTTTGTACAGCCACGCCAAAATTCAACGAAGGACAAGAACCCTGGCCAGACGCATTTCGCGTGATTACGCTGGTCAGCGATTAGTGTTAATAGGTATCTTGAAGGGCGTTGTCTGCTTTATGTCTGACTTGATGCAGCATCTCTCCCTCCCGGTTACCCTAGACTTAATGGCTATCTCATACTATGGTGGTGATGGTCAGGTAGTCAAGATAACTAGAGACCTCGATAGTAGCATAACAGGGCAGCATGTACTAATGGTTGAAGATATTGTCGATACTGGCATGACACTGAATTACATTCTCAGTCATCTCTCTGCTCACAATCCTGCTAGTCTTCGTGTTTGTACCCTGCTTGATAAGAGAGCACGTCGATTGATAAATGTTCCTCTTGATTACGTAGGCTTTGAAGTTCCCGATGAGTTCGTAGTGGGTTATGGCTTAGATTACAAGGGGGAATACCGTAATTTGCCCTTTATTGGCATCCTCCACCCCGAGCTAATCAAAGGCGAGGGGCTGCGATAACCAACCCCAACTTAGCTCCCTTCTTCCGTAGCGATACTTATAGCCCGTATAATAACAAGAGCAAAAAGGCTGGGGATAAAAAATCGCCCCAAGTAATCTCCCTTTCTTTGGCTTTCCACCCACCTTCCTTTCTGCTTCCACCTACCTTGCGCTGGGCCTTTTAACTCCCAGTACCTTTCAGCTTCCACCTACTCAGCGGTCGGCTCCACACTCGCCAAATTCTTGTTCAATTACTTGGGGCAGTAATATATTAACACACCGCTAAAACTTTGTCAAGGGCCTGTACTAGCTGACCACATAGGTAACACTGGGCTGCGGATTTTAGCAAGTTCCTTTTCAATATGCTCTACCGGAGTAAGATGGGCAAGAGATTGGTGCGGGCGGTTGAAGTTATATTCTATAAGCCATTCAGTTAGCCGGGGATTGAGCTCTCCAGGGTCTAAAGATGGATTGAAGTTGTAAAGCCATTCATACTCTAAGGTCTCATTAAACCTTTCTATCTCCGGGTTATCCTTTGGGGTTTTGACCCTGGAGCAGTAACTTTGAATACCTAGTCTGGCAGTAGCTCTTTCAAACTCCCAGGCAAGCTCACTTCCATTATCTGTCTGTAAGTTTTCTATAGGCTGGTCGACAAGGTAGCGGAGACGATAAAGAAAATTTGCTGCAGACCTTGAACTCTTATTTTTGTACATCCTGGCATAGCCTAACTTGGTGGCATGGTCCACGGCAGTCAGGATATATCTTTTGGCATTATTCCAATAGATAACAATGGTATCAAGTTGAAAGAGGGAGCATAGACTCCCTTCCTTCACTAGCTGGGTAATCCTCTTCTTCGGCTTCTGGCGAGCTCTGGCTCTCTTTATGGCGATCTTCCCTTCTTTCTTTTTGTCACGGTAGAGTTTATACCTGCGTATCACCCTCTCAATTTTCCAGGTAGGGATCTCAGGATATTCTTTCTCATAAAGAGCTTTCAGCTTCTTCTTGCCGTAGTAAGGATATCTATTTCTTAAGCGCCTTATCCTCTCTTCCTGGATAAG
>Ga0315555_1003719_pt1 | contig 10454 bp, 9 predicted proteins | sample SalMarSW160380MG_FD_202113 | JGI IMG/M metagenome (GOLD analysis project Ga0315555, IMG submission 202113) | Salt marsh sediment microbial communities from the Plum Island Ecosystem LTER, Massachusetts, United States - Salt Marsh Sediment SW1603-80 ...
AAAATACCCCCTTCGAAACTGATGTGCAAGAGGTTTCTGTCGCTGCTGTAGGGTTTGGCGGGGGTGACGGGGACGGGGATGCCGTGGTTTTGTGCATAGCGGATGAGGGCCTCTCGGGAACGGAACTCCCACTCACGCCAGGGGGCGATGATGCGGATGTGGGGGTCGAAGTGGTAGTAGGTGAGTTCAAAGCGCACCTGGTCGTTCCCCTTGCCCGTGGCGCCGTGGGCCACGGCATCGGCCTTTTCCGTGCGCGCCACCTCCATCTGCCCTTTGGCGATGAGGGGGCGGGCGATGGAGGTCCCCAGCAGGTAACCGCTTTCATAGACGGCGTTGGCCTTGACGAGGGGAAAGACGAAGTCCCGGACGAATTCCTCCTTCAGGTCCTCGACATATACGGCGCTCGCCCCGGCGGCGGAGGCCTTTTGGCGCACCTCTTCCACCTCCGCACCTTGGCCGATGTCGGCGCAAAAGGCGATCACCGCGCATTTATATACCTCCTGTAGCCACGTCAGGATGACCGAGGTATCCAGTCCGCCCGAATAGGCTAAAACGATCTTTTTGACGTCCGTGCTCATGGCGCTACCCTGTTCCCATCAAGAGGGCCAAGACGGCCTTTTGTACATGGAGGCGGTTCTCCGCCTGGTCGAAGACCACGGAGTGTGGTCCGTCCATCACCTCGTCGGTGATCTCCTCACCCCGGTGGGCGGGGAGGCAGTGCATCACCATCACGTCCGCCTGGGCCCCCTGGATGAGTTCTGCATTGACTTGATAGCCTTTGAAGGCCTTGATCCTCTCTGCGCGCTCCCCTTCCTGCCCCATGCTGGCCCAGACATCGGTGTTGATTACGTGGGCCCCCTCCACTGCCTCTTTCGGATCGTCGGTGAGGATGGTCCGGGAGGATCCCTCTCCTTGCGCCCGGGAGAGTATTTTCTCATCGGGTTCATACCCCCTTGGGCAGGCGAGCCAGAGATCGAAGCCGAGCCTCAGGGCCCCATTGATCCAGGAATTGGCCACATTGTTGCCGTCCCCCACATAGGCCACCTTCAGGCCGTCGTAGTCCCCCCGGTGTTCCTCTATGGTGAAGATGTCGCTCAGGATCTGGCAGGGGTGCAGTTGGTCGCTCAAGCCGTTGATCACCGGGATTGAGGCGAAGCGGGCCATATCCTCCACCCGCTCTTGGGCGAATGTCCGGATCATGATGCCGTCCGCGTACCTGGACAGGACGCGGGCCGTATCCGCAATGGCCTCCCCCCGGCCCAAGTGGGTATCCTGGGGGTTCAAGAAGAGGGCGTGCCCCCCCAGTTGGTACATCCCCACCTCGAAGGAGACCCTGGTCCTGGTCGAGGGCTTCTCGAAGACCATGGCGAGGGTCCGCCCCTCCAGGGGGTGGTACGGGGGGCCCTTGTGGTGCATCTCCTTGAGCTCCCGTGCCTTCTGGAGGATGGCCTCGATCTCCTCCCGCGTGAGGTCATATATGCTGATCAGGTCTTTTTTCATCGCTCTGAAAATACCGCATCCAGGGCTGCGAGCAAGCGGTCGATCTCTCCCTTCGTCACGATGAGGGGGGGGAGAAAGCGCAGGACCCTGTCTGTGGTACAGTTGATGAGGACGCCCCGCTCCATGCAGCGCTCCACTATCCCCTTCCCCTCAAACGCCAATTCACACCCGACAATAAGCCCCTTGCCCCGTACGTCTTTAATAAAAGCGTATCGCCCCTTCAGGTCCCGGAGCCCTGCGAGCAGGTATTCGCCCTGCTGCCGACAGTTCTCCAGGACGCCGTCCCCCACGAGGGTGTCGACGACGCAGCAGCCCACGGCGGTGGCCAGGGGGTTGCCGCCGAAGGTGGTACCGTGGCTCCCCGGGGAGAAGGCCTGTCCTACCTCCTCCGTGGTCACCACGGCGCCGATGGGGACCCCGTTGGCCAGGGACTTGGCCAGGGTCATGATGTGGGGGGAGACGTCATCGTGCTGGTAGGCGAAGAGCATACCGGTCCTCCCCATCCCCACCTGGACTTCATCGTAGATCAAGAGGGTGCCGGTCCGGTCACAGAGCTCCCTCAGGCCCTTGAGATAGCCGGGGGAGGGGAGGTTCACTCCTCCTTCGCCCTGAATGGGCTCCACCATCACGGCGCAGGTCTGGGGCCCGATGGCACGGGCGACGGCGTCGAGGTCGTCAAAGGGCGCATAGTGGAAACCCGGCAACAGGGGCTCAAACCCCTTACGAAGCCTTTCCTGCCCGGTGGCGCTCAATGCCCCCATGGTCCTCCCGTGAAAGGAATTTTCCATCGTTATAATCTCGTAGCGCTCAGGGCCGGAGCGCTCCGTGGCATATTTCCGGGCCAGCTTGATGGCCCCCTCAGCGGCCTCGGCCCCGCTGTTGCAGAAGAAGACCCGTTCACCAAAGGAATGTTCGCAGAGGCGGCGGGCCAGCTCCACTTGCGGCCCGATGTAGTAGAAGTTGGAGCAGTGGATGAGCTGGTGGGCCTGTTCCGTCAAGGCCTGGACCACCCGGGGGTGGCAATGCCCCAGGTTGCAGACCGCAATCCCCCCTACAAAATCGAGGTACTCCTTGCCGTTGCTGTCCCATACCCTCATTCCTTCGCCCCGCACGACGAGGATGGGGTGTCGGGCGTAGGTGTTGAGCAGACACTGGTCCCCTTGGCGTATCACGTCCTCTCCGGTCATACCCAGAGCTCCGTTCCCACCCCTCCATCGGTGAAGATCTCCAAGATGAGGGCGTGTTTCACCCTGCCGTCGATGATGTGGGCCTTGACCGCCCCCCCTGCCAGGGCCTCCAGGCAACAGGTGACCTTGGGGATCATCCCCGAGGAGACGACCCCCTGGGCAATGAGGTCTTTGGCCTCTTGGGCCTGGAGGCTGGTGATGAGGTTTTTGTCTTTATCCAGCACCCCTGGTACATCGCTGAGCAGGATCAGCTTCTCAGCCCCCAGGGCCGCGGCCACCTTTCCTGCCACCAGATCGGCGTTGATGTTATAGGTCTTTCCGTCCCCATCCACCCCTACCGGGGCGATGACGGGGATGAACGCTCCCTCATCCAGGGTCTTGATGACATCGGCGTTGATTCCCTCTACCTCCCCCACCATCCCCAGGTCCACGATCTCCGGAGGGGTATCCCCTTGTTCTTGAGGGGAGAGGTGCAACTTTTTCGCCCTGATGAGCCCCCCATCCTTGCCGCTGAGCCCCACCGCCTTTCCTCCGCAGCGGTTGATGAGGCCTACGATTTCCTTATTCACCTTCCCCCCCAGGACCATCTCCACCACGTCCATCGTCTCTTGGTCGGTGACCCGCAGTCCCTGCACGAAGGTGGATGCCTTTCCCATTTGTTGGAGGACCTGGCCGATTTGGGGGCCGCCTCCATGGACCACCACCGGGTTGAGGCCGACGTATTTCATGAGGACGATATCCATGGCAAAACCCTCTTTGAGGCCCTCGTCGCCCATGGCCGCCCCGCCGTACTTGATCACTATGGTCTTATGATAGAACCGCCTGATGTAGGGGAGGGCCTCGATCAAGACCTCGGCCTTTTCAATGAGCTGTTGCATCACAAGATATACCTGCTTAAGTCCTCATCCTGGACGAATTCTGCGAGCTTCTTCGTTACGTAGGCGGCATCGATGGTGATCTTTTTGCCGCTCAACTCAGGGGCGTCAAAGGATATCTCATCGAGGAGATTCTCCATGATGGTATAGAGCCTCCTGGCCCCGATATCCTCCATCCTGTCGTTGATCGTAGCGGCGGTCTCGGCGATCTTTTCAATCCCATCCGTGGAGAAGGACAGCCGCACGTTTTCGGTCTTCATCAACTCGACATACTGGGTAATGAGGGCATTTTGGGGCTCGGTGAGGATCCTGATGAATTCCTCCTTGCCGAGGGGCTCCAACTCCACCCTGATGGGGAAGCGGCCTTGCAGCTCGGGGATGAGGTCGGAGGGTTTGGAGACGTAGAAGGCCCCGGCGGCGATAAAGAGGATATGATCGGTCTGCACCATACCGTACTTGGTCATCACCGTGGTGCCCTCCACGATGGGGAGGATATCCCGCTGCACCCCCTCGCGTGAGACATCGGGTCCGTAGCTCTGTTCGCGGGTGGCGATCTTGTCGAGCTCGTCAAAGAAGATGATCCCCGATTGTTCCACCCGCTGGATGGCAAGCTTGACCACCTTGTCCATATCGATGAGCTTTTGGGCTTCTTCCACTGTCAGGATCTCCACGGCCTCTGGGACCTTGACCTTCCTTTTTTTGGTCTTTTTGGGGAAGAGCCCGGAGAGCATGTCCTTGATGTTCATGTCCATCTCCTCGAGCCCTGCAGTGGAGAAGATCTCTACCACAGGGAGGGCCCTGTCGGACACCTCTACCTCCACCAACCGCTCTTCCAACTTGCCCTCTTGCAACAATTTCCTCAGCCGCTCCCTGGTTTTATGGACGGTGTCGGCCTCCGGCTCCACCTGTTCTTCGACGAACTCCACGGCCTCAGGGAGGGGAGGGGAGAGCGGGGCCTTGGAAGGCGAAGGGGGCAAGAGGAGGTCCAGTATCCGTTCCTCGGCCATCTCGCGGGCCTTGCCCTCGATTTTTTCCTCCTCTTCTTTTTGAACGATGTTGACACTCAGCTGGGTCAGGTCCCTGATCATCGATTCCACGTCCCGTCCGACATACCCCACCTCCGTAAACTTGGAGGCCTCGATCTTTAAGAAGGGTGCCTGGGTGAGTTTGGCCAGGCGGCGGGAGATCTCCGTCTTGCCCACCCCGGTGGGGCCGATCATGATGATGTTTTTGGGGGCGATCTCGTCTTGCAGCTCCTGGGGGACCTGCTGGCGGCGCCAGCAGGTCCGCAGGGCGATGGCCACACAGCGTTTAGCCTCATCTTGACCGATGATGTACTTATCCAGTTCGGCCACGATCTCTTTGGGGGTCAAAGGCCGTTCCATCTCCGTCCCCTCTTTCGTTAGAGTTCTTCGATTACGATCTGGTCGTTCGTGTAAATGCATATCTCCGCCGTTATCCGCATGGACTCCTGGGCGATGGTCTTGGCATCCAGCTTTGAATGCGCGACCAGGGCCCTGGCCGCTGCTTGGGCGTAGGGGCCACCGGAACCGATGGCCACGATCCCATCATCGGGTTCCACCACATCCCCGTTGCCGGAGATGATGAGGGAGTGATCCTTGTCCGCTACGATCAGGAGTGCCTCGAGCCTCCTGAGCAGTTTGTCGGTCCTCCAATCCTTGGCCAGCTCAACGGCCGCCCGCAGGATGTTTCCGTTATATTGCTCCAGCTTGCCCTCAAAACGTTCAAAGAGCGTAAAGGCATCGGCCGTGGCCCCGGCAAAGCCCGCCAAGACCGTATCTTTATAGAGCTTGCGTGTCTTCTTGGCCCGGTGTTTCATCACCGTCGTGTCCAGCGTCACCTGCCCGTCTCCGGCTATCACGATTTTTCCTTTGTGACGCACGGAGAGGATCGTTGTCCCCTTAAGCATCTTTTTGTCCTTTTCTGGCTCGTGGATGGGTCCGATCGTAGACCTCCGCCAACTTCGCTGAGCTCACGTGAGTGTAGCGTTGGGTCGTGGAGAGACTGGCGTGCCCCAACAGCTCCTGTATCCCACGCAGGTTGGCCCCGGCGTCCAGCAGGTGGGTGGCAAAGGAATGTCTGAAGGTATGAGGAGAGGCCTCCTTTACTATCCCACCTTGCGGGAGGTATTTTTTGATCATCCTGGCCACGCTGCGGGCCGTGAGCCTTCCGCCCCGGTTATTGAGGAACAGATAGGGGGGGACGTTTCCCCCTTCTTTCATCAGCTCACCCCGGCGCGTCAGGTATGCGCTCAATGCCTCGGTGGCTTTGGAGCCGACGGGCACGATCCGTTCTTTGCCCCCTTTGCCCATCACCCTGACCATCCCTCCGCCCAGGTCCAGGTTATGCAGGTCCAGCGCGGTGAGTTCTCCCACCCTGAGCCCGCTGGAGTAAAGGAGTTCCAGAACGGCTCGATCCCTGCTCCCCAAGGGGGTTGTCCCATCGGGGACGGCCAAGAGCCGAAAGGCCTCATCGACGCTGAGGGCATGGGGGAGGTTTTTTTCCCCTTCGGGGGTGGCCACCATCTTGGCGGGATTTTTTTCAACGATACCCTCCCGCTTCAGATACCTGAAGAACGTCCTCAACGTTGCGAGCTTTCGCACCACCGAGGTGCGCTTTATCCTCTTGCCCTGATAGAGGTGCCCCAGGTAGAGGCGGATCGTCAGGTGATCTATGGCGGTCCAATCAGCAGGAAGTCCCTTCTCGGCCAAAAAGGCCGCGAACAGCTCCAGGTCCTTGCGATAGGCCCGACAGGTATGGGGGGATGACCCCCGCTCCAAGGCGATATAGTCGATAAATTGATTTATCAAGGTATGCACCCTGCCCCTCAACACATTAAATAAACATTAATCGTACACTTAATTTATAAGATATTCAACACGAAAAGTCAATGAAAACGCCTTCCTTCCACCCTTATTTCAGCAAAATAGTTTGACAATAGGGAAAAATTGTAGAAAATAGAAGGAAAGTCAGGGTTGCAGACGCAATGCTGAATGATCATGGGGATAGGGGGGGTAGGACGATGCAGGAGACGTTGAGAAAGTTGGCAGCATAGACAACAGGAGCCAGAGAAGACAACGGATTGATGAAAGGAGGTAGTGTTATGGCAGCAATGAATGAGAAGGATGCACGGACATGGGCGATGTTTTGTCATCTCGGAGCCTTAGCGGGGTATATCATCCCGTTCGGCAACATTATCGCTCCGCTGGTTATTTGGTTAATCAAGAAGGATGAGTCGCCGCTTGTGGATGATCAGGGGAAGGAATCCCTCAATTTTCAGATATCCATAACCATTTATGCCCTTGTCGCACTAGTTCTCACGCTGATCATTATTGGTTTTTTCCTTTTGTTTGCTGTAGGGATATTTGCCCTGGTCATGGTGATTGTTGCTACGGTGAAGGTCAACAGTGGTGAGAAGTATCGTTATCCGCTGTGCATTCGGTTCATCAAGTAGTAGTTTGCCAAGTGGCACACAACTCTTAGTGCGGAGCTTTTAGTGCAGTGGTTTCTTGTATTTTTGTGTGGGATCGGTGTGCGCAGACAACGTGGTTGTCGAGCGACGTGCCAATTTTTTTGACTTGAAAAAAGTCCGGGGGATGATTATGGATATCATAAGTACCTGTTAACGTAAGGTGACTGAATATTGTCGGACGAGAAGAAAAGTAGGAGGTTGTATATGAAGAAGTTAATAGTATCGTTTTTTGTAATGTTTTTAGTGTGTGCCATTATCGCGCTGAATCCTGTATGGGGTCAGGAGAGGAACCTCGGGGTTAATAAGGCGGTGACGGCTCAGATCAGGGCCCTCGATCGGGAGTTCTTCCGGGGCTTCGATGTCTACTCGGCAGAGGTAGAGATGGCCCCCACGGCGCTGCTGTTCGATATCAAAGATGATTATCACCTGCCTACCCGGTTCTGGGGGGATCCCCTCAGTGAAGAGGAGATCATCTCCGCTCTTTCTTGGCTGGATGTTCAATATAACGACAATAAGACTATCCCCTTTAAACCCCGGGCCCTCAACATCGTCAACCTCAAGGGTGAGGTCCTGGGATATTGCTATACGGGTCTTAACTCCGTGCTCATGGATCGCAAGAAGGACGGCAGCGTAACCGTGTTTCCGCCCACTGCCCAGCCACACGATTGGGGTGGAGGTGGAGACGTGGGTGATATTTTCTAGTGTTCGCTAAGGAGTTCTCGGCACTATGATGAGACGGGTCCTGGTCACCGGCGGGGCAGGCTTCATCGGCTCACACCTCTGCCAGCGCCTCATCCGTGAGGGTCATAATGTCGTGTGTCTCGACAACTTCGACGTCTTTTATGATCCGGCGATCAAGCGGAAAAACCTGGAGGAGATCAAGGCTACCGAGGGGAGTGGAGAATTTCAGCTGGCGGAGGGTGATATCAGGGATACGGCCCTTGTGGAAGACCTGTTCCGGCGGTCATCGTTCGACCTGGTTATCCACCTGGCGGCCAGGGCTGGGGTGCGCCCCTCCATCGAACAGCCCCTCCTCTATAATGAGGTGAACGTCACGGGGACGCTGAACATCCTGGAGACCTGCCGGGGATTCGGCGTCAAAGACTTCGTTTTCGGCTCTTCATCATCCGTCTACGGCACAAACTCGAAGGTCCCCTTCGCCGAGGAGGATCGATTGGAGGCGATGATCTCACCCTATGCGGTGACCAAGAGGATAGGGGAGGTCTTCTGCTATACCTACCATCGCCTCTACGACCTGAATATCTCCTGTCTGCGGTTTTTCACCGTTTACGGTCCCCGCCAGCGCCCTGAGATGGCCATCCACACGTTCACCCGCCTCATCCAGGGGGGGGAGCGGATTTCCCGGTACGGCGACGGCACGTCTCGCCGGGATTATACCTACATCGATGACATCATAGGGGGGATCATGGGGGCGATGCGGAACCTGCGAGGCTACGCAATATTTAACGTGGGGGAATCCAAGACTATCCCCTTGCGCCGGCTCATCTCCCTCATAGAAAAGGCCCTCGGAAAGAAGGCCGAAATTGAGGAGCTGCCCGAGCAGCCCGGCGATGTCCCCATTACCTACGCCGACATCACCAAGGCCCGCCGCCTCTTGGGGTATGACCCCCAGGTGGGGATAGAGGAGGGGGTTGAGCGGTTCGTGCGCTGGTTCCGGGAAGAGAATGGGGGAGGGGCGTCCTAAAAGTTCCGGTAGCGGTTGGTTATGGGGAGGCGCCGGTCTTTGCCTAAGGCCCGCGGGGTGATCTTGATCCCCGGCGGGCCCTGTCTTCTCTTATACTCGTTGCGGTCCACCCTCTCGATGACCTCCCTGACCACCGCTTGAGGGTAGCCCAGGGCCACGATCTCATCGGCCCCCTTATCCTCCTCCACATAGGCCTGGAGAATAGGGTCTAACAGCTCATAGGGGGGGAGGCTATCGGTGTCCTTTTGATCGGGGCGCAGTTCTGCTGAGGGTGCTTTTTTGATGGTACGGGGGGGTATGATCTCTTTGCCTTCTTTTTTGTTTTTATATTCCGCCAACTGATAGACCAAGGTCTTGGGGCAATCCCTGAGCACGGCGAACCCCCCTGCCATATCCCCGTACAGGGTACAATAACCTACACTCAGTTCACTCTTGTTGCCGGTGGCGAGGACCAGGGCGCCGAATTTATTGGCAAGGGCCATGAGGATATTACCCCTGATCCTGGCCTGGATGTTTTCCTCGGTGATGTCCGGCCGCCTCCCCTGAAACAGGGGTTTGGTGGTTTCAAGGTAGGAGTCGAAAATTGGGCCGATGGGGACTTCTATGAGTTTTATCCCCAGGTTGCCGGCCAGCTGTCCGGCGTCTTCCAGGCTCTCTGCGCTGGAATAGGGGGAGGGCATGGCTACCCCGGTGACGTGTTCCACCCCCAGGGCATCGACGGCTATGGCGGCCACCAGGGCGGAATCAATACCCCCGCTGAGCCCGATGAACACCTCTTGAAAACCGTTCTTGCGGACATAATCATGGGTACCCAATACCAAGGCCTGATAGACCTCCGCTATGTCATCATATTGGATCGACTGATGACTGGGAAGGGAGGGCTTGTGAGCCGCCTTTTTTTTCACCTCGCCCAGGCGCACGCTCTTCACGGGGATGTGGTCCGGGGGAAGGGTCTGTTTTTCCTTTCTCCGGCGGGGATCATGGAGTCTGGTCCTGAAGACCGACTCCACATCGATATCGGCCACGAGAAGGTCTTCGGCCAAAGAATGGGCCTGGGCGATCAAGGCCCCTTTGGGATCGATGATCACGCTGTTGCCGTCGAATATCAATTCATCCTGCCCCCCCACCATGTTGACATAGGCGATGATGGTCGCGTTGTCGATTGCCTGGCCCGAGATCATCCGTTGACGGGCCTTCCATTTGCCGGCATGGAAGGGGGAGGAGGAGATGTTGATTACGACCTCGGCGTCGCCGAGCACTGATTCTGCCCTGAGAGGGCCACCGGCATACCAGATGTCCTCGCAGATGGTCACCCCGACCTTTACCCCCTGTAGTTCAAAGACCAACGCCTCTCTCCCCGCCTGAAAGTAGCGGTCCTCGTCAAAGACGCTGTAGTTGGGCAGAAAGATCTTGTGATAGACATCGGCCAGTTTACCGTCATGGATCAGGGCGGCGGCATTGTAGATATCATCCTGTTTGTCGACAAAGCCCACCAGGGCGGTGAGACCTTTTGTGGCTTTCGTTATCTCGCTCACGTGCTTGAGGTTCTGCTGGACAAAGCGGGGCATGAGGAGGAGGTCTTCCGGCGGGTAGCCCGTGACGGCCAACTCCGGGAAGGCGAGGAGGTCCACCCCCAGCTCTCGGGCCTGCTGAATTCCTTCTTTTATCTTACGGGCGTTGCCCGCAAGGTCTCC
>Ga0315555_1003720_pt1 | contig 10451 bp, 9 predicted proteins | sample SalMarSW160380MG_FD_202113 | JGI IMG/M metagenome (GOLD analysis project Ga0315555, IMG submission 202113) | Salt marsh sediment microbial communities from the Plum Island Ecosystem LTER, Massachusetts, United States - Salt Marsh Sediment SW1603-80 ...
GCCGGGCCGCGCGTACCGCCTTTCAGTCAACCCGGTCTGTTAAAATCATAATACACCTGCTGACGCGTCAGTCCCTTAAAGCCCTGCTTTCCAATCTCATCCGTAAAATTAGGCCAGTCGTCCCCGTAATGTGTCAGCAGTATTTTCTGTTTAAACTCCCGGGGGAGCCCGCTTAATTCCTCAAGCGAGGCGTGGATGCCGCCGGTATAGAACTGGCAGTCGTGAAAAATCATTTCAAAAGAAAAAAGCGTGTCGTAATCATGCAGCAGGTCCGAATCAAACCTGGTATCCGCGGTGAACAGCACCCTGTTGTCGATTATAATGCCGCAGCTCCAAAAGGAGGACTCCCAACTGTTGGAGGTGTCCGGTATGTGTTTGGTGCGCATAATTTTCAGGTTGATTCCGCCGATCTGGGCCTCCATGGTTTCACGCGGATAGCGGTGCAGGTACCTGGGACGAACTATGTTAAAAAAATCGTGAAAGGCCAGGACATCATTCGCATTCTTCTCGTTAAACGCGCAGCCCCCGCGCAGGGACATGTCCCAGAGAAGATGCTGATAGGTCTCATTAATGATTATGTTCGGTTTTGTTTTTGTAATATAACGGTTCTTCAGGATCAGCTCTTCCATGCCGCCGATGTGGTCCGAGTGAGAATGGGTGATAAAAACGTTTTTTATTTCCGTTATTTCCACTCCCAGTTCATACAGGGCCTGCGGCGTCTTGGTTCCGCAGTCCACCAAAAGGTGATCTTCACCCTTTATGATAAGGAGGTTTGTCTGGTAGAGTGTCCTGGCAAACGCGTCGCCTACACCGATAAAAAACAAGGAAAGTCCGCCGGTGTTTTCAAGCTCAAGTTTTTTATCCGCAGGTTCGCGGACCGTAAATATTTCCATTATTCCATTCCCTGAATTGCGTAAAATTTAATAGGATTACGGTAAAGAGTAACCGGCTGTTTTCCGTTTTCTATTGACTGATTTCCGTTTATGGGGAAAAAACCGCGCGGGCGCCGCACTCAAGCCGGTTGGGCTGGCGCCGGATAGCTGCATACCGCGCGGCCGCCTGATCACGGCATGCCGCGCGGCTTGTATATTATCTCAGAAAAAGGGTCTGCCGGAAAAAAGGCAGCGCGTCATCCTTAACCGTACCGGCCCGAATTGTATGACCTATGGGGTAACCCTGGATTTCCACCGGAATCCCCTGTTTTTGCATCAGATCAGCCAGGTACTTTGATCCCTCCGTGATCCATGGAAACATATCGGCCTCACCGTAGACGATCCTTATACCCCGCAGTTTGTGCTCCTGTTGATTGTAGGCCTTAATCCGTGACTCCCAGCCGCCGAAACCGGCCTCCCATTCCGCAAGTACCGCCTGGTCTTCGGTCGAGCCGTCAAGCTTGGGTATTTTCGCTTCCGTACTGAAGGCGGCCGCATAGCTTTCCATAAAACTGTCGCCGAAGCGTTTCCAGATGGGTATGGCGTCCTTTAAACCCTTGTCCGGAACAAAGACGCCGGGGCACAGGGCCCATACTGCGCCGAACAGCTCGGGATGGGCGAGCCCCAGATGCAAAACCCCGAATCCCCCCATGGAAAAACCCATAAGACCCCTACTCCGGCCTGAGGCAAGGGTCCGGTAACGCCGGTCTATAAGCGGCAGCAGTTCCCGGATGAAATGGTCCTCCCACCTGCCCCCGTTTTTGGCGTTTACATAAAAACTTCCTCCCAGGCGGTTGTCTCCGTTTACGGCCACAAGAATAAACGGGGCTTCTGCGCCTTGCTCCATGGCCCCGTACAGCGGCGCCTCAAAACTGAGTAGCTCGCCGGAATCCGCGGAGTGACCATGCAGGTAGTAGATTACCGGGTACCTGTCGGTTGACGTATCGTACCCGGGGGGCAGAAACACGTATATGGTCTTTAATACCGGCTCTTCGGCGTTTTTCCCCGCCAGCGCAAACGATTTGACGGTCAGCTCATCCAGGTGGCCGTCCCGCCTGCTTTCGGAAATCATGGGATCCTGGCCGCAACTTACGGCCAGGAAGGCGACCTCCAACACCATAAATAACCACCTCATTCTTCTTTGTATCATTTATTCCTCCCCTTCCATTCATAATGGTATTTGTGCTAAAATATTAACATTTTATTATTATATAATAATAAAAATGCAGCCGAGCGGCCAGATATTTTTTAACATATTCTTCACTCATGCAGTACCGGGTCATCGACCGTTTATTCCAGGGGAATAATTATTTCAAAGCGCACACCGTTGGCACTGTCAAGCGTGAACTCGGCCTTGAGTTGCTTGAATAAAACGGAAAGGATTTCCATGCCGAAGTTTTTTTTATCTTCCCACTGCCCGCTTTCAAATCCAACCCCGTTATCGGCCACAACAAGTTTCAGGCTCCGGCCTTCCCGCAAGATGTCGATCAGGATCTCCCCTTTGCGCTCGTCGGGAAAGGCGTGTTTCGCCGAGTTCGTAAGAATCTCGTTCAACACCAGGGAGATCAGGGTAGCCTTGTCCGCGGCGATCTGCATCTCGGGCACATCTACATTTTTTTTAAAGCGTATACTATCGGAACGCAGCGTTACAATGAGGTTGTCCAGAATATGATCCAGCATGTGTTTCAGATCCACGGACGCGATCTGGTTATCGGTATACAGCAGCCAGTGGACCCTGGATATGGCCAGTACACGCTCTTTAAGCCCCTCCAGCCTGTCACTGTTTTCTGACGGCCTGTGCAGGTGCAGATTAATAAGGCTGGATATGAGCTGCAGGTTGTTTTTTACCCGGTGGTGCAGCTCCTTAACCAGGTGCGTTTGAGTGGTCAAGGACTGCTCCGCCCTGAGGGTTTGTGCCTCCTTTTGTTCAACTTCTCTTTGAAGCTGTTCCTGCAGCCTGGCCTGGCTGGAAATATGCGTGTTCAGTTTTTTTATCAGCAGTGAGACCCCGTACGAAAGAATCAATGCCACCAGTACAAAATTCACCATGATTACAAGAACCGATTCAAGGCTTTGTTTCCAGTGCAAAACACCCAGTCGGTTGAGCAGACCGAATCCTACAAACGTAAACACAACCAGAAGATTGGCGCCCAGCGTAACACGCGGAGGATAAAAAAGAGCCGTGATAAAAATAAAGGCAAACAGGTACACAATACCGGCCCCAAAAGGTCCGGTGAATAAAAGCAGCAGAACGCCCAGCACATATGCCAGGGTAATAAATACTACATAGAAATAGCACAGGGTGTCTAGTACGGCGATTACCCAGATCTTTTCAACTATGGAAAGGTACATGCTGGGCACATAAGCGATAAAACCGACAATACTTAATATTTTGAGTAATGCATTTACGAATTTATGCTTCTCCTGTTCTATGGGTGTGTACTGCATATGTTTATATGATTAATTTTCGCACGATTACCCATTTTTAGCAAGATTATTGTTACAGCAATGCGGCCGACCATATAATACCCGGACAGCTTGTAATATCGCCCCTATCGGGAGAAAGAAAATCTGATTTTTCCTATTTGATCCCTATACTTATAAGTACGGCAAGAAACAATACCCCACGGTATATTCGGGAGGAAAATATGACAAAAGCGATTTTCTTTGAAGAGGCCTATAAAAAAGGCTTAATGTCTGAAATAACCGACGGCTATATTCTCTCAATCACCACGCCGGACGTAGAGGATGTTCAGAAAAAGCTGGATCCATTCCGACTGGAAATGGTCAACTTCAGCGGCTTAAAAAGCATTTTGCCCTTAAACAACGGAGTCAAATTTCAGGCCCAGGGAAAAAAGATGTACACATTGATAGAACCCGCGAATTTCCCCCGAAAATATGAAGAACCGGCTTTGCGCCCCACAGGATCTACGAGTCATATGCCCTTCAGGTTCGACGAGTGTGAAACCTTCTTTACCAGGGATTATAACTACAGGGTTGTTATTCCTCATCAGCCCTATGACTGTCATGATTCATTCACCATTGAGTTCCCCATGAAAGGCGACCTCTGTATTCTCTACGAAATATTCGATAGTGATATTGAAGGAAAGGTAGTGCCTTTCATTCAGGATAACTTTACGCTCGTTCTGAAGGACAGCCTGAGGCTGAGAAAGGCGGATGCCAAGGTCATAGTAGAGAAATTTATGAGTGTGGTAAAAACCTTCGCCGTAAAAGCGGCGTAATACCCCTATTAATCCCGCCGGTATAACTAGCGCGTAGAGTTTTTTCCCTTTAAGTTTTTATAGTCCCCAATCGGCACCACATTAAAAGAAGAAATAACAATGGTATTTAACGGCACTGACATTGAGATTACTTTTGCTCCAAATACTGACGAACTGGAACACGAGGTTGTGAAGGGGCGTATGAGAGAGGAATGATACTTATGAATTATTCGCCTCCGGAGGATCAGGGAGTAGATTCGGATAAACTCGGGAAATTAATCAGTCATATCAAAAAGAACAAACTCGATATCAGAAGTATAATTGTTGCACGGAATGACAGTATCGTGCTGGAAGCATATTTCCATCCCTTCAGCCGGAAGGATAAAACGCTTGTAGCTTCTGTGGTTAAAAGCATAACCTCGGCACTGATCGGTATAGCCATAGAAAAGGGTATTATAAAGGATGAGAACCAGAACATAAGCGACTTTTTCCCGGAAATTAATTTTAAACAAGGGAAAGGTGGAAAGCGGGAGATTTCCATAAAACATCTTCTGACCATGAGTTCAGGGATGTCCTGGAATGACGGTACGGACCAGGCGGAAATGATGGCAAGAAGCGATTGCGCCGGATATGTGTTAAGCCGGCCGCTTACGGAAAAACCCGGTACGGTATTCAATTATAATTCTGGCGGGGCCCATTTGTTGTCCGTAGTACTTACTATGGCCTCGGGAATGCCGACGAGTGAGTTTGCGCAAAAATATCTCTTTGAACCGCTGGGTATAACTGATTTTGACTGGAAAGTCGCCGCGGATGGCGTATCTACGGGCGGAAACCTGCTTTTTTTAAAACCGATCGATATGCTGAAACTCGGCCTTCTGTACTTGCACGGGGGCAACTGGGAAGGCAGGCAAGTTGTCCCCGCCGCCTGGGTGGCGGAATCCACCAAAAACCAGATCAAGCCTCCATGGGACAGGCCCGGGGAAAGCCTTGGGTACGGTTTTTTATGGTGGAACGCTGAAAGTAATAACAAGCCCGGCTATTTCTCCGCGGACGGCTATGGCGGTCAGATAATCGCCGTGGTGCCGGAAAATACAGAAGGTATGGCCGAATTATTCGACGTCTGCCGGGAGTCCGAAAACCCACACGGAACACCCTCCGAAATTTTACCCCTGACAGCCTCCAAAATCTCAAACAAAACCTATTATCTACAGCCTAATGCCAGCAACCTGAAATCTTTGCGACTGGTGTTTACCGATACTAAAGAGGCCGCTTTGACGCTGGAATATAAGGAGAGAATTATAACCATACCCGTCGGTCTGGACAATCTGTATCGAATGTGCCGAGTGCCGAGACTCATAGAAAAGGTTGAATACTTCTATGATTTTATCGGTAATCAGGTTCACCTCACGGTGTTCAGAAAAGAATTCCCCGGAACCGATCTCGATTGTATGGGAACCCTTTCCTCAGAGCATTAAACACCCACCCCCGAATTTACTGTAAAACACGGTTTCACTCTCTTGTCTTCATATATGAGGAGGCAGCGGTCCGCATCCCCCAGCATGCTACCTGCGAAAACGCGCCCGCAGCACCATAAACCGGTTGATGACGTTTGTGGCGGGTTTATAGATAAAAAAATAGCGCAGGCCGGGTGATACCGCCACCTCCCGGATCTCCTTGAATTTGTTATGAAATATCATCAGTATTACCACACGCAATATAAAAGACATGGCAAACACTATTGTAAACGGGTTGAAAAATAAAAAGGCAACCTTCCATTCCCCCAAAAGAAAGGCCATAAAGCCTCCGCAGAGTGAACCCAGGAAGGCGCAGGAGGTGTTTAAAAAGGTGTAATATCCGCTTATCTTGGAAATATTTTCGCGGCGTACCGCGTCAAAAATATAGTTCAGCACAGAAAGGTTAAAACCCGCCCAGATAAACCCGGAAAATATCTGAAGGGGAATCAGCAGATAAAAATTGCGGATAAAAATCCAGGCAAAGGGTAAAAGGGGCATAACCAATGCCGTAACCGTGAGAATGCGATGGTTTCCGTACTTATCCGATAACGGTCCCCAATATGTCATGAAGATAAAGGTAAAAATGGTGGAGGTCATGATCAACACGGTAAACTGTAGGTAGTTGAAACCGAGTTCCTGCAGCAGGTACACTGGAATGAGAGGCGCCATCAGGTTGATGGAAAATGTCATCAAAATCACAAAAAAAACAAAGCGCCCGAAATTCGTAGTTGCCAGCCTGGGAATGAATTTACGGAATTTCATGGGGCTTTTTTCCGCAGGTATCTGCGCCCGGGGTTCATACTGCCTTTTCAGTAGAAAAACACCTGAAAACCGTGCCGCAAAGCCGAAAGAGAACAACACACCATAGGCAACAAGCTCGCTGTGCCATTGCTGGGCCCAGAATAGGCTTAAGCCCGCCGCTAGAATAGCGACAAACTGCGCCACCCCGAGAATCCGGTTTCTTATACCCCAGAACCGTCCGCGAACCTCTTGCGGAACCAGGTCGTTCATCCAGGAGATCCAACCCGGCCCGCCCAGGTTGGTAAAGGTAAGCCCCAGCCCGAAGAACAGAATCGCGAACCACACCTGCCGTGTAATCAGGGTGATAAAAAACACGAAGAGCCAGGAAGAGGCATGAAGCGTGTTGCCCAGCAGGCACAGACCCTTTCTGTGTTCCGTATGGTGCACCAGGAAGGAGCCGAACAACTGGGACAGCCCCACACCGACCTGTCCCAGTCCCTGCAGCAGGCTGACCTGGAACACGGACGCTCCGAACAGCAGGGCGAAGGGTACGATATAATTTTCCGAACTGCCGAACATCAGCGCCCAAAGCACCCCCTCAAAGATAGAGAGCCGCAGGGCCTTTCTGATATTCGGGTCATTGATGTTTTTTACTACATGTTCCACCGTTGTCTCATATATTCGGCAAACCAGGAATACTAAAGTGTTAAACCCTTTGCGCGTCAAAGTCAAGAATTATTGTTCAGGTGTTAAGACGATATTATATCTAAGACAAAAGAAGGGGATGAAGCTTATTGTGGCTGAGGTCTTTGATCCGAGGCAAACCGAGAAAGCTGAAAAAAAGACCGCGGTCGATATTACCTATCACATTACGGTATATAAACCTTATTCTCACATTCGTTTGCAATAGCGACTGCCGGAAAGACAAGGCCGAACGCCTGGCGCAATTATTTGATTAACCTTATTAATATGCCCGAGAGGTGTAGGTGCGCGCCCGTGTTGCCGGGCCCACTATTTTTTAAGACGGCATTATTACCGTAAAACAGGCGCCTTTTTTATAACTGCTGTTAAGAAAAACTCTACCCCCGTGCGCGTTTATGATTGCCCGTGTGATGGCCAGGCCCAAACCCCGCCCGCCGTAGTCGCGCCCGGAAGTCTTTTCACTCCTGTAAAAGCGGTTGAAAATAAGCTCCTCCTCACCCTCGGGCACACCGGGGCCGGTGTCCCTCACTTCCATTCTGACACCTTTATTCACGGCTGCTGCGGTTAACCCGATCTTGCCCCCCTCCGGGCAGAAATCAAGGGCATTGGCCAAAAGGTTTCTGAAAACCTGCTCCATCTTGCCAAAATCCGCAAAAAGGCGGATGTCCCCGCCGGAATCGGCCTCCAAGCGGACATTCTTTTTGGAGGAAACGGCCTCAAACTCTTTCACCAGGCCTTCAAACAGGACGGAGACCGGGAAATCTTCTTTTGTCAGCATAAGCGTATCGGACTCAAGGGCCGAAAGTTCTTCCATCTCCTCAATAAGTGAGGAAAGCCGGGTAACCTTGTTGTACAACTCATCCAGGCGGCCGGGCTCAGGCTTATAAATCCCATCGCGGATCATTTCGATGTTCGCGGCGATCAAGCTCACCGGCGTACGCAGCTCGTGGGCCGTATCGCGAATAAGCCGCTTCTTCCAGGCCTCGGATTTTTCCAAGGCTTCGGCCATGGAGTTGAACTGGGCGGCCAGGAAGGCGGATTCCCCCCTTCGGCCGGCGGATACGCGCACCGAATAATCGCCGCCCGCGATTTTACGCGCGGCCGCGGCGGTCAGGCGGATGGGTGCAAGGAATTTCCTGATGATAAAAAACCCCACGCCGATAAAAAGGGCGGCGGTACACAGGACGATAAGCAGCACCGTCAGGTTTAATGAGCTTAAAAAAAAGAGTTCCCGGCGCGGGATGTACGGAAATATCATCGGCGCGGTATACACATAGCCCACGCTTTGTGTACCGTACCGAACGGGCGCGCCCGGCCGTTCGGCCACATTGATCCGTTTGATCTCCGAACCCACGGAATCGAACAATATCTCCCCTTGCTCATCGGTTAATATGAACTCCACTCGCTGTTCGGTCCCTGGTCCGGGGGGCGGATTCATCCTCTGCATGGGTAAATGGCGACGCGCCATTCTTCCGTGGGCGGACAGGTTTTCCAGAAAACGCTCCACCCCGAGCCAGCTCTGTCCGTTTCTGTCGTAAAAATCGCCCAGCAGGTATGAGATGGCCTGGGCCTGCTGTAAGCCGTTATCGTAGGCAATGGCCCTGAAGTTCGCGGTCAGAAAAAGGTTCACCAGCCCCACCACCGTCAGGTTGCCCACTAGGATGATAATCACGAACACCAGCAGAATCTGGAAGCTTAACGACGGTTTTGCCGAGATTTCCCTGTTATTCATCGCCTAATTTATACCCCTGACCCCAGACCGTAATAAGCCATCGCGGATGCAGGGGGTCGGTTTCCATAAGTTTTCTTAAGTTTTTTATATGGGCGTCTATGGTGCGCTCATACCCCTCGTAGGGATCATCCTGGAAACTTCGTAGTAAGTCCATGCGGGAAAAAACGCGTCCGGGCTGGGAAAGAAACTTCCGCATTATCCGAAACTGTGTGGCCGTAAGATCTTTTTTTTCTTCGCCGACCAGGAGTTTGCGGCTCTGCATATCCAGACCCAGGGTCTTATAACGCAGCACCCCGCCGGGTTGTTCATTCTCCCTGCCCAGCACGTAAGTCCGCCGGATCAATGCCCTGACCCTGGCGCCCAGCTCTTTCATACTGAACGGTTTTGTAAGGTAATCATCGGCCCCGATCTCCAGTCCCAGGACCCTGTCTCCCTCGCCGGAAAGCGCCGTAAGAATCAGGATCGGTACCGCAGACCCGGCCCTCACCTGCCTGGTAAGTTCAAATCCGTCCAGGTCGGGAAGCATGATATCGACGATAATAAGATCTACCGGATTTCTTTTTAACAGTTCCAGTGCGGTCCTTGCCGCGTAAGCCGAAAGCACGGAAAATCCCGAGGCCTTGAGGTAATCACAGATCATTCTGTTGAGTTCCTTCTCATCCTCCACAATGAGGACCTGTCGCTCCACCGCCTGCTCCTTAACAAGGTTCCGGGCCCCATGGCCCGGAACCCAAACATCTTGTAAACATTATCTGCCGAATCTCATGTGTCTGTGATGATGATGAAAATAGTTATCATCGCCGCCGCGCGGTGCTCCCGGAAAATCCCGGGGGGGCTCATAGGTTTTATCACCCACCGTGATTTTTACCGCATGCATGATCTTGTTCGTATCGCCCGTAATCACGGAATCAGTGACATATCCTTCCACCGTTACCTGCATCCCGTTTTCCAGTTTCAAGTCCTTTTCCCTGAACCAGGGGTACATCAGCACATACACCTGGCCGCCGGACCCGAGAACGGGAATCTTACCTTGTTCCACCCGTACGGTTCCACTCACTTCTACGGTTTGGCCGGTGTCACGGTAGCGGAAATATCCGCCGCCGGGAAAGCCGTTGTTCTGATCAGGGTTCCAGGGACCAAATCCGCGGTCCGCGAACAGGCCGGAAGCAACCAACAGCCCGATGGCCGTAAGTACAAGTATTTTTCTCTTCATAGTAAACCTCCTGTGGTTTTTCTACAATACTAAAACCCCGCCGTGAAAAAAGTATGAAAAAAGTGGGTTATTTTTGGTATTTTAAAAAGGATTGTTAAGGACTTTAGTTTTCCAGTATTCCCTTTATGGTATCCAGTAAAAAGGGTATCTTAAACGGTTTGTTGATAAGCGCGTCGCTTACGGCCAGGTCTTTTTCATCCCTTTCCGAAAACTCGCCCGAGTCCTCCAAATGCCAATTCATGGGCCTGCCCGTAATCACAACCACCTTAACCGCCGGATGATCCCTCTTTATATTCTTCAACACCTCGGTGCCCGGCATGCCCGGGATTTTAAGGTCCAGCAAAATAAGATCAACCTCACTTTCGCGCAGCAGTGACAGCCCCTCCAATCCATTGT
>Ga0315555_1003723_pt1 | contig 10447 bp, 10 predicted proteins | sample SalMarSW160380MG_FD_202113 | JGI IMG/M metagenome (GOLD analysis project Ga0315555, IMG submission 202113) | Salt marsh sediment microbial communities from the Plum Island Ecosystem LTER, Massachusetts, United States - Salt Marsh Sediment SW1603-80 ...
ATGGCCAAATCAAGAGGAGCAGGAACTGTAGTGCTGGTCGGCACGAGGGACTATCGACTCGAACTGGGAAAGAAGCTAGGAGCAGACTTCATTTTAAATATTAAGGAAAAAAATTCCCCTTATTACATTGATGATTTAAAAGAAAAAATTAAGGAGCTAACTGAAGGAAGGATGGCTGATAGAGTTATCTGTGCCACCGGAGCTTTAAAGCCAATGCAGGATGCCCTCACGATTTCTGGAAGAAAGGCTGTAGTAGTTTACTTTGGCCTTCCCGGCCCTAATGATGTTCTCAAAGTTCCCGCTCTTGACTCACTTTTATGGGATAAGACCATCCGATTCTCCTGGCTGGCACCTTTTACCTGGGCCACCGCTCTTCAGGCTATCGATACGAAACTTGTCGATGTTAGCTCTTTAATTACCCACAGATTTTCTCTGGATAATGTTCTGGCTGGATTGAAAAACATTAGAGACCGAAAGGACAATGCTATTAAGGGTCTGGTATTCCCGTAAAAAATTGGCAAAATCAGTAACAATTCACTCTATTTTTTAAACACTCTCGATTACCCCGCATAATCTATTCTTTCCGACGGATGTTCAACATAGAAATACATCCCACCAATTTGTTTGTCTACATTTTGACGTACTACCCTCTTGGTTCGAGTCCAGTCCGGGGAGCCACCATACCCCAATGTTGATAACAGATTTTTTCACGTTACCTCCGAGACGAAGGTTAGCCCCTGTCTTTATTTTTTGAAAGGCTTTCTGCGTCAGATACACCGGTCTCCGTGCGCACCGCACGAAACAATTCTTTCCATGCTCTATCATCCTCTTTATGGTACTCTGCCAACAACCTTGAGTAGTGGTCATCGAATAGCTCCATTAACCCCTCTACGAGAAAGCCTCGCTCATCGTTAGGATTCATATTCAGAGACACATTCCAACTGAATTCTCTTTCTGTTTAGCATCCTTTTGCAAATTATGGCATCTTTCCTGTTCCTTGCGAGGCGGGAGGTTTTATAGAGTATTGTTACCTCGATATCGTTGGCGTAGCTTATACAATAATCTATCATTTCAAGAAAGGCAGGACGGTCATCGAAGCGAGCCGACTACCAGTGCCTTGGAATACTTTTTTCGCCTTGTATCCACGTTCTGAGGCATACTTCTTACAAACTTTCAATTTGGCAGGAGGTATTTATTGACCTATGAGTCAAAGAAGTCCTCTTAGAAATCGGCTTTACCTAACGCTCAATTTCCTCCTCGTAAGATTTGCGCGAAACTACTTGACTATAGATCAGATGTGTATTTTTGTCGAACGCAAGGAGGAAAAATTGAGAAAGTAAAGTAAAAGTTCACTGTTCTACGTAAATCAATTGGACTTTTTCAGACCTTTGCAAATCGAATGTTTGACAAGAACTAAGACAGTTGGTATAATCGAACTAATAGAAGCACATCTGTGGGGGAGATTCAATGGCAGAAGAAGACGAAAAGCGACGATCTCGAACATCCATGGGAGTTATCAAAGTAATATTTTGGTTTCTCCGTGTTGCAGGATGTGTACTGGTAGCAGTGTTAATAGTTAGGTTGGTTCTAAGCATTGGTTTACCTGCGTCCATTGTCTCAACTCCATCTACCCAAAATCCAGTAGATTTGACGCTCAAAGCAATGAACATAGTTCTCATTTTCTTTAGCATAGTAGTTGCCTTTTTAGCATTTTTTGGATATAAAGAGGTCACAGCGCACCAAGAACTAAGAGAGAAGCTAGAGAAGGGTGAGAAGAACCTGAAAAAGCATGCTAAGTCACTGGAAAGGGAAAGTAAAGATAGAACTAAAGAAAGCCGATATATGAGTCAGCTAAACCTTGTTAGAATATTCTACCACTTAGGGGTTTATGATAAAGCGTCTTATGTTATGCAGGAAATTAAAGAATCATTAACATATGAGGCGCCTCTTTTTAAAGGAATGATCAGTCATGAAATGGGAAAGTATCAAGATGCACTACGTTCTCTTGAAGAAGCATTACACTTTGATCTTGAGCCGAAAGAAAAGGCGAGGGTCTATTTTGCTAAAGGGAAAACATATATGGCGATAGGCGATTACGAGAAGGCAAAATCAAATTATGACAAGTGTCTCGAATCAGCACCGGACTTCTTGGATGCTTATGTAAATAAGGCTCATGTTTGCAAGCGGCAAAGCGATTTTGATGGTGCAATAGAGCTGATTAATCAGGCAATAAGAATTAATGATAAAGACGCCCAGTGTTATTTTAATAGAGCTTGTTATCATAGTTTAAAAGATGAGAAAGATAAATTGGAACAGGATTTGAGAAAAGCGGTGGAACTTGACAAAAAATGGGTTGGTCATGCGTTGATTGATGACGACCTAGCTGAGAATCGGGATATTGTAAAAAGAATACTGAATTTGTAGAAAAAAACACTTGACATTAATTCAAAAATGTTTATCATAGTAAATGGAGGTTTAACCGATGTACAAGGACGAACCAGGAAAAGGTATATAAAGAATTTGGTTTGGAGATCTTTTTTTGCCTCAGGCCGTTATTCGGTACAATGGTCTGCGGCTTTTTTATGAAATTGCCAAAAGACAACTCGATCGTCTGCACCGTCTTCCTCGCATAATCCTTCCTAAAGTGGGAACATACGGTGATTGCCTTTTCTCTTATATTCCTTTCTCTTAGACTCTGCATTGAGCTACGATTTTCTGCAATTCCCCTGGCAGGTCCCTTTCAGTCGAAAACTGCATAGAGCGCGATTTTGAGAAACCACACCTGAATATATTCTTCTGGAGCGGATTCTCGAACATAGTAGGTGGTCAGACTCGTGAGACCAGTATAATTTTGTGTATGAAGTTTGAGAAGAGTGATTGAAAAGCTTTTAGACTGGTGCTTTATCAAAGATCAAGATATGCTCGCAGAGACTGTTAAGCTTGCGAGGAGTTATCGCTATTGTCTTAAATTTACGTTCCCACCGTCTACGAGAGCAGAAAAAGAAGAAAATTAGATAAGTGTTTGTTTCTTGTCAGGTTATAATTTTTAGTACTTCAACTCATTTTAGTTTTGATATCAGTTTTAAAAAGCGCTGAGTGGAATTTGAATATCATCTGTAGCGTACTCGGAAGAAGTATTGTTACCCAGCATGCTACAGGGATTATCTCCTCCCCCTCCAAAGATTCTGGTATCTGAACTCAGACCTGTCTTTTTCGCTATTTCTTCTGAAATAGTCCCTGTCTGAGTGGTGGAAGGAAGTACTTCGGGTAACCAGCTTGGATTTAACTTTATGACCTTCATTACTAGTTCAGATAATCTTCCATCTAGTCTTAAATAGCCTGAACCTGAAAGGTCAGAAAGTTCTGTTGTCCATCTTTTTTCCTGGCTGATTTCTACCTTTAGCCAATCCTTAGGGAATAGAAGCTGCTCTGTCTTTTTATAAACCTCGGGTAGATGCCTGTAAATCCAAAGGACCTTTGCCCCCTGGAAGCCAGGCATAGCATGCATACCTATTTCCTTAACATAAGCATCGGCTCTACCAGTCTCTTTAGCCAGCCCTTCTTCTATGCCCTTGCATTCTTGAGCGCTTCTCTGACAACACCATAAAATAGCTTCATACAAAGGCTGATTTTTTCCGTCTACTACTACTGCTCCGTGCTGTTGACCGGAAAAAGCAATCCCCTCAACTTTTTTACCAGCAACTCCTGAACTCCTCAGTATCTCTTTGGTGGCCTTTACGAATGCTCTTTTCCAGAGAAGAGGATCTTGCTAAGCCCAGTTTGGCTTAACCCAGTTTACCTCATAGGGAACATTAACAGTGGCCTTGATTTCGCCACTTTCAATATTCAGAAGAACTGTCTTATATCCCGATGAGCCTACATCGCCGCCTATGACATATCTAACCATCCTGCCATCCTTTCCGTCTTCCTTATAATATTCTTACTTAACTTTTCTTCTCTGCTATCGGCCTTTTTAACCCTCGCATTTAAATTCTATCGCAACTTACATGTTTCATCAAATTCAAGTTTTTGATTTTCTTTTTAAATAAAAGGATAGAGGCAACTATATACTACCTAATAAATAACTGGCGGATAAAAGGGGAAACAGTCGGCAAGTACAACATAGTGGGTCTGCTTTTTATTCTTATTAATGTTAGTCGGACAAGAGAAAAAAAGAAACAGAACTAAAATGAGATTATACTATGTTTCAAAAAAGTTCCCATTGAAACTTTGAAATTTCGCTCCTCCCCTCAGTAGATCTCAACCTATGTTAAAACAATAAACAATCTCCTCAGTCATTCAATCCACTTTCTCCTGACCTATTTAGACTCTATATCTTTCATCAGATTAATTAATATACTTACAGTTTTTGCTGCTAGAGCTTGACATTGCTTTCTGCGCCCTGACTCCACAAATTTCCTCTTTCCTTCTAGAGTATTAAAATCGCATTGAGTAATATCATAACAGGAAGTACTTCCTGTTATGATATTAAATTGCTGGATAAATCGTTGAGTTAAGTCCTTAGTCTTTTGATCCGCCTTGATATCAGTAACCTCGGATCTTCCATATTTAATGCCTATTACCATCACCCCACCAACTAGAGCTCCACATATCAAACCACTGCTTGCTATTCCTCCTCCGAAACCTGTGGCAATCATAGGGATAAGCCCTGAAGTTACTCCTAGATAATCTGCCATAGCTATTAGTACCGCTTCTGAACAGTGAAATCCCTTCCAAAAGTTTTCCCGTGCAAGGCGAATCGCTTTTTCTTCTGGGAATTTATCGTCCATTTGCTCTCCCCTCCAACTCGATTTTTTTATTTTCTTAGAAATAAATTGAACTTATTCCAACGTTCATTTGGATGGAAGATAAAATATCTCCTACAGAGAATTAAAGAAAACATCCTGATGAATCCGGCTATATATCGAATATACCTTATGACTGTCATTTATATTATTTTAGCTATCTACTAAGTTCATTTGGCAGTATTACTACTTTCATAGCCTCTCCAGATTCAGCCAAATTAATCCCCTCTTTTAACTTCTCTAAAGGTAATCTATGAGTAATAAGGTCCTTTATCTCCATTCGACCCTGAGATAAAAGATTTAAAGCCAGCTTATTATGGTATGGTGCAGATCCATGAGTCCCTACCACATAAAATTCTCCATAATGTACCAGGTTTGAATTAAACTTAATATAAGGACTATCTTTAGGTAATCCCCCAAAGAAATTGACTATTCCCCTGGGGCTTACCATTTCCAGTGATTCTTCTTGAGCTTTTCCATTAGAACAGGCTACAATTATCCTGTCTGCGCCCCGCCCATTAGTCTCTTCCTTTATTCTCTGTACAGCATTTTCTTTTGAAGGATTTATCGTAACATCTGGCATAGCGAAATCTATGGCAAAATTAGTGCGGAATAAAGATAATTCGACCAGAATTACTTTACTAGCTCCTTTTACTCTGGCCAGTTGCATATGCATACATCCTAAAGGGCCAGCTCCTATTATAACTACTGTGTCTCCCAGTCCAATTTTAGATAATTCCTGACCATTAATAGCACAGGCAAGTGGCTCTGCAAGAGCTGCCTCTTCAAGGGATAGATTGTCTGGAATAGAATTCACACAACCATTTCTAACGGCAACTTCTGGAATTATCATAAACTGTGTAAATCCTCCATCGAAATGGTAACCAATACCTTTGAGGTTCAAGCACATACTTTGTATACCCTTTCGGCAATAATAACATTCCTCACAGGGGACAGCTGGGGCTACAGCTACTCTTTGGCCTATTTTATAATTCTCTACCTTTATCCCTACTTCCACAATTTCTCCGGATATTTCATGGCCAGTAATACGAGGAAAACGGATGTGTTTATGTCCATAATGATAAACTCTTATATCCGTTCCACAAATAGCACACGCTTCTACCCTAATTAAGATTTCATTCTCTGAAGGACTAGGAACAGGAATATCTTGTATTCTCAAATCCTCAATTGCATATAATACACCGGCTTTCATACTATTTCCCTTCAATTGTTTTTAATCCAAAGATTTTGTTTTATTAACTTCGCTAAATTCTCTTGTGGGTCTAAACAACATATTTCTTTTAAGACCCAATCTATCCCTTTTTCTCTCAGGTGTCTGGCAAGGTTCTCTGACTCTCTGTTTCCCTCAACCGTAAATTTAAGTGCCGCTGCAATTCCTGCACATATATTAATAGGATTAACGTCGTATTCCTCGCAAAATTTAGCTGCTCCTATTAAACGCTCATTAAAAGACAATTTTCTTATTGGATTCCTGCCTACTCGCTCTACTGTGTCACCAAGAGCCGGATTATCCAATCTTAAGAGAAAGTCATCAATGAATTTTTCTTGTTCATACTTCTTAAAATGGTACTTTTCCACCAGGGCTTCCCCTGTTTCGAGCATAGCTCCTCGAACGACCTGCTTAACCTTTTTATCTCGGATAGCTTCCCATATGTATTCATATCCCCATCGATAACCCACATAGGCACAAATAGCATGTCCTGTGTTATAAGTATATAGTTTTTGTTCCTGATAAGCCACAAAATTATCTACCGCTACCAGCCCTTTTATTTCCAGCACCTCACCTATAAAGGCATTTTTGTTCGCAAACAATCGATTATATTCTTCCGCCATAATAAAAAGAGGGTCTTTGGAAGAAATTGAAGATGGAACGGGAGGAACCATCCTACTAATAATAGTTTCAACTAACCCAAGGTGAGAATTCATATATTCTAAATAAATTGGGGGGCATTCTTTTAAAAGGTAACTCCTAAAAATTTTACTTGCTTTCGGTAGATTTTCACAGAGGAGAATATTAATGGGCTTGGTAATACTGTTCTTTGCTCTTTCTATAACTCCTGAACAAACAAGAGTAGCTATGGAGGCAAGATTTTCCGGTCTAACCGCCGTTGCCATTATGTCAGCGGTTTTAATTTCTTTGTTTACTCTATCCTGATCACTGACATTAACTGCCCTTATATTCTTAATAATTATCTCATAAGATTGAGTACCTAATATCTTTAACTTATATTCTTTTTTTTTATTAATTAAAGATATTAAGTCATCTCTTACCTCCACAAAAACAGTCTCAAAATCAGATTGACTTAACAGCTGCCCCACAAACCCTCGACCTATATTGCCAGCTCCAAATTGAACAGCTTTTTTCATTTTAGATATCTCTTTTTAATACCTAAACTTCACCTCTCGTATCCTTTTGGAATAACACAGATAAACCCAAAAGGAACTTCACTATTATTCACAAATTGATGGTATTCATTTGGAGCAATATAAATTGCATCTCCAATTGTTAAAATATGCTCTTCATTGATACCCTTAATTATTCCTCCTTCCTTCACAACAAAAACTTCGTGTTCCCAAGAATGACTATCTGGACTTGTCTTATTCCCTGGAGGCATTTCGAAATATCTCATTTCATAATTCGGAACTCCAACTTCTTTTCCTAACAACCACCAAATTTTATTTCCATGGCCGGTTTCATTTAACGGTGTTTTACTCGTATTGGTGATATACATATATCCCTCCCTAATGTATATGTAAGTATTATCAGATGATTTTCAAGAAAACACTCTCATTACCATAACTTCTTTGTTGACCCGAACTCACTACTTAAAGCCCCTCTTACATTGCGATTTTATAGTTAATGCAACACTTCCCTTAACTCCCATTCGACAGTGAATGGTAAATATTTGCCCTTCCATAAGAAGTCACCCCTTATGGATAAAGGCTTTCCGCAATTGCATCCCTCCAAAATAGCCCAAATGGCCTGGTAAACACATTGCCAGGATAACTTTTACTCTCTCTGCTTTTATAGCTTGACAAAGATATAGTAATTTAATATAATATTGGTAAACATAATGGGAGAAAATGATATTCGTTAGAGAAACAACCTCCAAGAGAAAAAGCGGTTTGGATGTAACCTATCTTCATCTGGCCCACAATGCCTGGGACCCGGAGCAAAAGATGACCCGGACTAAAATCCTGCACTCCTTTGGCCGAAAGGATCAACTGGATATTGAGGCCATCAGGAGACTGGTTAAGAGTCTTTCCTCTTACCTTCCTCCCCAAGAACAACTTAGTCTTCTGCCCAAGGACCTTAAGTTTCTCTGGTCCCGCTCCTTCGGTCATCTCTATCTCTTAGATCATCTCTGGAGAAAGCTCTCTTTGGATGAGTTCTTTCGGGCTGAGCTGAAGAGAAGATCCTTTGAAGTGCCAATAGAAAGAGCCATCTTTGCCATGGTGGCCCAAAGAGCTATTGCTCCTTCCTCAAAGCTCTCCCTCTGTCAGGATTGGATTAAGAATGCTGTCTACTTTCCCAAAATCGATGAGCTTGAAGTTCAGCATCTTTACCGAGGGATGGACTTTCTCTTCGAGCATCTTGAAGGATTGGAGATTAACCTCTGCAATCAGTTGGTGGACCTTCTTAGCCTGGATGTCTCGGTAATCTTTTATGATACCACCAGCATCTACTTTGAGATTGAGGAAGAAGATGAGAATGAGGAAGAAACACCAGGTCTTCGAAAGCGCGGCCACTCCAAGGATCATCGTAGCGACCTTCCTCAAGTTATTGTGGGGATGGCCATCAACAGAGATGGCTATCCCATCCGTCACTGGGTCTTTCCCGGAAATACTACTGATGTCACCACCGTTGCCAGAGTAGTTAAGGATCTTGGGGCTCTGCGTCCAAGACAATTTGTCTTCGTTGGTGATCGGGGGATGGTCTCTCAGAGAAATATTGACTTCCTGGAATCACGAAGACTGAAGTACATCCTGGCAGTCAAGGGACGATCTGATCCTCTGGCAAGTGAGGCTGTCTCCAAAAAGGGTCGTTTCATCAAGGTGAAAGACAGTCTTTGGGTGAAGGAGAAAATCCTTCAGGATGAGGCGAGAAAGATGCGCTACATCCTTTGTTATAACCCTAAGGAGGCCAAAAGGGACCAAGAAAGACGAAAAAGAGCATTCACGGTCATTGAGGAGGAACTCTCTCACTCTCAGGGACTAAACAAGTCCTCAGCCAAGCTTCTCACCCACAGAACCTATGGCAGATACCTGAAACTGTCAAAGAACGGGAAGATCGGACTAGACAAAGCTAAACTTCAGGCCGAGGCAAGACTTGACGGAAAATACATTCTCTCCACTAATGATTTTTCTCTTCCTCCCGGCGAAATTGCTCAAGGATACAAAGACCTTAGCAAAATAGAGACAGCCTTCCAGTCAATGAAGCATGTTCTAGATATTAGACCAGTGAATCATACCAAAGAGCAAAGAATCAGAGCCCATGTGGGTATCTGTGTTCTAGCCTACCTTTTGAGCACTCATGCCGAGAATACGTGTCTCATGAGCTGGAAAAAGATTAGAAGCTCCTTGGGAGGTCTTCATGCTGGATGTATCTCTTCTCCCCAGGGAACCTTTATTAAAACTACCGAGTCTAACAAAGAACAAAGGAGTATCCTGAAAAAATTTTCAATTAAACCGCCTCCAGAAGTCCTCAAAATTCTCTGAAAGTCACACCAAATCCCCGATAGGTGAAATTCCACCCAAAAAGAAAACCAGGTAAACGTCTCTTTTTGACCATCCTGGCAATCACTTTCTGTATAAGGCTTACAGAGATATTTTTTACCAGGCACTGTCGAATGGGAGCTTAAGCTAAAGACTAAGGAGGTGGAAGGGGATGGACATGAGTGCAAGAAACCAATACCTTAAGGTTCTACAAGAAAAGTGCTTCATGGCAAAGTCCAGAAAAGAGAAATCTTCTATTCTGAATGAGTACTGCCGAAATACTCATCGGAATAGAAAGTACGTCATCAGATGGTGTATTATTTGCTCTCGCAGGCAGAAATCAATTATTTGGAGGAAGATTTTGTATTAATTAGCACAGATTTAAATACTTTATTTTCTTCTCGTATACCTTTCAATGAACCGGTATGGATAGGGAAGGGGGATATCGCTCGCTTTTTTCAGTTTATTCATCTCTTCCTCATGTCTGTTTTTTCTTGCTTTCAGCCAGGAACCAAGCATTGACTCTGATACGCCGTTATTATATGAATCGGCTGTGTCAAATAGATTACCTCCCGCCCTCACGAACAAATCTGCCAGGGCATTAGCGGTTTTCTCATCTGCGCCCCAGCCGAATGTCTGTGTTCCCAGCGCAAGCTCGGAAACCTTCAGGCCGGTATTCCCAAGAAATCGGTACTCCATATCTTTATCTTCCTCCTTATTTATATGTGAGCTGGTTTAGGAACTCCTATCCTTGAAATCATCTCCCTTTGTTATTATTTACTTATGGGTATCAAGCCTTTAACGAAATAGCGCTGCAGACTAAGGGCTATAATCACGACCGGAGCTATAGCCACCGTTGACATAACCGATATATCCCACCACTGGGGTCCCCTTTGAAAGTGTTG
>Ga0315555_1003724_pt1 | contig 10446 bp, 8 predicted proteins | sample SalMarSW160380MG_FD_202113 | JGI IMG/M metagenome (GOLD analysis project Ga0315555, IMG submission 202113) | Salt marsh sediment microbial communities from the Plum Island Ecosystem LTER, Massachusetts, United States - Salt Marsh Sediment SW1603-80 ...
CTATCGATATCCAGAATCTCAGCATCGTCTTTTGTGACGCAGTTCTGCCACCAAGGCCTGCACTCCCGTCTGCTTGTTTCTGTCTCCTGACTCATCAGATCACCCAATTATTGATAATGCCGTTCCATTAATTGTCCAAGACGAATCTCTATCTGCATTCATTCTCCACAACTATCAAGCCGGCTCATAAAACTCTCGCTTCAGAACAGCCTGCCCTACCCAAGTTCACTCGGACGCGGCCGGCCGGAGACGGCTCGAACGACCGACGAGCAAAGTTCCCGCAAACAGAAGCTCTCAAAGAGTGGCAGGGTACACCTGAATGGCCCATTTTCTTGAGTCGGCGCCTACGACCGGAATACAACTCGACAACTCGTTATCTGCCGACTCTGGTGCAACTCTATTTTTCAGGGTTGGTTTACTTCTGCTGATCTCCTGCAGAGCTGCTTGACCACCTTTGCCATATAATTGTTTGAAGCGATAAAAGCTGTCTCTTGAGTAGCCGAAAATCTTGCATGCTCTTGAGACATTTCCGAGTTGTTTGGCCAGTTCCAGTAGGCCGATTTTGTTTTTGATGATTTTTTGTTACGCTAATCAACCAGCGCCAATCTTTAACACCCCAGCCCCCTGGATTTTCCCCTGTTTGAGCAGGAATAAAGCCTGGTTAGCTTGCTCTAAGGGAAATTCTTGTACTTCCGGAACGATAGGAATTTCAGCAGCCAAAGGCAAAAACTCTTCAACATCACTTCTGGTGATGTTTGCTACGCTCTTTATCTCTTTTTCCAGCCAGATATGAGTAGCGTAATCCAACTTCAGCAAATTCTCTTTATCGTTAACCTCTTTTCTAATCGCATTTATAACTACTCGCCCACCCTTTTGAAGTACTGCCAGCGCCTCGACGACCGGTTGCCATGCTGGTGTGAAATCGATCGCGCAGTTAAGTTTTGCCGGCGGCGTTTCGCCGGTTGCCCCCACCCAATCCGCACCAAGCTGTTTAGCCAGGTTCTGGTGCTCCACTTGCCCCGGCCTTGTGAAAACAAACACTTTACAGTTTTTATACTTATGTTTGACTATCTGTATCACAATATGAGCTGAAGCCCCAAAACCAAACAGCCCAAGGACTTGACCATCCTGCAGATTCGTCAACTTTACTGCCCTGTAGCCTATCGCACCGGCACAGAGAAGTGGAGCTGCCTGAGAATCCGAAAATCGCTCCGGGATCAAATAAGCAAATTCTTCAGAAACAATCGTGTATTCTGCATAGCCGCCATCAGCGTCACAACCAGTACCGCGAAACTCGGGGCACAAGTTCTCCATATCAGACCGGCAAAAGTCACACTTTCCGCAGGCTGAATTTATCCAGGCGATTCCTACACGGTCTCCCACCTTGAACTTCGTCGCTCCGGAACCCAGGCGGTCAACCCTTCCGACAATCTCATGGCCAAGAATGATGGGCAGTTTGGCCTGGAGCCGGCCTTCAATTTCATCAAGCTCGGTATGGCAGACGCCGCAAGCCAAAACCTTAACCAAAATCTGTTTAGGTCCAGGCTCAGGCCTCTGCATTTCCACCAACTCTAAAGGCCGCTCTTCGATCGATACCGTCTTTTTTAGAACCATTGCCTTCATCTATCAGGTCCCCTTGTAGTTTTGATTCGCCACAAATTCTCAGCAAGCTGTTCAATATAGCCGGCGTTTTCAAGCTCATATTTCCATTTTAATAATCTTGCTGAGTCACCCAGTCGTGCAAGCTGCCTGACAATAATGATTATAGCTCCCAGACAATAAATCTTCAACAAACTGCCGTTAAGGATAGATTGAAAATAGGCGTGAAAGTTGGCAATTGCCGCCGAAGTTATTGTCGTACACTGCTCATTTAAAGCACGTCAAGAAATTCTAAAGATTATTGGATGAGTATTTGCCAATCCAAACATTGACTTACAATTTACCGCCTCATTTAGGGTCTGCATGCCCAAAGAATTTGATAGTAAAAACACAGGCTAAATCTGTCACCTATACAATTGGTTACACTTCTACTGGTAGACGACTTAGTCTCCAATATACGTCAATAGCCCGCATCGTCTCCACGAACTGCTTATAATCAACAGGCTTTAGCATATAACCAGCGACGCTCAGGTTGAAGCTTTCCACAATGTCACGGTCGTTTCGGGATGTAGTTAGCACCACGGCCGGTATTTTCCTTAGCTGCTCATCTGCTTTTACAGCCTTGAGGAATTCGATACCATTCATCTTTGGCATGTTCAGATCCAGCAGAATAATACACGGTGCCTCATTATTCTCGTCTCGCAGGTACTCCAATCCTTCCTCACCATTGATTACATGCACCACTGGATTTACTGTCTTTAGATCCTTCAGTGCCCGCTTAACGGTCATTGCATCTATAGTGTCATCTTCTAGCAACAATATTGGCTTCGAATTCTGCATCTTTAGCCCCCATCTCATGTTTTGGTAATGTAAAGAAGAACGTGCTTCCCTCATTCACTTTTGACTCTACCCACACACTTCCGCCATATAGCTCGACGATTTTCTTTACCATAGCCAGACCAATCCCTATACTCTCGAACTCATCTCTTGACACCAACGTCTGGAATATCTTAAAGATTTTCTCAAAGTACTGCTCGCCAATGCCTGGGCCGTTGTCTGCAACACTGAACTTCCAGAAGTTGTCCTCTTCAACACAGCCAATTCTTATTTTGCCCTGAGGTTTATCCATATACGTGATAGCGTTTCCGACTAAGTTCTGGAATACTTGCATAAGCCGGATTCTCTCAAATATCACAACTGGAAGTTCATTTTCTATAACTATTTCGATGTTGTCGGGCGGATATACCTCAGCGATTGCATCTGCTATTAGTGTGTTTAGATTTAACTTTTCCAAATGTTTGGGACTGCGTCCAATCTCTGAATACTGCAGAATACTATCGATGAGTCCGCTCATTCTCGCCACTCGGCCCTTGAGCAATCTCATCTGGTCTTTACCCTGTTGGTCGAACTTGTCACTGTAATCGGTCACTATCCAATCAGCCAATGTCCCAATTGCCCTGAGAGGGGCTTTAAGATCATGAGCAATCACATACGCGAAATCTTGAAGCTCTTTATTCGAACGCGTGAGCTCCTGAACGGTTGCTTCCAGATCCTTGTTTAGCCTCTCGAGGGCCTGTTCTGCCTGCTTTCGGGCTGTGGTATCCCAGAATATACCAAAGATACCAATGATGTTGCCCTGTTCATCCCTAACAGGCGACTTTAATGTACGGACGATGAGCTGCTGGTCATCCTTAACATATTTCTCTTCTATTTCTTCTGCGTTTCCCGATGCCATGATTCTCGCATCGTCGGCTCTATAACTGTCAGCAAGCTCTTTCGGATGAAAATCATAGTCCGTCTTTCCTTTGGCCTCATCGGCATTAATCTTCAGGTCCTTAGCATAGCTTTCGTTGCAGAGCAGATATACTGAATCCCTGTCCTTGTAGAATATCTTCTGGGGGATATTCTTGAGCAATGTCCTGTATCTGTGCTCGCTTTCTCGCAGTGCCTGCTCGGCCTTTCTGCGCTCCGACGCCTCCAGCTTCAGTGTGATCATATCCGCTATGGATGCGGCAAAATCCTGCTCTTCAAGAGTCCACTCCCTTATGGACCCTGTGTGCTCGTGACATACTACTCCTACTAACTGACCATGAAGTCGCAGTGGGACATCCATCATTGATGTAATTCCCGCCGGTTGCAGGTATTCCTTTGCAAATTCACTGGTCCTCGGGTCTTTAATAGCGTCGTCTGCTGCCAAAATGCGACTGGCCTCGAGAGCCTGGTAATATCTCGGATAATCTTCTGCCTTTATACGAAGACCCTTCTCATGGCTGTCTTCACTACGCTTGTAAAGGTCCTGACAGACTAATTCTGGTTTCTCCGCGTCAAATAACCATATGCTGACACGCTCTATATCTAACGTCTTAGCATCTTGCTCTGTCGTCGTTCTCATTATAGATGCTAGGTCATTCGTTGCTATCTTACCCAATTCCAGAAGTGTGCTTTGGTGATGAATGATCTGTTCTGTTCGTTTCTTCAGAATCTCCTCTGCTTTCTTTCTGTATGCGACTTCGCGGGTTAGTTGCTCATTAGTGGCAGTCAGCTCACCGGTACGCTCATCAACTCTTGTCTCCAGTTTTTCATTAGCACTGACTAAGGCTAAATCACGTTCCTGAATCTGGCCTAACATCCCGTTAAATGAGTCTATGAGCAGGCCAACTTCATCGTTACTGCGCTTGACGGCTCGTGTAGAATACTCTTTTTCCTCAGAGACTGTTTTTGCGACATCGGCCAGGTTAAGAATAGGCACAGAAATAATTCGCTGAACTCTCGATGAAATCAGATAAGCAGCCAGAGAAGCCAGCGCTAAAACAGCGATGATTATCTGCGCATTGCGCTCAAGCCTCGCATACATAGGCTGCAGATCTGATTGCAGACAAACAGTTCCTAATGTTTCCCCATCCAGAACCACCGGTCTGAAAACGACCAATGTGCCCTCCGAGAAAAGGTAACCGCTCTCAAGGAATGTCGCAGGTCGGGCCGTATGATCGATATCGTTGCGATAGTAACCTGCAAACACATCGCCGCTTTTATTGTAGAGGCACGCAAGAATGTTAGAAGGCTCTATACGAAGAGCGCTTAGTATCTCTTCTGCATCCTTGGCATCTTCAAAAGCCAGCGCCGCCTTACAATTGTCGGCGATCATCTCTGCCTGCGTTGACAGGTCCTGTACCATATCCTGACGCAGAGTGGCCCATTCCCAGATGAGAAAGACTGTCCCAGCTAAAATTAGCGAACTCATGCACGTCAGCATGATTATCAATATGAGCTTTTGTTTTATCGCCATATTCCGTATCGGGCGCATAGCTGGATTCCAGATTCCTCCACGTTCCTTTTTCACTTCCGCATTATTCATTTTTCGTCTCCTTAGGCACCATCTTGCCTAATGACTCTCTTTGCAAGCCTTAATAGCTTGGATCTGATTGTTAGTCTGCTATGTCCAGCAGCGTCGAGGTTGATCTCGAAGCGTATCTTTTTCTCCTCTGTTAGAAAATTAATAATACCACCTGCTTCAAGAAAACCATTCATATCTCCGACTGCCAGAACAGCATGGTCCTTGGTAGAAGCTATAATCTGCTGAATATGATTTTTCTCCGATGAGCAGGTAAAAAGCACATGGCACTTCCGGATGGCCTCGATTTCAGGGTGCTGCTGTGCGCCTTGTTCGCCGGATTGATTTAACTGCTCAAAGCCCTCAAATCGCCTAATGACCACGTATCTGCCCTTGACTTGCTTGTCCTTCAGTGGCTCAAAAGAATTGCCGAACGGGTCTTTACCGATAATACCAACTGCTACCGGTTCATTGATATCAGCAGGGCTTTCTTTCTCCTTTGGCCAGTCAACAAACTTTATGAAGTTATATAAAAATGCGGCTTTGATTTGGTACTCCCGGCTTTGCAAAGAATCCTCCTGTGCTAGTGCAACGGTTGGCAGCACAAACAAGCTCAGAGCAAAAAGGATCAAACCGTAGGCTCTAATTCTCATTCCTCAGCACTTATCGAAAAGAAGGTTTTCTTAATAAACACGATTTTGTTCCGCCCATATTCAGAACCTTAATTGCGGCCGGCCGAAGAACATCCGACCCGGTTTCTCATGTGCGGTGAACGTATCGCTCTGGATAAATGGGTCATGGCTTTTGTCCAGCAAGTCGCTAACACCGAACATCAGTTCGCCTTTGCCGGTGGCGATTTCTTTTGAAATGGTCAGGTCCAGCCGATTAGAACTGCCGACAGCGTTGATAACAGAGGCACTGGCCGGTGTCGTGTCTGTGAATTTATAGTTGCAGTTAAACGTCCAGTTATCCGACAGGAACAATCGCCCGGTCAAGCCAGCTTTGTGTCTGGCGGGCATCATACCGCGCACGAATTGCCCACTCTGGTCGGTTTCGAAGTGATTATATGCATACCAGGCCGACAATTTACCTCGCTTTCTTATAACGGATAATTCGCACTCGGCACCGTAAGATGTACCTCCGTCAATATTATCAAGCCTGTAGAACGTGGGAGCGACCATACCTCCGCCAATGAGACGTTCGAATCGCTGGTAGTAGGTATCAGTTCGAAGAGTCAGTCCGTCAGCAAGCTTGCCGGTATAACCTGCTTCAAGCGACCAGGTGTGTTCATTATCAAGCTTGCCAGCCGGTAAAAGGTTGACAGCATATATGCCAGTACCAGGAAAGACCTCCAACCGCTGAACTGTGCACCTGCGAATCGCGATCAGGGGGGTGCGAAACGCCCTGGCGGCGCTAATGCGGAGTACATGCTCTTTTTGTTCGTCGAGGCCGTAAAGAGCAGACAATCGCCCAGCCCAGTCGGTTTGAGTTTCTGAATACCGGTCTCCTCGAATCTGTCCTTCAAGGGTTAGCCGGTCGGTTGTTTGCCAGCGGTCGATCGCAAATAGACCGGCCGAGTATTCGTCATACGGCTTACCAGGCAAATCATATTCCTCTGTTCCGCCTTCCCTTGTATTTATATGGGTCCATCGGAAATTGCCACCGATTGACGTCTGGTGGCCTTCGGCGGGAGTAAAGTTGAACTGACCATCGAGACCGTTCTCGCTCGTGATATAGTGAAAGTAATTTGGCCTGTCCGAATTCTGGAAGTTTCCGAACCATTGCAGGTAACCGGTGCTTCCATCTTTGAATTTATGGTCGATTTTCGCAAATGAGCGAACCAACTCGCTTCTGATGTCTTCCATCGGGAAATATCCCATTTCCTCGAAATCGCCTGATTCAAAGTGTGAGTATCCGGCTCCAAAGGACGCTTCGGTCATCTCAGAAGCATGGTAGATAGCTTCGGAGTCGAAACGCCAGTTTCGACTGAAGTCACGCGCCCTGAAACTGTCAAAGTCCATAAGGGGATTAAGCAGTGGCTGGAAGGATTTGTACGAAGCACCACCGTCAAGAGCATCGTCGGAGGATTTGTTGTCCTCGTAGCCCACCGACGTGCGCCATCTCCAATTACCCTGTTTTTCCGCCCAGCGCAGGTGTGTGTATGTGTCGCCGAATTCGGTGATAGTACTGGAGCCAAACCATCCCAGCACATCTTCGGGCTTTTTTGTTATGACATTGATTAAACCGGTAAAGGCGTTTGCTCCCCAGGCAGGCCCGCCGGGGCCGCGGACAATTTCAATTCTCTCAATGTCTTCGAGAAAGACGGGCAAGTTCCAGTATTCCGGTCCTCCGTAGATAGGATTGTCCATCAACCGGCCGTCAACGAGCGATTGCACTCGGTCAGATGCCAACTCGTGCAGTCCTCGGACTCCTACAGCATAGCTAAAACGATTGAATTTCAACACATCCATACCGGGGGTAAACTGCAAAATCTCGGGGATATTAGTCAAGCCGCTGTAATGGATGTCCTCGGTGGTAATCGCGCTCACAGGGACGGATAACTCGCCGATTTTCTGGGGCTGACGGGCGGCTGAAACGACAATCGGCACATCCATCAGCTCCTCGATAGACATTTCAAAGAAGTCCTTATGCTTGTTTGGGTCCTGTTGCTGTGCAAACGAACGCTCACCGAAGAAGGCCACAGCCACTGCTGCGAATACAAGAACAGATTTTCGTGCTAAAATCCTCATTTCTGTAGCCACAATTGTCCTACGCAACCTAAGCGAGGCGTTTTGATGCTGCACGATCGTAGCCGATTACGCTTCATAAGCCTCAGGCTTATTAACCACCTTGCAAGCTACTGCTTTATCGGCGGATACTGGCAGCTTCTCTTGGACGTCCCCGCCCAGTTCTATCAAACTAAAAGGCCTGCTCGGATAAATCCCTACAGCGGCTGATAGGGCCGGAGTAACATCAACGCTTGCCTTCCTGTCAATCGATAGAGAAACATAAATATGCTGAGTATTGCCGCCCCACTTACGATGACCGAAGACTTTCACGACACTTGTTTCAGACATAGTCTAATCCAGCAAGATTACTGACATTTCTATGACAAAACAAATCCAAGAAACTTAAGATCAAATTCAGCAAAACAACGTTCAAAATTCCGTTCTAAACTATTAGGTAAATGTGCTTTTTACAAACGGATATAGCCATAATATGGCTATTTTTAATATCGTCCTTCAAAGGAGGTAAATGGAATGGTTTCGGCGGAAATTGGCAACTTGAAGATCGCTTCGATGACTCGGCTCGTTGCCCTATATACTGCGCTTAGCGAAGATTTTCACCTTATATTGTCAAAAGGGCATGGTGCCAACCAAGTGATTCTGTGCTGTCTTCAGTTGTCTGGTCCAATAAACTGCATGTCCTTGGAATTATTTCGCCACAGATGCAAATGTCAGACGTACACAACAGTGCTTATGTGCCCCTATTTCCAGCAAGGCTTCTGATGTCGCGTCTTGCCGAATACCACTTTTTCATCGGGAAAAACTGGATCACATACGATGTTTTTCATGCACATCCCAACCAATAAGCCAGACAAATTTATCCGGACATTAATTTCAGAAGTCCGATTTCTCCACTTTTATATGGAACCACACCAAGTTGCTGATTGGCTTTGGAGAACCCTACAATCCGCCCAGTGCATCTGGCAATAGCGTCGGACACTATACAACTCTATTCTGCTCCCAGTTTTGTCAAAATAAAACTTGCATCTTAATCCATTTTGGGATAGAATATCGCTATTAAGAATGGCATTTGGGGTATATTAGAAAAATACGGTAAGCCATACCGTGTTATAGCCCCGTATTTTTTGGGATTATTTTTCGTCTGTAAGTGCGCGTAGAACCGATGCTCACGCTAGCACAAGAGTTCGAGTGTCGAAAATAATTCTACAATCTTTGGGACAATTGCATCTCATTGGCCCTTTGGAGATGACCAATCATGGCTGGTATGTTCTGTTCGTTACAGGAAGCTGCCGCGAAGCTCAACAAGACCGAAGAGGATGTCAAACAGTTAGCTAAGGATGGTAAGCTGCGTGAGTTTCGCGACGGTCCAAATTTGTTGTTTAAAATCGACGAAGTAGAAGCGCTCATGACCGAAACAGGCGTTACGGAAGCGGTCTCAATCACACCTGAACAGCCAACAGGGCCGCTCGAAACTGCCGAGTTGGAGCAAACATCAGGGACAGAACGGCCAACAGAACCGGCCGAGGCTGCCGAACAGGAACAAGTATCGGAACCGGAGCTGCCGACAGAGCCAGTCGAGGCTGCCGAAATGGAACGAGTATCGGAGCCGGAACTGCCGACAGAGCCGGTTGAGGCTGCCGAAATGGAACAAGTATCGGAGCCGGAGCTGCCGACAGAGCCGGTCGAAGCATCGGAGTCGGAACAGCCATCAGAACTTGAACAACCATTTAACCTGGAACTACCGGAAGAACCCCAATTAGAGCCAACAGCAGAAGAACCTGAGGAAGAGGAGATTTCATTGGCTCCAGAAACGGGGGCTCATGCTTTTGAAACCGACCTTACTGACGTGGACACAGCTTTAACTGGCGAAGGAATTAGTGTACTCGGCGAAACAGATCGTGATTATAAGCTGACGGATGATACTATGGCGGAAACCATAGGGCCCTCCGGCACAAAAGACAAAGACGAAGCATCGCTTGAGGAGATCGAAGAAGACGTAAACCTGGACAGTTTCGGCAGTGGTTCCGGTCTGCTGGACCTTTCGTTGCAAGCGGATGACACCTCGCTGGGTGGTATTCTTGACGAGATTTACACAACTGAATGTGGCGAAGAAGGGCAAGAGCAAGCAGAACCCAGCGCGGAACTGGAACCTGTCGCTGAGGCTGAGCCGATGCTTGTGGAAGAGGAGTTAGCCGGTCCAGAACCAGCCCCACAGATTTCACCAGTGGCAACAGCGTATGTCGAGTCGGCCCCGGATGTGCAGAGCAACACCTTCGGAATGCTATTGTTTCTGCCTTTATTGGTTCTTCTTTACACAGCTATCGTGACCGTAGCGGCCCAGAGAGGCGTAATCCCTTCCATCCTGAAAATGGTACAGGGCCTGATCTGGCCTATCATGATTGGAGCAGTTGTAGCAACCGGCCTTGTAGTAGGTGCTGCCTTTGTACTCGGCGGCACCACCGTCAAAGGCCCAAAAAAGGCTAAAAAACCGAAGAAACCCAAGAAACCAAAGAAGTCCAAGAAAGCAAAAAAGACCGAATCTTCCGCACCAGAAAACGAAACTGCCTGATGTTCTGATATGTGATTATATCGGCCTGCGTTTTTGCGCACACTAAACAGCAGATGCGTAAGCGTACAAACCTTAGCTTTTCATTACCTCCTGGAACCATCGTTGAGCGTCCAATCATATTTGATGTATTTGACTGTATAGTTCTCCACCTCAAGGAAAGAAACGTCCTGCTCCGGAATGTAACGCGAAATAAAATTTAG
>Ga0315555_1003728_pt1 | contig 10443 bp, 13 predicted proteins | sample SalMarSW160380MG_FD_202113 | JGI IMG/M metagenome (GOLD analysis project Ga0315555, IMG submission 202113) | Salt marsh sediment microbial communities from the Plum Island Ecosystem LTER, Massachusetts, United States - Salt Marsh Sediment SW1603-80 ...
GACAGCCGTGAGAGGCGGTCTGGAAAGGACCGGAGGAAATCTCCCCCGGCCAAGGCATAGCGGGAGCGAGGGAGGAGCGGGGACGTCCTTTCCCCCTTCACGGCACACTCTTAACATCCCTTTCATCCCGCACGCAAGGAAGAGACTTGACTTACACATAAATATGTGTAATTAATATACGGAGATCTCGTGCTGCTAGAGGAGGCTTGGTATGGAAAAACAAAATATTACCCTCTCGTTGCCAAAGGAAGTCCTGAAAAAGGGAAAATGGTTGGCCGCCAAGAAGGGGGTTTCTCTCAATGAGCTTGTCCGGGAGTTGCTTCAACAATCTGCTGAAAATGCAGAAGGGTATCGCACGTCAGCTGACCGACAGAAAAGACAGATGAAGGAGGGGATTCCGCTTGGCACGAAAGGAAAGATCGCCTGGAAGAGAGATGAATTATACCAAAGGTAGGTATTTTGTCGATACCAACCTTCTGGTTTATGCATACGATTCAAGCGCAGGTAAAAAATGGGAACTATCATCCGACATCATATCTTTGCTCTGGAAGTACCGTACCGGGGTCATCAGTACTCAAGTCGTCCAGGAACTTTTTGTCATTCTGACGCACAAGGTAAAAAGGCCCATTCCGCCGGAAAAGGCAAAGGAGATTATTGCTGATATTCTTCATTGGCCGCTGATCGTGAATGATGCGGAAAATATCCTTCGAGCTGTTGATTTACAGATCACATACCGCTTTTCGTTTTGGGACAGCCTGATTCTTCAAGCTGCCATATCCTCACGATCCGATTGCCTTCTTTCAGAAGACTTTCAACACGGACAGGTTATAGAGTCAGTGACTGTCGTGAACCCATTTTTGGAATAAGGGGATTTTTTGTCAGGAGGAAATGGGATCAAATCCGCATACGCGACATTTCCTTGAATTGATGGCGGGTCCTTAAAGCGGAATGCCTTCTGCGTTCTCTGATTCAAACGTGTGGTAGTGCAATAAACAAAAAAGGCATATACTATGAGGCATCATTGACTCATCGTATGCGGGGTGCATGCAATGGAGGCAAAAGAGGTAGTAGCAGGGTTATTATCGCAGGCGGGGATTTCCCTCAATGGCCAAAAGCCGTGGGACATCCAGGTGCATGACGAGCGGTTTTACCGGCGCGTGTTGAGCGAGACGGAGCTGGGCCTGGGGGAATCGTACATGAACGGGTGGTGGGATTGCGAGGCGCTGGACGAGTTTATCAATAAGATTCTCAGGGCCAGGCTCGATAAGGCGGTGATGGGAAATTGGCGAACTGCCTTATATGTATTGCAAACAAGGCTGTTTAACCGGCAGAACAGGGCCCGGGCGCACCAGGTCGGAGAGCAGCATTACGACCTGGGGAACGATCTCTACCGGGCCATGCTCGATCAGAGGTTGAATTATACGTGCGCCTATTGGAAGGACGCCAAGACTCTTGATGAGGCGCAAGAGGCAAAGCTGGCAATGGTGTGCAAGAAGATCAACCTTACTTCAAAAATGACCGTGCTTGAACTGGGCTGCGGCTGGGGGAGCTTTGCCCGGTATGCGGCTGAAAAATACGGCGCGCACGTGGTGGGGGTAAACATCTCCAAGGAACAGGTCGGGCTCGGCGGGGAGTTGTGCCGGGGCCTGCCCGTTGAATTGCGACTGCAGGATTACCGTGAGGTGGACGGCCGATACGATGCCGTTATCTCTATCGGTATCCTCGAGCACGTGGGATACAAGAATTACCGCACGTACATGGAGGTGGTGGATCGCTGCCTGAATGATGACGGCGTCGCCTTTATCCACACGATCGGGGCCAATGTCAGCACGACGCACGTCAACAGGTGGAGCGACAAATATATCTTCCCCAATGGCATGCTGCCTTCTATTGCCCAGATCGCCAAGGCGATGGAAGGATTGTTCGTCATGGAGGACTGGCATAATTTCGGGCCGGATTACGACAAGACGCTGATGGCCTGGTATGCGAATTTTGGCAAGGCCTGGCCCGCGTTGAAAGATCGATACGGCGAGCGGTTCTACCGGATGTGGCGGTATTATTTGCTGAGCAGTGCCGGGGGTTTCAGGTCGCGGAATACACAGTTATGGCAGATCGTCATGACAAAAAAAGGGAGCGAGCAACCGAATTGCCGCCAGAGCTGAGGGCCAACCCCGGTTATATATGATTAATGCAAAGGTCATCATCGTCGGCGGCGGACCTGCCGGCTCTACCTGCGCCTGGCGATTGCGCAAATACGGCATCGAGTGCCTGATCCTTGACAAGCAAGAGTTTCCCCGGCAAAAATTATGCGCAGGATGGATCACGCCCCAGGTCATCAAGGACCTGGAGATCGATGTCAAGGCGTATCCGCTGAGCCTGAAAAGATTTAATCGATTTCACGTCCATATCTCCAGCCGGGATGTAACGCTCAAGGTCAATCAATTTGCCATCCGCCGGTATGAGTTTGACGAGTGGCTGCTCAAGCGCAGCGGTGCTGCAATTCAGACCCATGACGTAAAACATATCAAAAAAGCAGGCGATTCGTATGTGATCGATGATCGATACCGGTGTCGATATTTAGTAGGCGCAGGGGGGACCAATTGCCCGGTATATAAAACCTTTTTCAAACAACTGAATCCCCGGGCCAAAGATCGATTAGTCGTCTCGCTTGAAGAGGAGTTTCCGTATGAGTATCAGGACGGCGATTGTCATCTTTGGTTTTTGCAGAACAAGCTTCCCGGCTACTCGTGGTACGTGCCCAAGGGCAACGGCTATGTCAATATCGGGATCGGCGGCTTCGCTGAGAGATTAAAGGCCAATAACGATACAATTCAAAACCAGTGGCGCTTGTTTATCAAAGAACTGGAGCGGCTCTCCCTGGTGAAGGGCTATCAGGCCAGGGCCAAGGGATATCTGTATTATGTGAGGAGAGTTGGCGTGGATGTGGGGCACATGGACAGGGTATTTCTCACAGGAGATGCCGCCGGTCTGGCGACCAGGGACATGGGAGAGGGTATCGGTCCGGCCGTGCAAAGCGGCATATTGGCCGCCGATGCCATCATCCAGGGCAGGGCGTTTTCCGTGCGATCGGTCAAGCGACACAGCTTTCCGAGGTATCAAACACTTGCTAAAGTATCGCTTCTATATCTCATGAGTGCATTAAAAGACAGTTTACGGACAGGGCTTTAGCTATAACACGGTGTATAATTGGGTACAGAGGAAAGAATGAGGGTTAGGTCTTGAAATATAATATTGGGGGTAGAGGGGGATGACCTTAAATAATACAAGAACTTTACCATTGAACTCGTCCTCTTGGGTAATGAAATGGGGGTCGAATCTTCATCCCTGCCATTTCCTAGAACCGATGGTGGAAGAATAGTGGGTTCAGGTCTCTTCTGGTGGTTCATATATAACGCGCCCGGGCAATCGTCGCTGCCATTGTCAAAAGCCCTGTTTAGGTATAAGGTTAACTGTTACTGCTGCCGGTGTGGCGAATAAGATGCCGGCTTTAAAAATTACATGGTAAGAGAGAGGAGAACGGTATGCGTGCACGAAGGAACAAAGGGATTGCTGTTGGCGTAGGGATTCTTGCTTTTGTTGTGTTTTTTGGTCTCGCTGTTGTGAGTTCACAGGCGGCGGACCCGATCGTGGGTCAGTGGAACTATACAACTGCCAATCATTGGTCAAAAGGCCCTGTGCCGGCAGGCAGGTTGAGTACGGGGGTCGTGGTCATTACGCAGAGCGGAGACCAGTTCACAATGGAGTTTAAATCGGGCATGGTTTTTAATCCTCCTGAATTGAAGTATTTTCAGGGGGAGAAAGACGGTAAGGATTATAGCTTTTCAAATAGTGCGCGGGTGGATAATGAGGGAGGGGTTGCCAAAAATACCTGCGATCTGACGATGACGGGCGCCAATCATCTCCAGGGGAAATCGTTTTCCCAGTACAGTAACGGCGAAATAACGTTTACCTGGGGATTCGATATTGAATTGACGAAGTAGGATGATGAGATTGTGTCGGGGGCTACGGGGGTAGATCTTTGTCCCTGACTGTACCGAGCGCCGGTACTAGGCATTGACAGGGGTATCATGTCACCTGAATACGTGAAGGTCATCGGTTTTTTTCTGTCGAAGAAAGGGGGATAAGATTATGGCGAAGGAGATTATCCTGTATAACCTGCGGGCAGATGTGACGGAAGAGGATTACGAAAAGTGGTGCGCATCGTATAAAGGGCCGTTGCTGCTCTCACTCCCCGGGGCCAAGAGCTTTACCCTCGTCCGGATGATGGGGGGCATCACGGGCAACGGGAAGGAGGGCACGCCGCCGGGCCCGACGAGTACTCCGTACAAGTACATCGGCATCATGGATGTCACCAGCATGGACGAGTGGGGCAAGGCCCATGAGACAAAGAAATTCAAGGAGGAGTTCTTCCCCCAGTGGTTCTCCAAGTGGATAGCGGATTTTTATGTGCTCGGCGGTGTCGAGGCGTATCACGGGGAGAATAAATAAAGGGTATAGCGGGGGTGGCGCTCACTATGTGACCGTTACCCATCACAGGGAGGAGAGATTATGTGACAGCATCCATGGGTATGTGCTCTTATCACCCTCACGCTCGCCTTCAGTTTGTCCGGCATGGGGTATGCTGCTGATGACAGCCCGGCCCCAGCGGCAGAGAGCTGGGAATCGACAACTGAGCGCGGGGAGGGCGCAGGGGTGTGGACGTTCACTCAGCAATCAGATGGGTCGGTGATGGTTGCCGGAGAGTGGACGTATGAGGACTCCATTACGTGTCCTTTCAGTGCAGGGAGCGTGCAGATCTCGGGTACTGCTGTCTCATTTACCGTACGGGGCACCGCGACGTATTCTCTCGCCCCGCCGGGACACCAGAATGCTCCGTTTACCCTGAAGGTCAAGGGTGAAACCAAGGCAGGGCTGGGGCATGGGACCTATGCCATTACCTTCAACGCTACCAATTGGCCACCGGGGTTTTCAGGGAAGTGGCAAGCGACGCGGATAGAGGGTGGAGGCATAACGGAGTAGATGGACGAAAGGGGAGGAGCCGGTCCAGGTCTATTTTTTGTGTATCTGCCTTTTTGGCGCACGCGGAGTTGAGGGCGGCCTGACCCTTGCCTTGTTGATGATTTCCCAGTGTACAAAGGGCACCTCTTGACGGGGTGCCCTTCCCTTTTTCCCGTGGATGGTCTCTATTGAGCGGAGTGGACCAAAAAAATGGGTTTGGTCGAGTGGCGAACGACCTTTTCTGCCACACTACCTAGGAGCCAGCGGCTCACCCCGCTCCGTCCATGGGTGGACATGGCGATGAGGTCGATATCCTTCCGGTCACAGTGCTCCAGGATCACGTGCGCCTCATTTCCTCGCAGCAGCTGGCTTTCCACCGTGAACCCCTTGTCCTTCAAGCGCTTTTCAATGGTGCGGAGGTATGACTCCCCCTCTTTGGTGAGGGCCTCGGCAACCGTTTCGTATTGTAGGACAGGTTCCATGGCCCCGGGGAAGATCAGGATCGGCACTACATGCAGAAGGGAGATGCTGGCCCCAAAGGCAGATGCCAGCTTTTCGATCTCCGGGAGAATGACCTCTGATATCTCGGATCCATCCAGGGGGACGAGGATCTTCTTGTATCCTTTCATACATGAGCCCTCCTTTGCTGCTGCTTGTGAGTTTTGTGGGATGCTGATATGTAAGCCTACCTTATTAATGGGTACGGGTCAATACACTCTTTGCCTCTCTTGCCGTTCCGGCTCAGAGCTCGGCATCCGGCCGGGAATGGGTCTTCTTGTTGCCTTTCCCATCTCCTTGAGTTTGGGCGATGACGCTTAACACCCGTGCAGAGTTTTTTATCACGTCTTGGTCATCTTCCTGTCCGTGTTCCTAATTCCTCGCATATCCCGGCGGGTAGGGCGCATATTCGTCCTCATCCCAGAGCCTGTTTCGCGCTTCCACCCGGCAGTTGAGGATACCTTTCCTGCACAGGACCTCACGCCATTCGTACTTGACGAGCGTCTTCTGGACCGGCCTCTGCTCGGGTTCAAAGGCCACCCTGACGGCGGGTGAGTAGTGTTCATCCCCAAAGCCTGTGCCGGCGCTCTCATCCCTGGCTGCCCCGGCTTTGCCCGGTGCAGACGGTCCTGCGGGGGTCTCCATCTGCCGTTTGTGCTCGTACAGGGGTTGCGGCCGCTCTTTTTCCCGGTAGACGGCGACGGCGATGACGCCCATGGCAGAGGAATCGCTGAAGGTCCTCATGGCATAGGAGTCGGCCATATCGGTGAAATAGAATCTGTGCACCCTGTCGCCGGCGGTCCGCCACCCGTCATACCGGCCATGACCGTAGCTGTTCACGATGTACATGGCTTCGCTGTTCTTGAGATCTGATTTCTTTCCTGAGATGATGTTCCTGCCGTCAACGGCGATGACCACGCCGATCCGCTCGGGGGTCATATTGCGTATGCAAATGCCGTAGTTCTCGCCCCGTCTCGCTTCAAGATACTGCTTGATGATATAGGTGCCTCCTTTCCAGTAATCCTTCTGAGGGATAGACAGGAAGGTGCTTCCCCTCTCCGAGGCGATCTCGATGTTTACCTCGCCTCTGAACCTGTCCTTGCCGTGGGAGTACGCGGGTGCCGACGCTGCCATTATCCAAGCTGCAATGATCAATAAGACTGCGTAGCGCATGGTGTTCTCCTTTCTCTTTGGTCGTTAGCTTCTTAGACACCAGAGGGTCGAAAAAAGTTCCCGCAGGGGTGAGGGGGCGTCGCCTGAGAAAATCCCCTCTTGACAGTAAACGTTCGTTCACCTATACTAGGGTCGTGACAAAGGCCACAAAAGAAGAAAGGCTGCGTTCCAGGATGAGGATAATTGCCCGTTTCTTGCGCCACAAGGGGAGGATGCCGAGCTTTTCAGAGATCGGGGAGATGTGCGGCCTGCGTTCGAAGAACGCGGTGTACAAGCTCATCGGGCAGCTCGAAGACCGCGGGGTCCTTAAACGGGACGATAAGGGCAGGCTCATCCCGAAGTCCATGGCATACCCCCTGAGGGTGCTGGGGGCCGTAGAAGCTGGTTTTCCCAGCCCTGCCGAGGAGGAGCTGGCAGATACCCTTTCCCTTGATCGGCTTCTCATCAAGAATCCGGATGCCACGTTCCTCCTCAAGGTGGAGGGTGACTCCATGTCCGGCGCCGGCATCCTGCCGGGGGACATGGTGATTGTGGACAAGGGGCAACAGCCCAAGAGCGGCGATATCGTCATCGCCGAGGTCGACGGGCAGTGGACCATGAAATATCTGAGGAAGCGGGGGGAGAGCGTCCTGCTGGTTCCCGCCAACCCCCGTTACAAGCCGGTCAAGCCCACAACGGAACTGAAGATTGCCGGTGTGGTTACCGCGGTGGTCCGCACATATTAGAAAGACTGCATACGATCATGGAGGCACAACCCCTCACCATACGATCCTGGCCCCGGGCGATCCTGCATCTTGACGCCGACGCCTTCTTCGCCTCCTGCGAGCAGGCGATTCATCCGGAGTTGAAGGGGAGACCCGTCATCACGGGCAAGGAGCGCGGGATCGTGGCGGCTGCCAGCTACGAGGCCAAGGCCGCGGGGGTCTCGCGGGGCACGAGGCTCTTCGAGGCCAGGAAGGCCTGCCCCGAAGCCGTCATCCTGCCGTCGGACTACGAGACCTACAGCCTCTTCTCGGTCAGGATGTTCGCAATACTCAGGCAGTTCTCCCCCGATGTGGAGGAATACTCCATCGATGAGGCCTTCGTAGATCTCACGGGCCTCAGGAGGAGCTTTCATGGCTCCTACGGCATGATCGCCCGGCAGATGCAGGAGACGGTCGAGCGGGAGCTGGGGATCACGGTATCGGTAGGCGTGAGCCTCTCGAAGGTCCTGGCAAAAATAGCATCGAAACACCAAAAACCGCACGGGCTCACCCTCATACCGGGTAGGGCAATACACCGGTACCTGGAGGGACTCCCCCTGGGGCGGGTCTGGGGCATAGGACCGAACACGACCGAATTCATGAGGAAGTTAGGGATACAGACCGCCCTGGAATTTGCGCGGAAAGAAGAGGGGTTTATCAAAAGGCATCTTTCGAAGCCCTATCAGGAGATATGGCACGAGCTGAACGGCAGAGGCACCTACCCCGTGGTTCCCGAATCAAAGAGCAGCTATCAGTCCATCAGCAAGACCAAGACCTTCACCCCTGCCTCGAACGACGCGACGTTCGTCTTCGCACAGCTTTCGAAGAACCTCGAGGCCGCCTGCATCAAGGCGCGGCGCTACCGGCTGGCCGCAACGAGGCTCATTGCCTTCTTAAGGACACAGGATTTCAGAGACAGGGGTATTGAATTGCGACTGAACAGGCCCACGGCCTACCCCGCCGAGCTCTTCGGGGCGCTCAAGGAGGGTTTTCACGAACTCTTTAAACCCGAGGCCCTCTACCGTCAGACCGGGGTGGTCCTCGCGGGGCTGGCGCAGGACTCCACCATCCAGTACACCCTCTTTGAAGATACCGCCCGGCTAGAGCGGATGGCGAGGATCTACAGTGCCGTGGATCTCCTGTCGGAGAAATTCGGCAAATACGCAGTTCATCATGGATCGAGCCTGCCTACCAAACTACAGGCACGGCATGAGGGTGAGCGGGGAGACACCCCGCAGCGTGTCTCCGAACTCTTCAAGGGCGAAAACCGCAGGCGGCGGCTGGGACTGCCCCTGCTCCATATAAAGGTCTGATGCTATACACTGAATAACCGCGTGCAATCGGCCAGGTCTCTGCTCTTTCGGCATTAATGGATGATTGACATGTAATAGGTGCTGTGCTACGTTTTGTCGAGAATCTATTCCATAAATTATGACTTTTTATACATAAATGTATTACAGACGAAAATCCGGCGAAGATATATCTTACGAGACAATTATTATCAAAAGGACTATATTATGCCCTTTACTCCTTATCGTGTTAATAGTATTAATCCCCACCAGCATCTTTGTTATCTATGCCTATTTCGGCCACCAAGACACCATTTCCTTGCTGATCTTAATCCTCGGATCTCTCATGTTTTTAGTAATATTCATGTTGCCTATTAGGGCAATCGTACATTGTGTTCAAAATAGAAAAAAGCAGTACATTAAATATCCCATTAACGCACTTATCATTAATGTGGCTATCCTCGTTGGCTTATGGGTTTTAATGATCATGGGTAACATCATTTAACATATGATCATACTGAGTCCATGGAACATGCGTGCTTAGGATGAGGGGGTCAGTCTCAATGAGTGATCCCCTCTGATATTTTCTGAGTACGGGAGGATGGGTATACGGCGGCCGGGGAGATCACGGCCCCAGGCCTAGTGCCGCATTTTCATAAAGGTCTCTTTCTTTACCTCCAGGTCGCCGATTAATTGATCCACCAGGTTGAGCAGGGTCGATTGGGGCAGGACGTCTCCCGCCACGCAGTAGGCCTGCATGGTGCGTATGACCGTGCTGAAGGGGCCTTCCTTTTCTCGATTGCAGGTCGCCTCCAGCGGGCAGAGGTGGCAGGTATCATTGTACTCCACACACAGGGCGACCTTTATCGATGCCCCCTGGGCGATCACAATGTAATGCTGTATGCTGTGAGCGGACCTGATGGCTTCCCTGATCCTCTCCCACTTCTCTATGGCGAGGTCGAAGGCATTTTCCCCTTCTTCATACCGCTTGATCGTCTCTTCAAAGGTCATGAGGTTCAGCATAGACCTTCTCCACCGATTTCCTCTGCCACGCTACCATCCCAGCACCGCATTCTCAATAGCTTTTTATGGCCATTGGCCAGTCCATTCCTGCGATCGTAAGGGCGCAAGGGCCTCGGAGGGCCCTTATTATTCAATCCATCGCACAAGTTCACCTGTCGCAACCCTGTGGGACCTGTATGCGTATTCAGGGGACCCCGTATCAGGATATCCAATGGGCATGCCGAGAATGAGGCGCTTTGTTTCAGGAATGGCGAGAAACCGTTTTATCTCCTGCGCATAATCGGTGGCAAAGGCCTGGGCTACCGTGCCGAGACCTTTGGCATGGGCGGCGAGCATGAGGTTCTGGGCGAAGAGTCCCAGGTCAAACAAGGACCAGGGGGAAAGCGAGGCATCTTGGAACAGATAGATGACATGCGGTGCGCCGTAGAACTGGAAATTTTCTTTCTTTACTTTCTTGATATGATCAGGGTCTCGTAGGTCGACGCCGACGGTCGCACGGCGATGTTTGAAATGGTCCTCAATCCTGGCGGCTTCAGGTGGAGGCCATGATTGGGGCGCCGGCACATCGGGGTATGGTTGTGCGCCCTTGGCCAGCAGTTCAAGGAGCATCTTGGAGAGGGCCTCTTTTTTGGCCCCTGAGCAGATGACGGCTTCCCACGGTTGGCTGTTTTTATAGGAAGGGCTCCATTTTGCAATAT
>Ga0315555_1003735_pt1 | contig 10426 bp, 10 predicted proteins | sample SalMarSW160380MG_FD_202113 | JGI IMG/M metagenome (GOLD analysis project Ga0315555, IMG submission 202113) | Salt marsh sediment microbial communities from the Plum Island Ecosystem LTER, Massachusetts, United States - Salt Marsh Sediment SW1603-80 ...
TGTCTGCTTCAAGCAAACTCAGAAAGTCTTTCTTTTCCTCCCAGGCCTTCATAGCGTGGTCTTGTACCATTTTGTAAGCTTCTTCTCGCGTTAGACCTTTATTTATTAAAGCAATGAGTACTCTCTGGGAGAAGACCAGCCCCTGGGTAAGCTCGATATTACGCCGCATGTTTTCCGGATAAACCTTGAGCCCTTTCATTATTGAGGTAAATATAGATAGCATGTAATCCAGCGCCAGACAGGAATCAGGTAAGATAATTCGCTCTGTAGAGGAGTGGCTGATGTCACGTTCGTGCCATAAGGCAATGTTCTCCAGGGAGGTCAAAGCATGGCCTCTTATTAATCTGGCCAGTCCGCAGATACGCTCACAAAGCTCGGGATTTCTTTTATGAGGCATCGCCGAGGAGCCCGTTTGCCCTTCTTCAAAAGGCTCTTCAACTTCCCTGACTTCCGTTCGCTGGAGACCTCTAATCTCGGTGGCAAATTTCTCCAGGGAGCTGGCGATAATAGCCAAAGTGGTCAGGAATTGGGCATGGCGGTCACGCTGAAGTATCTGGCTTGATATGGGAGCTGGAGCGAGCCCTAACTTGGCGCAAGCTATTTTTTCAACCTGAGGAGGCACAGTAGCATAAGTGCCTACTGCTCCGGATATTTTGCCTACAGAGATATTCCTTCTAGCTTCAGCCAGCCTTTGAGCATTACGCTTCATTTCTTCAGTCCACAGGGCCATCTTCAAGCCCAAGGTAGTAGGCTCAGCGTGAACACCATGGGTCCGCCCCATCATAATGGTGTATTTGTGTTCTACGGCTTTATTCTCCATGACGGATATAAGCTCAGCCACGTCTTGAGCCAGGATATCTGCCGCCTGGGTCAACTGCAGGCCAAGGGCGGTATCCATAACATCCGAAGAGGTGAGCCCAAGATGTATGAAGCGTGACTCTGCGCCCAGGCTTTCAGCCACCGAGTTAAGAAAAGCAGTCATGTCATGGTGAGTCACCTTCAGAAACTCGGCAACACGGTCCAGGTTGTAGCTGGCTTTCCTTATCTTAAATATCTCTTCTCGGGGTATCTCGCCCAGCTCAGCCCAGGCTTCACAAGCGGCTATTTCCACCTTGAGCCACTGGTCAAATTTGTCTTTATCAGACCAGATTTTCTTCATCTGAGGTCTGGAATACCGTTCAATCATATTATCCCTTTGCTAATTCTTGTTTATATTTACGATAGGCTTCTTTTATCTCTTTATGCTCGGTGCCTAAAATCTGAGCGGCGAGCAAGGCAGCATTCTTCGCCCCACTTTGCCCAATGCCCATGCAGGCTACCGGCACTCCCCCAGGCATCTGAGCTATAGAAAGCAGAGCATCTATGCCTTTTAACTCGCTAGTAGGTAAGGGCACACCGATTACAGGCAAGGTCGTCCAGCTAGCCAAGACGCCGGGAAGGTGAGCGGCGTAACCAGCAGCAGCAATGATAACTTTGAGCCCTCTCTTCTCTACCTCCAAACCATACTCCCTTAGTTTTTCGGGATTTCTATGGGCTGAGATAACGGAAAGTTCATAATCAATGCCCAATTGCTTAAGCGTGTCCAGCGCCGGCTGTATCAGCTCGGTGTCTGTCTTGCTGCCTATGACTATGCCCACTAATGCCATTCAGGCTATCTCCCTTAAAGCAATGTCTCTACGATAATAACAGCCTTCAAAGTAAATGTTAGGAATGTTGCGGTAAACCTTTTTCCGAGCTTCAGCCAAGTCTTTGCCCACACTTACTACGGTGAGCACGCGCCCGCCGTCGGTATAAATTATGCCATCATTTCCCAACTTAGTTCCAGCATGAAAAACTAGCACATCCTTGTCCACGTTGTCTATCCCTTGTATGTGAAAGCCAGTTTTATAGCTTCCAGGATAACCACCCGAAGACATAACCACTCCAACGCAGGCCCCGGAACTCCACTCTATTTTTACCCGGTCGAGGTTGCCCTGGACTACTGCCATAAGTATATCCACCAGGTCGGTTTTGAGAAGAGGCAAAACGACCTGAGTTTCTGGGTCACCAAAGCGAGCATTGAATTCCAGCACTACAGGCTCTCCATCGACAATCATTACCCCCGCATAGAGCACTCCCTTATAAAGCATGCCTTCCTTAGCCATGGCCTTCACAGTCGGCAATAAAATATCCTTGGTTACCTTTTCTGTCATCCCGGCGGAGAAAAAACCCGGTGGGCTGTAACTTCCCATACCTCCGGTGTTGGGGCCCTGGTCATTATCCCCGATTTTCTTGTAGTCGCAAGCTGGCACCATAGGTGAGACTGTTTTGCCATCGGTAAAGGCTATGAGGCTTACCTCTCGACCACTGAGATATTCGTCAATTATTACCCTATCTCCAGCGGAGCCGAAAATCTTTGCCTCCATGATGTCGCCGAGGGCTTTGTGGGCTTCCGCCAAAGAACCAGCGATGATCACACCTTTGCCAGCAGCTAGCCCATCGGCCTTGATGACGACAGGCGGATGCTGTTCCTGAAGGTATTCACGAGCCTCAGAATAAGAGGAGAAAATGGCGCCTTTGGGACAGGGAATGCTATATTTTTCCATCAAATTTCGGGCAAAAACCTTGCTTGATTCTACCCGGGTGGCTTCTTTAGTGGGACCGAAAATAGGAATACCCAGACTATCAAAGTAGTCCACTATACCCGAAGCTAGCGGAGCCTCAGGACCAACCACGACAAGGTCAATACCTTTTTCCTTAGCCGCCTTGCCCAGCCCTTCTATGTCTATGGGGCGCAGATTCAGATTTTCCGCGATTGCCGCTGTACCGGCATTCCCTGGGGCAGCGAAAACTTTTTCCACCCTGGGACTCTGGGCAATCTTCCAGGCTAATGTGTGTTCCCTGCCTCCACCACCAACGACTAGTATCTTCAAATTTCACTCTCGCGTGTCAGTCTTCAGGATATAGCCGTACTAATTCCCCCATTTTCTGGATTTTTCAACGCCAGTTTTTTGAAAGATGGCACTGGGAATGATGGTGAAGGTCACCACTAGGAACAGCCGAACTTGGCCTCGGAGAATACCTACTGCTTCTTTTTCTTCTTATGCTTCCCCCTATTCTTCTTCACCCCTTTTAATTTCACTCTGTGTGCCATGGCATTATAAAATCCTCTTGAATTTCTCGGCCTGAGCGGGGTCGAGATTTTGAATTAGTCTCAGCAACTCTGCGGCATGCTCCTTTTCTTCTTCAATAATATGTTCCAGCGTATTCACAGCCTCTTCATTCTCCAGGTCTAATACATGCTCCTGATACTGGTTAATGGCTTGCAACTCGGCTACCAAATCCTCGCGGAGCATTTCCAAATCATCCTGTATGGCTAGCTGTTCTTCGTAACTTTCTTCAAAAGAATGGCTCATCCTTTTCTCCTTTAATATTTATTCCCATTCTATAGTCGCCGGCGGCTTACTGGTGACATCGTAGACTACCCTGTTGACACTGGGAATTTCATTAACCAGGCGGTCAGATATTCTAGCAAGAAGGTCGTGGGGCAGGCGAGCCCAATCAGCAGTCATAGCATCTTCACTAGTTATTGCTCTGACCGCTACCAAGTAGCCATAGGTTCTGTAGTCGCCCATGACGCCAACGCTCCTGACATCAGTAAGTACAGCAAAGCTTTGCCAAAGTTGGCGATAAAGTTTGGCATTTTTGATTTCACTCATCAAAATCCAATCAGCAGCCCGGAGTATCTCCAGCTTCTCCTTGGTCACCTCACCGATGATGCGAATGGCTAACCCCGGCCCGGGAAATGGTTGTCGCCAGACCATATCCTCAGGTAGGCCTAGAGCTAACCCCACTTGTCGAACTTCATCCTTAAACAAATACCTCAGGGGCTCGATAAGAGTGAAATTCATTTTGGCCGGTAACCCGCCGACATTATGATGGCTCTTTATCTTAGCCGCAGCTTTGGTTTCCGCGGAGGTACTTTCAATGACATCGGGATAAAGAGTGCCTTGGGCGAGAAAATCAATCTTGCCTAATTTGGCCGCTTCTTCCTCAAAAATTTGGATAAACTCGTTTCCTATTAAGTGTCGCTTCTTTTCCGGATCGCTAACTCCTTTAAGTCGTTCTAAGAATCTATCGGTAGCGTCTATGTAAACTACATCCACTTTGAGGTTACGCTTGAAGGTATTAAGCACCCTTTCAGGTTCATCACGACGCAATAAGCCATTGTTGATAAAGATGCAAGTTAATTTATTGCCAATAGCACGGTCAATAAGGGTAGCAGTTACTGCCGAATCAACGCCTCCAGAAAGAGCACAAACAACTCTCCCACCGCCTACTTGCTCTTTAATCTTATCCACGCTCTCAGCAATGAAATTAGCTGGTGTCCAGTTGCCCTGGCAGCCACATATTCGAAGTACAAAATTCTGAAATATGGTTTTTCCTTGAGCTGTGTGAACCACTTCAGGGTGAAACTGCAGTCCGTAAATGCCGCTATCATTACCTACAACAGCGAACGGCGAATTTTCAGTGTAAGCCAAAGCCTTGAAGCCAGGAGGCAACTCTATTACTTGGTCACCATGGCTCATCCACACCGGGAGAGAAGAAGGAAGACCGGCGAAAAGGGGACAGCCTTCAGCACTTATGTGTAGGATTGTGTGCCCGTATTCGCGCTTTGTTCCCCGAGCTACCTGACCACCCAAGTCATAAGCGATAGCAAACATTCCATAGCAAATGCCCATCACAGGAAGACGGCTTTCGTAAATGTAGGGTAAAGGCAAAGGAGCCCCAGAATCATAAACGCTAGCTGGACCTCCCGAGAGGATAAATCCTCGCGGGTTAAGAGGAGCTATTTTCTCCCAAGGCGTGTCATGAGGCACAAGTTCACAATAGACTTGGCATTCCCGCACTCGCCGGGCAATGAGCATGCTATATTGAGAGCCAAAGTCGAGCACCACTATAGTTTCACGCTCGCTTGGTGGTAGCTTAGGCCCAACTACAGGTTGCTCGCCGCGCAGCTCTTTGGCTAGCTCCAGATAGGTAGAGACTTCGATATCATCACTGGCAGCAATTCTGTGGCTTTCTGACTTCTTTTTCATTGCAGATTTACGGTGGTGAATTCATTTAGCTTATCACTGTCCTGAACTATTATCAACCAGAGATGGGCTAAGTCTTCTCCTACCTGGCAAGGCTTCTCACTCGCGGTTAAAGCCTTCCCACGCTATTGAATTTGGAAAGGATAAATTCCTACTCCGGACGTCACCATGCTATACTAACGTCAGAAAAAGATGGGTGTTTTACAACGAGAAATTGAGAAAGGAGTTAAAATCCTCCAAAGGGGTGGGGTAATTGCCTTCCCTACCGATACGGTCTACGGGCTGGGGGCTGACGCCTTCAATTCCACAGCTGTGGAAAGGATTTATGAAATAAAAAACCGACCCAAGCATCGACAACTTCCCTTGCTTATCGCTGATGTAGAGCGATTGACTACTCTGGCCGATCCAATACCGGAAATTGCCTGGTTTTTGGCAAGGCGGTTTTGGCCCGGTGGGCTAACCCTGGTTCTGCCAAAAACAGATTCGTTGCCTGTCTATCTAGCCCCAGAGTCCACCATAGCAGTACGCGTTCCTAATCACCCTGTTTGTCTGGCTCTCATTCAACACCTAGGGAATCCCATAATCGGAACCAGCGCCAACATTAGTGGCCAACCAACTACCCTAACTGCTGAGGAAGTCGGACAACAGTTAGGAGGAAAAATCGACCTTATTATCAATGGGGGCAAATGTCCCGGCGGAAAGGAATCCACGGTAGTGGATGTTACCCATGAAGCGCCGGTAATTTTGCGTCAGGGCATCATACCCTCATACGAGATTGACAAAGCTTATAAGGAATACCTGGAGGTAAATAGTGAGGCGCATTGCTGTAGGCTGTGACCACCGTGGCCTTGCTTTAAAGGAACTAATTATGCCCTTCCTGCAAAACGCGGGTCATAGCTATCAAGATTTTGGTTGCTACACCACTGACCCTGTGGATTATCCTGACATCGCCCAGAAAGTCGGGGAGGCCGTGGCTTCGGGCAATTTTGACCAGGGCATTCTAATATGCAACACTGGCATAGGTATAAGCATAGCTGCCAACAAAATAAAGGGTGTAATGGCAGCTTTATGCTGTGATGCCTTTGCAGCACAACGAGCCCGCCAGCACAACGATGCCAACGTCTTATGCCTCAGGGGGGAGAATATAGACACCGAGTCAGCTTTGGAAATCGTCAAAACTTTCTTAGCCACGGATTTTGAAGGCGGCAGACACTTACAAAGGGTGAATAAAATTAAAGCTTTAGAAGGAGATTCGCAGGAACAATAGCCTTTGTTCTTAAGGGATACGACATGAGGGGACAGTTATTTCGCCAGGTCACATTGCATATCGACTTCTTAAGTCACGGGATAACTTAGCTGTTAATTCCAGAGCTTGACTTGCTGCTTCAGGCGATAAGCTTTCCAGGCCACAAGAAGGAGTTATCAGCCCTTGAGCTATGAGCTGCCTGAATTTAACGCCATCCCTGGTGAATGGAGCCATGGCTTCCTCCAGGCGGTCACGGAGACCGGACAAGGATTCTTTAGCCAAGGCCTCTTCTTCATTCGGAACTATCCCCCAGGCGATGCTGCCACCACCCTCAAGGAAAGATTTCACCTTGTCGGAGTGGGTGCTTAGGGAAGAGGCATAATTGTAAGCATCAAAACTGAGAATGTCGATTTTGGTGTCCAGAAGGACTGACCAGTTAGTGTTTCCGCAGCAATGCAACCCCTTTGTCCCTTTGATTCCCCTGAACACCTCCTCTAGTAGAGCAGGCACCTTTTCTTCAGGAATAGGAGTAAACACCGAGCCCAAAGAAACCAAATAGGGCTCGTCAACAAAGATAATGGTATTAGGCGAGATTTCTCTCAGGATATTTTCTTGCCACGAAGCTTTTAGCCGCAGGAACTTAGCCGCGGTTTCGGCTAAAGTGTCATCATAGAGGATGCCCAGACCATCCTGACTGGTAACCCTCAATCCCCAGGTGATAGGACCTGTTACCTGTCCCTTGACTATTTTACTGCCTGTTGCTTTGGAAAGGAAGGCATGGAGCCCGGCAGCATATTCGGTCGAAATGCCATACTCACGGGCGTTATCCTGCTCACAATCAATATGGATTTGCTCCAGCTCGCTCTCAAAATCCACCGATGGCTCGATGTGAATTTTGTCCCCATCTATAACCACCCCCGGAAAACCCTCACTGAATTGGATAATCATGTTTTCTTTAGGAGAGCGCTGCGGTAATTGTGGCCAGGCGGGAATGTCAGGAAGATATTTCATAATAATAGAACAAGCCTCGCCAGAATTCGTGTGAGGCATGCTGCCGATAGCAGTAGGCAAACATCCAAACTCAAGCTTGGCTGACATCTTCCTCCCCTCCTAAATACTTTCCAATTAGCAGCCCCAGCTCTTTCCTCTTTTCTTTCGGTATGTATTTCGTCCCAGTGACTATGGCATATTTAAGGGCGCTAGCACAGGCACAGTCTCGTTTCTGTGGTATGGAAGGTAGTAATAACTTCAGGATTCTCTTGACAGTATCAATGCCCTTCCGCAGGTTGGTTAAAATCATCTCCGTAGTCACCGATTCATAAGTCGGATGCCAGCAATCATAATCGGTGACAAGGGCAAGCGCGACATAGCATATTTCCGCCTCTCTAGCTAATTTAGCTTCAGGCAAAGCTGTCATCCCAATAACATCAGCACCCCATGAGCGGTAAATCTGCGACTCAGCCTTGGTGGAGAGTTGTGGACCTTCCATGACTAGATAAGTGCCACCCTTATGTACCTTAGCCCCGACCTTGGTGCTCGCCTCAAACGAGATTTGGCTCAGAACAGGACAGAAGGGCTCCGCGAAGGAGACATGCCCCACTATCCCATCTGCAAAGAAGGTGCTGGCTCTTCCTCTGGTACAGTCTATTAGTTGGCCAGGAATGACTACGTCCAGAGGTTCTATTTCCTCTTTAAGACTGCCCACAGCGTTTACAGAGATAATCCTTTCCACCCCCAGAGATTTCAAGGCATAGATATTGGCTTTCGCCGGTAGTTCACTGGGACTTATTCGATGTCCCTTGCCATGTCTGGGGAGAAAGGCAACCCGTACTCCTTCTAGATTGCCCAAGATAATAGCGTCGCTGGGCTCGCCAAAGGGCGTGCTTACCTTCACTTCCTCCACCTCTGTCATCCCCTCCATATTATAAAGCCCGCTTCCGCCAATGATGCCAATCCTTGCTTCAGGCATTTGATACCTCCGTGAAAAACACTATCCCTTGCTCTTGCGTCTCTCTTCCCACCTTCCCCTCTTCCTCAAGGTATTTCAGGTGAGCCATAGCTTCTCCAAAAGCAAACCACTTTTGCGCCGGAGGAAATAAATCCCAGGATTTGTAACCTATATCCCACGCCATTTGTGATGCGATCTGGAAGACGTTTTGCTTACCCTTTCCCAGAATAGAGATGACCTCTTCAAGCCTGATTTGGTGGTGCTGCTTCAGTTCTCGAATTCTCTCTTTTTGATTCCCAAAGATACTTCTATGACCAGGCAGTACAAGTTCAACGTCTAAATCATAAACTTTGTCCAGGCTAATCAGATATTCGTTCAACGGATTTCGCTCATCTGACCAGAGTGGGATGTTTGGGGTTATGTCAACAAGCATATGGTCACCGCATATGAATATTTTCTTGCTGGGCTCGTAAAGACAAAGGTGACCCGCAGTGTGTCCTGGGGTTTCAATACATTCAAATAAGTAATCCCCGATGCTTATCTTATCGCCGTTTTTCAAGATACTAAAACTTATGTGACCCTCTGACCTATATCTACGACCAGGGTGACTTGCACATGCTTTCTCAAGCTCCTCTTTAGGAAAGCCGCGCATGCGAGCAAAATCGGCCTCTCTTTCCCAATACCCAGGCGCATCAGCAGCGTTGATGTCGGCTGCATCCGCCTGACTCGAGTAGATTCTTGCTCCGTCTGTGGCGAGAGTTGATGCTAAACCAAAATGGTCTACATGCGCATGTGTGATGAAGAACTCAGCTTGCCTCAAGTCCACGCCACATTCCCTTAAGCCAGAAACTAGTGCTTTCATACAGTCCTCTCGATTCCATCCAGTATCAATAATTAAAGACCGCTCTATCCCCTTTATCACGTAAGAGTTGGTGGCTTTTAGAGGACTTCCGGGGAGAGGAACCTTAATTCTATAAAGACTTGGTAAGATTTCCTCGAACAATGCTCTTAAAAATCCTTATCACGATATTGACCACGAACATGGTACAATCTTAACCATGTTGGTCCTAAGTTAATTCAAACCTAGCATATTTCCCTATAATTGTCCACCAACGAGCCTCTTTTTTTCGCGGAGATGTTGCATTTTACTACATTTAGTGGTAAAATATCTCCATACCACAATTCTTAGGAGAAATTTGTGAACTGTCCTTACTGCGGCAGTCAGGAATCAGGAGTGCTAGATTCTCGGAGTCTAGACGAAGTAGTGAGACGCCGACGGAAATGCCTCGCCTGCGGCACTCGCTTCACTACTTATGAGCGTATACAGCCACATGACATCTTCGTTATTAAGAAGGATGGGCGGCGTGAGGACTTCAGCCGGGATAAGCTCTTTTTAGGTATTCGCAAAGCTTGTGAGAAACGTCCCCTTCCTACAGGCGCCATTGATAAGTTTGTGGACACTATCGAGACTGAGCTTTACAAGGTGGGCAAAAGCGAGGTCTCCAGTTCCTATATTGGTGATTTGGTCATGGAAGGACTAAGAAAACTAGACCATATCGCTTACATCCGCTTTGCCAGTGTTTATCGGGAATTTGCTGATATCGGCGCTTTAAAACAAGAAGTGGATAGCTTGGCGGTACGAAGAGAGCTAACACCAGCAAACCAGCTACCGCTGCCCTCCTCTGAGGCGGTGAATTCCCTAGTTGGTCGCAAGAGGAGATAAAATGCCCAAAACCCGTCGGAAAGAGAACCAAAAAACTATTGGTCGAGATAGAGTAGCTCGAGCTGTTTTCGCTGCTGCCGAGTCCATGGGTATAAGTGATAGGAAATTGTTGGAAAAGTTTACAGAACAAGTGAGCCAGCGCTTAGAGGTGGCTCATCCCTTCCCAGGCATGGAGGAGTTTGTTCCTCCTCGGCAAATTAAACAGCCTGCATCCCCCTCCCAAATTCTGGCAATGGTTAAGGAGATTCTAACTGCAGACGAATTTTCTCCTCAAGCCAGAAGCCAAGTCATTTCTGGAATCAAACTCAGCGATAATGCCTTAAGAGTTCTGGAAAGGAGATACCTGTCAAAGGATGGGGAGGGGAAGGTTATTGAGACCCCACAAGAGCTATTTCGCCGTGTCGCCAGACATATTGCCTCAGCCGAGTTCCTTT
>Ga0315555_1003738_pt1 | contig 10424 bp, 7 predicted proteins | sample SalMarSW160380MG_FD_202113 | JGI IMG/M metagenome (GOLD analysis project Ga0315555, IMG submission 202113) | Salt marsh sediment microbial communities from the Plum Island Ecosystem LTER, Massachusetts, United States - Salt Marsh Sediment SW1603-80 ...
GCCCCAGCTAAATTCCACTTTTACTTCGATTTTTTTACCTGCGAAATATTTCTTTGTTACATTAACCAGCTCGGTCGCGATTATGCCGCCAGCTAAATCTTCCGGCTTAGTCACTTTCGATTCGTCGGGTACAGCCAGCACCCATCTGGCGGGATTGCTCGTGGATTTGCTGTAAGAAAGCTCACAAACATCGACCACATCGCAGCCGTTCTCAGCTATCCAATCATAGCCTGTAATGCCGGCATCAAGTACGCCATCACCGACATATTTGCCCATCTCCTGCGCCCGCAGGCAAATCGGCCTGATTTGCTCATCATCTATACAAGGCAAATAACTTCGCTCGCAATCCTGGATATGGAACCCGGCTTTGTCGAAAAGCTCAATCGTTGCCTTGTACAGACTGCCCGCAGGAATACCTAATTTTAATATTTCTTTCGACATCGACTTATATCCTATTTTTTACAAAGCAAACCTCGCTTTATTCTGTAAGACTCTGACGCTTCTGTTTTTTTTATCTCGATTATTTTTTTCTCTTAGTTTTTGTTTTACGAGTAGTTTTTTTCTTCGTCCCTCGCCTTTTTGCTGTCACAGGTAATTCGCTCTTATGACGCAGCAGAGCGTAAAACTCGTAGCCGTTTTTGGCGGAAATTTGTCTTGTCAAAAAGCCTTCTATATCCTGCTCATCAGCGTCTGGGGCAACCAAACCATTTCTTTTTAAGAACTCAACCATCTTGATCGTAAGAGGTATGGCGTGTCCTTCAAGCGCCGTAAGCATGCAGTAATTGACGACAAAAGCACTGGTGCCATCCAGTTTTTCAAGAATTTGCTTGGCCGGTCGTTTACCTGTTTTCTTGAGTGCCATTAGGCAGACCGTATGATATTCATTGAATATGGCCATCAAAATCTTATTAAACGTGTCAGCCATCTGTCTGTTCACAGGCGTGTCCCCACCCAGCACTTCTATGATTTCCTCGACGCGCGAAACACGCAAGTCATTCAAATCGACAAAATAATCAGTAAATTTTTTAATCGCTGACTGGGCTGCCGTCTCACTCATATTCTCGCTAAGAATTGCGTAAACAATTGCATCCGTCGGCTCATCATAAACGACCTGCTGGACCTTCGGATGCTCACGTTTCAGGGAGCGGTATAATTTTTGAACTTTCTTAGTATATTCTTTGCTATTTTTCATATTAAAACTCAAAAGGCTAAATTATTGCTCCTCAGGGACGGTCGAATCTTTGTCTTCCATCTCATTTTGCCCTTGGCCATTAGGCTCGGACTCGAAGGGAGGCTCTTGGGAGAATTCGCTTACGGCCTGGTCTATCAGTCTCATCGTTTCCATCGTTTTTTTGAATTTCTCATCCTTGTGAAAATATAAAACAGGGCAGAATTTACTGTACAGTTTACCAGCCATCAACGATTGTATTCGGCTTTTTGCGCGTTCTATAGCTGCAAACGCTCTATTCTGAGTGGCTTCATTCTTGCCCAAAATGCTGATATATACATCAGCACGTCGTAAATTCTCTGCCATTTCGACTTTTGTGACGCTTACTAATCCTTCAATGCGTGGGTCGTTAAGATGGTTAGTGATAGCGTCACTGACCGCTTTTCTTACTACATGGGCTACCTTTTCCTGCCTTCGTGTCACCATAATTTGGTTAAATGGTAACTTGTAACTGGTTAATTATTAAACCATTTAACCAATCACCGATTACCAACTCACAGGGTTCTGGCCACTTTAACAACTTCGTAGAAGTCAAGGACATCATCAACTTTAACGTCGTCAAAACCAGTTATCTTTATGCCGCACTCAAGGCCGGTTTTGACCTCACGAGCATCATCCTTAAAGTGCTTTAGAGATTCAATGCTGAGGCTGTCTCTGAGCACGATATTGTCGCGGATCAATCGAATCTTTGCGTTCTTATTCACGATACCACTGGTCACATAACAGCCGGCAATTGTGCCAACCTTCGAAACCTTAAATGTAGCTCTCACAACGGCTCTTCCGAGGCTTTTCTTCTGCTCTTCCGGCTCGAGCAAACCGACCATTGATTTTTGTAGATCTTCGGTTATGCGGTATATTATGTTGTATAATCTTATCTCGACGCCTTTTATTTCTGCTATCTTGGCTGCACGCTCCTCGGGAACGACATTAAAACCGATAATAATGGCGTTCGACGCCTCGGCAAGCAAAACATCACCTTCGGTAATTCCGCCTGTTGCTACGTGCAGGATCTTAATCTTAACTTCATTGGTACTCAACTCAGATAAATATTTGGTCAGGACATCTACTGAACCCTGCACATCAGCCCGAATTATGACATTCAATTCCTTGACATTACCGGCTTCTATCTGACTAAACAGGTTGTCCAGCGTTATCTGAGCGCGCTCGGCCAGTGAGTTTTCTCTTGAGCGTATTTTGTTTTCCTCAGCAGCGGTCTTGGCTTTGTTGATGTCATCCAGACAATAAAACCGATCGCCCGCCTGAGGGACATCGCTAAGACCTGTTATCTCAACCGGCATGGAGCTTGTAGCTGTCTTTATACTTTTGCCGTGGCTGTTTTTCATCATCTTTATTCTACCATAGGCACGGCCGGCCAACACTACATCACCTTTGTTTAGTTGGCCTTCCTTAATTAATAGCGTTGCCAACGGTCCTTCCTGTGGGGACATCTTTGCCTCAACAACCCATCCCATCGCAGGGATTGTATCATCAGCCTTAAGCTCAAGCAGTTCAGCTACATAATCGAGACATTCGAGCAAATCGTTTATACCCTCACCGGTAATGGCACTGGTTTTAACGATTTCCGTGTTCCCCCCCCATTCGGTGGGTGTCAAATCATGCTCAGCCAACTGTGAATAGATACGATTTATATCACAGCCTGGTAAATCTATTTTATTAAGTGCAACAATAATTGGCACCCCCGCCGCCTTGCTATGAGCTATCGCTTCTATGGTTTGTGGCATCATACCATCGTCAGCAGCAACCGTCAGCACCACCACATCGGTCATATTGGCACCTCTGGCTCGCATAGCGGTAAAAGCCTCATGTCCCGGTGTATCAAGAAACGTCACCGTCTTACTGTCCCAGGTAACTTGAGATGCGCCGATATGCTGAGTGATACCTCCAGCTTCGGATGCAGTCACGTGAGTTGAGCGGATTTTATCCAGCAAGCTCGTTTTTCCATGGTCGACGTGCCCGAGCATCGCTGCGACAACCGCTCTTTTCTCTGAATGTTTCCTTTGGCGTTTTTCAAATTCAGCTCTTATCTGTTCTTCCAGTACGCTTTTTTGCTCAACTATCAGTTCGGTTTCAAACTCCAGAGCCACCAGTTCTGCCACATCACTGCTTATAGTCTGATTGGTAGTGGCCATTACGCCATGCTGCATTAATTTACTAATAATATCAGCCGATTTAACCGCCAAAGCCGCAGATAAATCCTTTGCTGTTATTGGCTGGCTTATCACTGCTTTTTTCGGCCTGACAGGTGCGCTTATCTCCCGCTCGGCCTTCGTAGCGATTTTTCGTATTGGCCTTGATCGCAGACCTTCACCACCAGCCGCATCAAGTCGAGCACGTCTTTCTTCAATATCTCTTTGTCGCCACTTACTCTTGGATTTGGGCTTTTGTGCAATCTCTACATCCAGCTCACTCTGCCGGCGTCCATGCGTTCTGTCTTTCTGCCGTTTTATTGTTCGTTTCTTTTCCCTGCCTGGTATGGAAGTTGATGTTTCATCCTTATCCTCGCTGTACATCAACGGCTCAGTAACAGGAGTATCATATCTTGCTCTTGGTTTCGGCCTCGGTCGCCGTAAAGTCTCCGGTGCCTCGACTCGAACAATCTGTGGTCCGCTCAACTGAGCCGGCTCGGGCTTTTCCATAATCGGTCCGGCAGGTAATATTGGTTCCGGCTCTTTCTTTTTTGGTTCCCTTCGGCCACGCTTAGGGCGGGCTTCGACAACCTGTTTCTGTTCCGGCTGCAGCTCTTTAGTTACTTTGGTCGGCTTAATTTCCGGAGGTTCTTTCTCAAGCTCTGGCGCCTTTATGGTTTCTATTCTTTGTTCGTCTTTTCCAGCTTCTGCGACAGCAAATGACCCGGCAACCTCTTTAATAGGTTCGACACTTGATTTGGCCTTTTCAACTTTCTGTTCTTTTGCTTCCTTTGCTTCTTTAACAGCAGGCTTTCGTTTTGGCTTTTTCTTAATTCGAGCCTTATTCAAATCCACTTTCTTGGCAGTCTCAACGGTCGCGACATTCTCGCCTTCGGTGAACCACTCTTGAATAGTCGCTGCCAGGCCGGCGGAAATTGCCGACATATGGTTCTTAACGTCCAGACCCTCATCCTGGCACTTTTTCACAATGGCAGTGCTTTTTACACCAAGCTCCTTAGCTAAAAGGTAAACTCTTGTAGCAGCCAAATGAAATCTCCGGTTTTCAGTCGACTCGTCCGTTATTCACAGCGTTTGTCTGCTGAGCTAATTCTTTTTCCGCCTGTTTTTGTTTTGACTCAGCCGCTAAGCTTCTGGCTTCCTTGCCCGCCGCTTCCACCAGTTTCTCAGCTGTCTCCGAGTCGATATTCAGCTCATTAATCAGCGGTTCGACTCCAACGTCATCCAGATCCAAAACGGATATCACACCAAGCGCTATCAGCTTATCAACTACTATTTCATCGGCACCTTCCACGCTCTTGGCGCAGGTTGCCAATCGCTCAATACCCTGATTATATTCGTTCGGTGTTAATATATCGATGTCCCAGCCGGTCAGTCTTGCCGCTAAACGAACATTCTGGCCGTGCTTACCAATAGCGAGACTAAGCTGATCCTCTTCCACCACTACTGTTGCCCGGCCTAATTCGAAGCACAAAGCAATTTCACTAACCTTTGCCGGCATCAATGCGTTGGCCACAAGCACCTGTGATGAGTCATTCCAGCGGACAATATCAATTTTTTCTCCTCCAAGCTCATCGACTATGTTCTTTATTCTGCTGCCCCGCACACCTACGCAGGCACCAACGGGGTCAACCTTATCATCGAACGAAACGACAGCAACTTTTGTTCGGTAACCTGCCTCTCGCGCCAGTGTCCGTATTTCGATAATCTGCTCATTAATCTCCGGTACCTCGGACTCAAATAATCGGCGTATAAAATCTGGGTGCGTACGTGAAAGAATAATCTTGACCTGATTGGAAGTTTCCTTCACATCAAGAATCAAGCATCGAATTCTTTCGCTGGGCCGATGTGTCTGACCCATTATCTGTTCGGATTTCGGCATAAAACCCTCTGTCCAGCGGTCCAGGCTAATAATCAAAGTTCCACTCTCATATCGCACAGCCGTGCCGCTTATGATTTGCCCCTTTCTCTGAACGAACTCGGCATAGATACTATCTCTCTCATCCGCCCTTATCTTCTGGATCATCACTTGTTTGGCTGTTTGAGCTGGTATTCGACCGAGCTTCTTTATATCGATTGGCTCACTATCCTTAACGGCACTGACCTTTCCTGTGGACCTGTCAATATGCACAGTTATTTCGCTATCCAGTTCACCAAAATGCTTGCGGACCGCAGAAACCATAGCATCTTCCAAATCTACAAAGATAGATTCTTTATCGATATTTTTATCGCGTGCTATATTGTCCACAATTCTTAGCAGTTCCTGGCTCATTGTGCTCTCTCTTTCTGATCCGGCACTAATGTCCGTTCTCAGCCAGCACCAGAAATTGGTGCTGGACAAAAAAAGTGGAAACTTCGATAGTTTCCACTTCAAAAACAGCTGCGACCGAACCATGCTTGTAAACTGTCTCTACACTACATCAAGTCCCTCCGTAGGGGTTCTGATATTAGAATCTGTTGCATAATCAGAACCCAGCCACAAACCTGGTCCGCTTTACAACATCGAAGCGGAAACATCGATTCCCAAACCGCCATAAGTACACAGGTGCAGCCTCGCAGCTCCATTGTTCGTCTACCCTGCTGCACTGTTCACCAATCCTGTCAAAAGCTTTTTCAACATATGCACAACCCTAAGTTTAGCTTTGGCAGCCGTTAGTTCTTATAATCGAACTTTTTATAATAATCGTCAAAGCCGTTAATAGCAATAACTTTTTTACTAAATTTGTGCAATTTTCAGCGTAATTCAAGACCAAAATGTCCTTACTAACTCCAAAACTACTGAAAAAAACTTAAAAATGCCTTTTATTAGATTCTGTCTTTAGTTGCTCTCTAAAATATATCTTCTTATAGGACTTTTTAAATGGCTTTCTCTTTCAATCTACTCAGCCTAAGATAGCGATGGTTGAAATGTTAGCTGAAAACTTAACCGCAGGTCATAGGTTGTAAGAAACAGGCTATGCCGGAACCCAATACAATATCAGTTTACCCTGGATAATAGTGACCTTCTCCAGTCGCACCTTTTTATCGTCGATTTTGAAGACTGGATCGAATGGCTCATCATTCAGAAGCGCCCCTGCTATCTTTGTCCGCAAATCCTCTATATCAATGGATTCGGTCGCCAGACGGCTTTGATACATCTTTTTTGCTACTATTTTCGCCAGTGGAGTGATATTCATAGCGCCGATCTTAACCTTGTCCACCTTCAGATTTAAGAGTCCCTGCTGATCGACCGTGGGTTCCAGCACAATAGTGACGACGAATTCAGCTCCTTTTATATTTGCTGTGCCCATCAATATGACGTTCTCGGGTACAAACAGCGCGACTGGGGTTGAAAACTTGACACCCTCTGTTTCCACAGGCCAATTTGACCTGCTGATAGTCTCGTTTATCCCTTCCTCAAGAACAACAAGCTCGAAAGGTTGTTCCTGTTGCACGTTGTTGTAAAATTCGGACGATAGGTGAGTCAGGTACGGATGAACCCGCCTCGAATCGCTGCTGGCAGGGTCGGTTCCAAGCGGGCTGTAGCGCGAGGGTTTATAGAGCAGTAAAGCAAAGATAATGCACGCTATAGCTATATCAACCAGAAGCCAACGGATGACCTTTCTGTATTTTTCCCTTCTGTGAGTTTCCAAATCTACCTCGAAAGTTCTCTATTAATCGATAATTCACTATTCAAAAATTGATTTCCACCTTGCTTAAAACTGCTAATAAGATTATAGTAATGCCGGCATCTAATAAAAGGACTTTCTTAGTCCTGATTTTATTGCAAAAGGCTTTTAGGAAAAGTTTTTTTTCTTTACATAGCAGAAAATTTTAAGGTTTTTGTATTTTCGATAAAAAGGAAGGTCGGTTTTAGAAAATGGCGAGTCATTTTGCTGATAGGCTATGCAAAGCTGTCCAGGCCAAGAAGACTTCTTTGATCGTTGGATTAGATCCGGTTTACAACAGACTTCCCACAACTATAACCAGTCATCGCCAGCTTAATGACGAATTTGACGCTGCCGCTGCGGTGGATGCCATCTTCGATTTCTGCACGCAAACTATGCGAATTGTCGCCCCCATGGTGCCGGCTGTTAAGATTAATATTGCCTGTTTTGAAAAATATCTCTGGGAGGGCATAGAAGCCTACTATGCGTTGATTGCCGAGGCTAACGACCTGGGTTTGGAGATAATCGGCGATGTAAAGCGGGGCGACATTGGTCATACTGCCCAGCTTTATGCCGAGGCTCATTTGGAGAATCCGGAATTAACCGGCCTGGAAGACACCGTTGCTGCCGATGCCATAACTGTCAATGGTTACATAGGTGCAGACGGCATCGAACCTTTCGCCGATATGGCTACCGCCCAGGGTAAAGGCATCTTCGTTCTTATTCGCACCAGCAATCCTTCTGCTGCTGCTATTCAGGATTTTGCCGACGCCAATGGACAAAGAATGTATGAGAAGCTCGCCGAGCTTGTCGGCGAGATAGCGGGCAAATCAGAACGGGTCGGTAAAAGCGGATACAGTAACGTAGGAATGGTTGTCGGCGGCACATCGCCTGATGTCACGACTGCTCTACGCCGCAAGTACGATAAGGTATGGTTTCTTGTACCGGGATACGGCTCACAGGGTGCTAACGCCAGCGATTGTGTGCGTTTCTGCAAACCGGATGGCACCGGAGCTTTGATCAATGCCTCGCGCTCGATAATTTATGCTTATGAAAAGCCACAATACAAAAGCCAGTTCGGCGACGACTGGAAGAGATGTATTGAGCAGGCGCTTATTGATGCGAAAGTTGACCTGGCAAAAGCAATGCAGAGTTTAATATAGAAAGAACTAATGCCTCAGAGATATCAGGCAACACATAATACGCAATACGCAATACGAGATACGAAATACGATTTTGCCGGTAAGACAATATTAGTTATGGGCTTAGGCCGTTTCGGCGGGGGTGTTGATGTTGCTGAATTTGCCGTAAGAGCCGGCGCAAAAGTAATAATAACAGATTTACTAACAAAGCAAAAGCTGAGCAATTCGATAAGTCAACTCGGTGAATTTCAGGATATAGAATTTCATCTCGGCTCACATGATGAGGCTGATTTTTTACAAGCTGATATAATCATAGCCAATCCCGCAGTACCTTTAAATAATAAGTTTCTGCAATTCGCCAGAAGTCACAATAAATGTGTCACGTCTCAAATAGGTATCTTTTTTCAGCTATGTCACGCGACGATAATCGGCATAACCGGAGCCAATGGCAAAAGCACCACCGCCGCCTTAGCAGCACACCTGCTTAGAAGTACGATGGACGATGGACGACGGACGACAGAGGACAGAAGACAGAAGACAGAAGACAGAAACCATGTGGTGAGCATCGAGAACGTTTGGCTTAGTGGCAACATCGGCAACGAGCCTTTGCTAACTACGCTGAATCAAATTAAAGCAAATGATTTGGTTGTGCTGGAGCTTTCGAGCTTCCAGATAGAGCAATTGGCGGAAATCCAATCCGCCGTTAGCGGACCGAAAGTTGCGCTATTGACCAATCTTACGCCGAACCATCTTGACCGCTACGGCACATTTGAGAATTATTGTGCAGCAAAGGAAAACATTTTCAAATTTCAGCAGCTTGATAGAAATGATCCTGCTGTTTCTATTTTTAACGCCGAAGATGAGGTTGCCGACGAATGGTTTGAAAAATACAGGCGTGACACCGGCAGGATTTGCATCAGATTTTCAGCCGACGATGTAAGCCAGGACATTCGTGATAGTTTCACGCTGCCCGGCCGAGCCAATCTTTCCAACCTTGCCGCGGCTATCGCTATCACCAGACATTTTGGTGTCGTTGACGAAAAGATTAAAAATGCTCTGCCCTCTTTCAAAGCTCTACCTCATCGGCTTGAATTCGTACGAAATATAAATGGTGTATGTTGGTACAACGACTCCAAGGCCACTACGCCGCAAGGCGCGATTACCGCACTGGAGGCCTTTGACCAGCCGATAATTCTTATCGCAGGTGGATACGATAAGCATTTGCCCTTTGAACAATTAGGCCAAAAAATTGCTGAAAAGGCCAAAGCAGCTATTCTTATAGGCCAGACCGCACCACAAATCGCAGATGCAATACGCAATGCTATCAGCAAACGAGGGACGAGGGATGAAAGACGGGGGACGAGAATCGAGATTGTCAATTCTCTCACAGAGGCAGTTCAATTAGCGAATCGTGTTGCAGAAGCTGGCGATGTGGTTTTGCTAAGCCCCGCCTGCGCAAGCTATGATATGTTTGAGAACTACGAACAGCGTGGCCAGGAATTCACCAGTCTTGTGCGAGAACTCAGCGGTTAAAATAACTAAAAAAGGCCAAGCTAAAACGCCCGGCCTTTCTTTCTGTCGTTCTGACTAAATTATTCTTTCATCAGCGTATAATCGGCTGGGATATTGGGTTCAAAAATACTTGTATCAAGTTCAATGTCCCATTGGAAATCATCCGATACTGTTTTTATCTCTATCGGGCCATTGTGGTCTCCGACAATTTCCGACTCCAGCAAAACCGGATAACCGGTTTCTACATCAACCCAAAGCCGACCGACAAAACTTTTAACAGGGAAATTCATCCTTCCGATACTTGGGTCACGAACTTCAATGCCTTCGGCCTCAACACCATTGATTATTTTACGGCCCAATTCTTTGTATTCCACAGACGTGAATAGCTTTACTGTGTACTTCGGCCCGACCTGTTGGTATCCAGCAATCTCCGTCTCGGGCAGGCTTTTTCGACTGTAAGCCTTCAACGGGTGGACAATTCCAATTAAGGCTTTTTCCACAGGAAGTGTAAACGTGCTTATTGCTATTTGCCCATTCTTGTAATTGTCCATCCTGAAGCCATATTTTGTAGAGAAATAACACTGACGCTCGCTTTCGTGAGTTTTCCCACCATACTTTTGAGTTTCTCTCTCTCGATAAGTAAATGCCCGAGCTTGCTCGGTATTTTTCACTACATTAGCCCAGACTACACTCGTTCCACTAATGGAGCCATCGTATTGACTTATTGCTA
>Ga0315555_1003742_pt1 | contig 10417 bp, 5 predicted proteins | sample SalMarSW160380MG_FD_202113 | JGI IMG/M metagenome (GOLD analysis project Ga0315555, IMG submission 202113) | Salt marsh sediment microbial communities from the Plum Island Ecosystem LTER, Massachusetts, United States - Salt Marsh Sediment SW1603-80 ...
GCATGTCGAGCTGGACGCCGGCCGCGAGCTTGAGACCCTGTATGACGTCCTCGCTCCGCGCCTCGCCGGTGCGGTCGTAGACCCAGATGGTGCTTCCGGCCAGATACCGGCCCGGGTAGCGCCGGACGTGGTATATGTACTCGCCGCGCTTGAGCTTCTGTTGTATGCTGTTCTGCCACGCCGCATAGACCTGCTGTCCGCCGTCGTGGGCCTTGTCGGTGGGTCCCCATGCCATGCTTTTTATCTCGGCGTCCTCCTCGAAGCGGGGGACGTAGTATATGGCGGAGACCACGGCGATGTCGCCGCGCTGGTTGACGCCGAAGCCGTCACGGTTGCCGTAGACGCCCTGCGTTTTGGTCCGTATCGCGCCGAGGACGCCCGGGTTGTTGTCGCCGATCTCGTTGGGGTCGAGCTTTTCGCCATAGTCGAACGGGACCTCGCGAAGGCCGTCGGTGGGGTCGTGCCGGGTGACGCACCGAAGGAGGTGGGCGAAGAGATACCCGTGGGCGTCCACCGCCCGGTCCACGTAGAACGCGCCGGTGGGGAACTTCATCATCTTCCACTTGCCGGTGGCCAGCTCGTACTGCATGGCCGGCTTGTCCGCGCCCTGGTAGTAGAGTATCTCGCGGTTGGGGTCGCGCGCGGTCCGCGACGGGGGGCCGCCGGTGACCTCTCCGCAGTTCATCATGTACGGGGTCAGGCCGGCCTCGCGCACCTTGGTGCGGAAGTCGAGGAGCTGTTCGAAAGTGTTTCCCTTCTCCTGGAATACGCGAAGGGTGAACGGGTCGGGGGCGACCCAGACCCGCGTCGGCTTCGCGTGATAGTCCACCGTGAATATCGCCTCGCGGCGGCGGTTGAGCTGGCCTATGTCCGTGTGCAGGTCCACCGACGCGACTTCCGTCGGATCGTCGAAGCTCGTGAAGCGCACCAGGCGGAGGCCCATGTGGGTGTTGGTGAATCCGCCGGCCGTGTTTCTCGATCGTTTGCCGGTGCCCGGGAAATGGATGACGTAGATGCCGCCGGTGTTGCGGTCGATGCCCACCTGCCACGGCCACTTGATCTTGATCGTCTTGAGGTGCTTCCCTTCGGGCGAGAATATCTGGACTCTGTTATTGGTGTGGTCGCAGACGTAGACGCGTCCCTGGGCGTCGACCGCGATCCCCTCCGGCTGCTGGAAACGGTCGTTGTCGCTTCCGGGCTTGCCGGGGACGCCGCAGAGCACCCCGCCCTTGCCGCCGGCGGTGTCCACCTTGTAGATGCAGGTAGACTTTGGACCGCTGCCCCAGTACGTGTGAAGGCCGCTGACGTATATCCATTTCCCGTCCGGGGAGAGGGCGCACTTGATGCTGTTGCCGTCGCCGCCGTCCTTCTGGACGCCTTCGGAGGATCTCGATGCCTCCTGCCAGATGCCGTATTGGCCGTGGGGGAGCCGGAGGCGATACGTGCGAAGGGGCTCTCGCTTGCCGCGCGACAGCCATATCCATTGATTGCCGTAAACCGCGCCGTGCGCGCAGTGGAGGCGCGGGGCGAGATGGGAGTCGAGGAGTTTCCTGCCGGGCTCCACCTCGACCTTCTTGAGGCCTTCGAGCGCCTCTTTCGGCGCGTTCGCGGAGGGCGGGAGGACGGTCCTCACGTACTTTCCGTCGTGGTCGTAGAGGCGCAATTGCGGGTGGGCGGACATGAGCACGTACACGCCGTCTTCGTGCGCCCACACCGCCCGGTACAGGCGGTAGTCGTTCGCGACGTCCCAGGTGGCCGCGTCGTACGGGTGCCACCCCAGCGTTTTGTCGAAGGTGGGGTTGAGTCCCAGGGAGACGCGCACGCTGAACGTCTCGGGGTCCTTCGCGTACAGCTCCAAGTCGTTCTTGCCGTCCCAGTAGATCTTCTGCTTCAGTGAGTTCTTTTCGAACGGCTCCGGCGCATTCTTCCCGAGGACGCCGGAGGCGAGGCGGCGGACCGTCTTGCCTTCCTTGTCTATGATGGCGACCGTGACGTCGCACGCGTCCTTCACCGCGAAGGTGATCTCGTACCTGTCCCTGCCGATGATCTTTACCTGCGGCTTTTCGGTGAACTCGAAGACGTTCTTCCGCTCCGTCTGGTTCGGGCCGTACGGAACGTGCCAGTCCGCGGCAAGGGCGGCGCCGGTGAAAAGAAGGACTGCCGTGAGAATAGTGAGAGACCTGCGGGCATTCATCATGAGATCCTCCGTTGCGGTTCGGGGTTCCAAATGAACGATGCCTGAGACGGAATGCGACTTCCGACAGTTATGATACCACGCGGCGGCGACGACGCAAGGGACCGGTGAACGTTAGATGCGTTAGTCTCAGTTTGTCTCAATCGCCTGCTTTCCGACCATCCCGAAAGAAACTGGTAATCTTGTGAACGTCCCCTACCAGCGGAGGTCGGCGTTGCGGACCTCGCCGCCGCCGAGCTCGTCGAGGGCCTGCATCTCGTCGGGGGTGAGTCGCATACCGCCGGCGCCGATGTTTTCCTTGACCTTCTCGATCGACGAGATGCCGGGGATGAGGACGGTGACGCCTTCCAGCGAGAGCAGCCACGCGAGCGCTCCCTGTGCCATCGTCCGTCCCGGCTTTTCGAGTATCGGCCGGACCTTCTCGACCAGGTCGAGACGACTTTTGTAGTCATTTTCCCCCCAGCGCTTCCTTCGGCCGTCATCCGGGCCGGGATACTCCATGGTGAACCGGCCGGTCAGCGTTCCCCCCGCAAGCGGGACCTTGATGATGACGCCGGCGCCGCGATCCTTCGCGTCCTGCAGGAACGGCTCTCGCGCGCCCTGCTGGAACAGGCTGAGTATCATCTGGATCCCTTTGCTGCCGGTCTCGTCGAGGAAGCGGGTTGCGTCTCCGCCGTTGTCTATGGACGTGCCGTAGCATCGGATTTTGCCCTCGTCCACGAGCGCGTCGAGCGCGTCGAAGAGCGCCCGATCCTCCAGGACGGATATCGGCGGGTTGTGGAACAGGTACACGTCGAAGTGGTCGGTGCGCAGACGTTTGAAGGAGCCCTCGAGCGCCTCGCGCATGTGCCCGAGCGAGACGTTCTTGTGTGATGACTTTCCGTCCGGATTGATGACTGTGCCGAACTTGGTGCAGAGGACGATGTCGTTCCGTTTCTTCTCGAACACCTTCCCGAGGGTCTCCTCGCTCGCGCCGCCCGCGTACATGTCCGCGGTGTCGTAGAACGTGACGCCGTGATCGAACGCGTACTCGAGAACGTGCTCCAGGTCCTTCATTCTGCCGGCGCCCAGCCCGCCGCAGCCGAGGCCTATCTCGCTTACCTGTATGCCGGTGTCGCCGAATCCGCGCGTCTCCATGTGTGCCTCCTTTTGTCGGAATTCGATGATGTTACCATACGGGCAATCACGGGAACAGGCACGTCTTCAGAAGAGCGGCGGCGGGGTGAATTCGAGCGGATTCGTGGTTCGGCCGACAGGATCGCGTAGCGGTCCCTTCCGTGGTCGGTCGAAGTGCGCCCTCGCTCTTCGGCAGGCTCAAGGCTCCGAGCCCTGTCGAGGGGGAGGCGTCCCATCTCATGGATGGACGCCGAGAATGAGGGAGAAGGCACTCCGTCGTCGCGGTGAGCGAGAAAAAAGTTATCCGTCCCCTTTTTGGCGTGGTAAAATGAGGCATGGATCCGTATCAGCTGATCAGGGAGGCCGAATTCATCGGGAAGGTGAGGGAGCAGTACGAGCACTCGCCTTCGTCGAAGCTGCCGAGCCTGAGGCAGGTGCGGAAGGAGATCGGCCTTCGCCACCTGAGTCCCAACATGGAGGCGTACCTTGATAACCTGCACGGGGCCCAGAAGACGTTCCTGCACGGAAGAGCCCTCGATAACGGTGGCGACATCCCGCTTCTGGAGAAGGTGGAGGTGGAGCGGGTGCATTTCGGCTTCATCGCCCAGTGCGAGGAGGACGACCTGTACGACGAGGACGGCAACCCCCGGTTCTCGCAGTTCCAGACCTATCAATCGTGCGTGATCGTGACGGCTCACGACGCGGACGGCCGGCTGGTGTACTTCTGGGAATACCAGGATTGCGGACAGCCGGAAGGCTGCAAGCTGCTGGTGAACCCGCGGTTCGCCAAGGAGGTGCTGCATAGCAGGAACTATCTGTATTCCGACATCGCGTACCGGGTGCTCCAGGACGCGGACGAGCCCGCCACGAAGGAGGAGAAGTACGAGCTGATACTGAACTCCCTCCAGAACAGCCTGGTCGCCCACCTGGCCACGGAGGGGACGAATCGTGCGTCGCTGATCAACTACGGTTACATGCCTCTCCGGAGGATGCTGAAGGAATTCAGGGAGGGCAACCCCGATTTCGAGCCGGAACTGGTGAACATGGATTACGTGATCGAAACTGCGCTGCTGGAGATCCATCTCGCCGCGGCCCGGGTGCCGGGCCGGGTGCTGATTCCCATCCTGGCGAATATACCGTTCGACGAGATGGCCGACGATCTGCCCGAGGTCGTGACCGAGTACGAGCGGATCGCGGAGGATCAGTTCAGGAAGGACCTGACGGAAACGAAGGAGCACATACGTGAGATCGACCAGCTCTTCGAGGACGAATCGCTCTTCAGGTCGCTGGTAAGAAAGCTGCTTTCTTAGACGGAAGGAAACGTATGGAATCGAAACTGGCCGAGGTCAAGAAGCTCAGACAGGAAGGTGACGCCGCCGGGGCGCTCGATGTGATCGAGGCAGCCAGGCGGGAGTCACCGGACGAGCTTGCGTTGGCGGACTTGGCCGCGGAGATCCATCTGGGAGCGGGGGAGCTGGAGCTTGCGGTCCGGGCGTACGAGGGGTTCCTGGAGAGGAACCCTTCCAATCCGAAGGCGCTGAATAACTACGCGTGCATGCTGCTGGAGGCGCGAAGGCCGAAGCAGGCGGTAGAGAATCTGCTGAAGGCCTTCGAACTGGAAGAGAGCAACGTGGACATACAGTGCAACCTGGCTCAGGCGTTCAAGGACCTGGGGTTGATAGACGAGGCGACGAAGGTGTGCGAGAAGCTTCTGGAGCTGAACTCGAACGAGCCGCGTCCCCACTACATCCTGGAGCTGGAGATTGCCGAGTCCGGGTGGAAGCCGTCGGCGACGCGCTTTCGGGTGGGCAAGGTGATCCACCTGCTTCGGCGGAACCAGCCGATCTGGGAGGGCGCCGCGCCGGTGTACGCGAGCCGTATCGAGGAGCTCCGGCCGGACCGGCTGATCGTGTCCGCGCCCGAGGTGGACGATATCCTCGTGCCGTTCCCCGCCGGGAGCAGGATCATTCTCGGCTACAAGAAGAAGAAGAGCTTCTGGGGGTGCGTGGTGGAGGTCGCCGAGACGCCGGAGGGCGGCCGTCAGATTCTGCTGACCCGCCCGCGGCGGATGAGGAAGGTCCAGAAGCGCAAGCATTTCAGGATACTCTGGCCCGGGCTGCTCCGGGAGGCGACGCTGAAGAGCGTGCCGGAGGGACACGAGAAGCCGGACATCGACGACGACGACGTAGTGGAGCAGGACGTGTCCGCGACCGGGATGTCGCTCCTGGCGAACGCAGAGGTGGTGAAGGGGTCCGTCTTCGACCTGACGCTCGGGTCCGAGGACGACGAACTGACCTGCGACGGTACCGTCGTGCGGTGCAAGCAGATATCGCCGGGCGGCTTTGAGATTGGGCTGCAGTTCACCGGGCTGTCGCACGAGGACCAGGACCGGATCGCCGGCTTCGTGTTCGGGAAGCGGCTGGAAAAGAATATGTAGCGCCCCGGGTCCGGCCGTCGAACGCATAGCCTGGCGACATCACCCCCGGCGCCTGCCAGCTGAGCCGTGGGCCAAGAAAAATGTGGATTTGGACTTGACAAGCCGGGAAACTACTCGTATAATCCCCTGACATTACAATCCTAGTATTGGAGAGTACACGCCATGCCGTCAGCCATCGAGAAGATCGTGAAATCCGCAGGAGTCAGCAGGTCAACGGCTTACCGCGTTCTCGCCGGGGACGAGAGGGTGTCCGGGGAGACGCGGGAGCGGGTGATGGAGGCGGTCTCCCGGTTCGGGGAGCCGGAGCTGAGGCCGCGCAGGAAGCCGTCGCAGCGTCTGGCGGTCTGGCTGCCGGGTCTGGGGGAGGTGCTCGGCAGGGCCCATCACCGCGCGATCGTCCAGGCGCTCGAGGAGGCGGCGGCGGAGAAGAATCTGGCGCTCGAGATGGTAAGCGCCCCCGTTCCGAAGGAGCCCTCCGATGCGGTTGGCGTCATCGAGGCCGCGAAGGTCCGGGGTGTGCTGCTGCTGTCGGTGTATTCGCGGAGGGTCCGCGACGCGCTGACAGAGAAGTGGCCGGTGGTCCTGTTCTTCGAGGCGGGACGGGACGAGCCGCTGGCGAGCATCCAGCCCGACGATTTCACTGCCGGGTATCTCGCGACGAAGCACCTGGTGGAGCGGGGGCACCGGAGGATCGCGGTCGCCGTCGGCGGCGGATACCGGCCTGTTGGATTCAGTAACCGGTTCGCGGGGGGGTACACGCTGGCAATGACGGAAGCCGGTCTCGCGGTGGACAGGAGCCTGATAATGAGAGACAGGGCGAACCTCGGGCCATTCAGCAGCAGCGTGGGGATTCCCCCCGCCGGCCCTCAATTCCTCGAACTGAAACCGCGCCCGACCGCGATCATCGGACGTCACGAAACGGTCGTGGGTGTGATGCGCGTGCTGTTCCGTGCCGGGCTTCGAGTGCCGGATGACGTTTCGGTGATAGGGTACGGCCCGGAAGGGGATGAGGGCGTGGTCTCTCCGAAGCTCACCAGTATCGAATTCTCGCCGCGAGAGATGGCGGAGGCGGCGCTGAGCGCGCTGGCCGCGCCCGAGCGGATTCGCAGCGTGGTGACGCTGCCGGTGCGGCTGGATGAGGGAGATTCGGTGAGGAAGATCAAAGCCGGAAAGCGGAAAGGATAGAGCGATGCGGAAGCATATGAGATTCGAAGGATTGCTGATCTTCGCCGTACTCGTGTGGGCGGCATGTTTCGCTCCGGCCTTCGCCGAGGGCTGGCCGATGTGGCGATGCGACGCGGGGCGAAGCGCCGCGACTTCGGAAGAGCTGCCCGCGGAACTTCACCTGCAGTGGACGCGGCAGTATCCCGCCTTCGAGCCGACGTGGACAATCGAGGGGTCCGAGATGGTGTATTCCCCGATCGTGCTGGGGAAGACGATGTTCGTGGGCTCGCCGGCCAACGACAGCCTGACTGCCATAGATGTCGAGACGGGGGAGGAGAAGTGGCGGTTCTACACGGAGGGGCCGGTACGCCTGGCTCCCGCCGGATGGAACCCTTCGACAGGCTCAGGGCAGGCGAGGGTATTCGTGACCTCCGACGACGGGTACCTCTACTGCGTGAACGCGGGTGACGGAACGCTCGTCTGGAAGTACCGGGGCGCGCCCGGGAAGCGCAGGGCGATAGGCGACGAACGGCTGGTATCCGTCTGGCCTGCCCGCGGCGGGCCGGTGGTGGCCCCTTCGACAGGCTCAGGGCAGGCGACTGTGTACTTCGCCGCGAGTATTTACCCCTTCATGGGAGTCTACATACATGCCGTGGATGCGGCGACGGGCAAGGCGGTGTGGGTGAACGATCGCCGCGGCGCGCACTGGGAGTGGAAGGGCGAGAAGACCGCTCCGCAGGGCTGTCTCGCCGCTGTCGGAAGCAGGCTGCTGATCCCGAACAACCGGCTCGGCGCGACGTGCGTGGACCGGGAGACGGGGACGTTCCTTCACTGCGCGCCGGTGAGGACAGGGTGGAACGTGTGCGGTGCCGGGAAATACTACTTCACGGAGAACGGGGGAGGACGGCGCCGCAGCGGAACCATGCACGACCTGGAAACGGGGTGTGTCCTGGGCCCGGTCTCGTGTTTTCCCGTTCTTGCCGATGGGGACATGTTCTGGGCGGCGGGCGACGACGGCAGGGCCGGTGTGGGATGTCTGGACCTGTCGAAGATGGAGGATGCGACCGTCGAGAAGCGCAAGCCGAAGGTGAAGATTCCGTTGCGATGGAGGCTGGGCGCGTTCAAGAAGGTCGGCCGGGCGGCACTCCGGGTGTGGCTCAAGGCCGGGCCGCGGCTGTACGTGTCGGACGGCAGCCGGATCGTCGCGATCGACATCCCCGGCGAGGGAGAAGAGGCGAAGGAGAGCTGGAACGGCACGGTGAAGGGCGAGGTGGGAGACGTGCTCGCGGCGGCCGGGCGCCTGTTCGTGGTGACGCGCGAAGGGGGCATCTGCTGCTTCGGCGCGGAGAAGGTGGAGGCGAAAACGTACGCGGTCACCCATGCAGATCTGCCGGCCGCTCCCGACGCGGCGGCGAAGGCGAAGAAGATACTCGAGGCAACGGGTGTCAGGAGCGGATACGCGGTGATTGCGGGGATAGGCACCGGAGACCTGGTGGGAGAGCTTGTTGCGCAGTCCGAGCTGACGGTGATCGGCGTCGATCCGGACGGGAAGAAGGTCGATGCGCTGCGCCGCCGGCTGGACGCGGCGGGCCTCTACGGAAAGAGGGCGGTGGTTATCGCGGGTGACCCGCTCGACTGCGGCCTGCCGCCGTACATGGCGGCTCTCATCGTGTCGGATGACCCCGCGATACGTCCGCCCCTCCACAGTCTCCGGCCGCATGGGGGCGTCGCGTACCTGGCGGCGGACAGGGCCGCGGCGGAGGGCTGGGTGAGGGAGGCAAAGCTCGAGAAGGCCCAGGTGAAGCAGGCCGGCGAGTTTGTGCTCGTTACGCGAGCGGGGGCGCTTCCCGGGTCCGCCCCGTGGACCCATCAGTCAGCAGATGCAGGGAACACTCTCTCCTCGAAGGATGATCTGGTCCGGGCGCCGCTCGGCCTTCTGTGGTTCGGGGGGCCTTCCTCCCGGCTCTCGTTCGATCGCCACCACTTCGGCCCGCGGCCGCACGTTCTCGGCGGGCGGATAATCGTGTTCGGGCCGGACGGGCTCACCGCCGTGGACGTCTACACCGGGCGTGTTCTCTGGCGGGTGAATTCCCCTGAGGTTCTGAGTCTGCGCAAGCCGTACCAGCATCGCGCGTACAGGCTGCCCGGGTCGAACTACATGGGCAGCTACTATGCGTCTGCCGCGGATGGGATCTACGTCGCTGCCGGCAAGACGTGCATGCGCCTCGATCCCGCGACGGGCAAGAAGATCTCCGAGATTTCGCTTTCTTCGGATGGCGAAGACGGGAAGCATTCCTTTGGGCCGATACGGATATGGGAGGACGTGCTTGTTGCTGAGGTGGATCCCATCATCAGTGATCTGAAGCTTTTCGGCACCATCAAATCGGACGGAGCGGCAAGCAGGCGGGTCGCCGCGTTCGATCGCACCACGGGCAAGGCGCTCTGGTCGCGCGAGGCGGAACAGGGCTTCTGTCACAACGCCGTTGCGGCCGGCGGCGGCATGGTATTCTGCGTCGATCGGTGGGCGAAGGATCTCAAGTCCAAGGCCGAGGGCGGCACGCTGTGGGCGCTGGATATCCGTACCGGCAAGGTCGTGTGGAGCACGACGGAGAATATCTACGGCACGTGGCTGAGCTACTCTTCCGAAGCCGGTCTCGTGCTCCAGAGTACCGGCGTGAGGGGATATAAGAACGCCAACGGCACACGCGGCATCGCGTACCAGGCCAAGGACGGAGAGGTGGTGTGGGACATGAAGGTCGGCGGGGGCCCGTGGATGCTGAACGGAGACATGCTCATCGCGCAGGGCCGTGCCGCGTTCGATCTGCGTACCGGCACACGGACGAAGAAGTTCGGGTCGGTCGGCGGCAAGAGCTGTGATTACGATATCGGCGGCACCCACGTCATCACCGGCCGCGAAGGATCCGGTGCCTACGTGGATGTCGATACGAACACCCCGTACCGGCTGGGAGGGATGCGGTCCGGCTGTATGAACACGCTGATTCCCGCCGACGGGGTGCTGAACTACCCATTCTTCGCGAGGAACTGCGGGTGCGCTCTGAACATACGGGCGTCCATCGCGCTCATTCACATGCCGGAGCTTGCGCCCCGGAAGGGAAAGGGCGAGAAATGAGACGTAGTACGGTCTGCCTGTTCGTTCTGGTTCTGGCGGCGGCTGTCGCTGCGGGGGACGGTTCTTCACCGGCCGCCGAGATTGTCAAGGCCGCCGGCTTGAAAGGCGGGTTGATTGTTCATCTCGGCTGTGGCAACGGCACGCTGACGGCGGCGCTGTCGCAGAGCGGCAACGTCCTGGTTCACGGCCTGGCTGCAGACGATGCGAGTGCGGCGAAGGCGCAGGCGCATATCCAGGGGTTGAAGCTCTACGGCAGACGGGTTTCGGTGGAACGCGGCTCGTATGCGCCGCTTCCCTACGCCAACGATCTTGCGAACCTGGTGGTGGTGGACGACGCGAAATCGGCGTTCGCGCGGGGGCTGACGATCGAGGAAGT
>Ga0315555_1003745_pt1 | contig 10413 bp, 10 predicted proteins | sample SalMarSW160380MG_FD_202113 | JGI IMG/M metagenome (GOLD analysis project Ga0315555, IMG submission 202113) | Salt marsh sediment microbial communities from the Plum Island Ecosystem LTER, Massachusetts, United States - Salt Marsh Sediment SW1603-80 ...
CTCTCGCCTCCGAGCACCTCGCACAGGAGGATATCCATCAGGCTGTCATCCTGGATGCTCATGCCGTCTCCGTTCCGTCCAGCCGCAGACGCCGCCTGACGCACCTCACCAGCTCGGCCCGGATCCGTCTGAGCAGCGTTTTGATGCCGTCCTCGGTCATGTCACACAGCTCCGCCATCTGCGCGCGCGACTTTCCGAGCGCGTAGCGGAGGTCCAGGACGCGCCGCTGCTTCTGCGAAAGGGAATCCAGGCACTTGCGGAGCGCCTCGACGTAGTCGAATCCGTCACCATCGCGGAGAAACTCGGCGGACCAGGTCCCTTCGAACTGTTCGAGCATGTCTCCGGTGATACGCACCGGGTCTACCCGGCTGCGGCGGCAGTACCGCAGGAACAGGTTACGGGCGATGCCTCTTAGCCACGCGCCCTGGCCGGCGGCGTCGGCGCCGCGGGGGAGCCCGCCCTTTTCGAGGACGGTCAGAAAAGTTTCCTGCGCGATGTCCTCGGCCACGGTCGGATTCGCGCCGAGATAGCGCAGATAGCGGTATATCTCGGCCTGATGGGTCCTTACCAGCGTTTCAAACGTGCGGCGTTTCATGTGAGTCCGGCCCTCCACAGGGGTATCGCACGGACCGGGTCAAAGGGTTCAGAAAAATCAGGACCACTCCCCCCGGGCGATCTTCCTCTTCAACTCCAGGTAGTAGAGCATGTTCTCCAGGGACACCTCCGGGGGCACGGTATGGTCCACCGTGGGGGTGTAGCCGCCCTCCTTCAGGAGGGGAACGATCTTGCGGCGGCATTCCTCCTCGATGGCCTGCTTTCCCTTCGAGAGCTCCCGCTTGTCGATTCCGCCCATCAGGGCGATATCCCTGCCGAATTCCCCGTGGATCTTCACCGGGTCCATCCCGGAGGCCACCTCGAGAGGCCAATGGCAGTCCACACCGGCGTCGATCATGCGGGATATCAACAGCTCGGTGTTGCCGTCGCTGTCCAGCTCCACCACCTGCACCCCGTGGGTGCGGACGTAATCGATGATCGCTTTGTGCCGCGGGCCGAAGAACGCATCGTATATCTTCGGCGAGATGAGCGGGCCGGATTTGCAGGCGAAGTCCTCGTTGAATATGAACGCGTCCACGTCGTTCTCGTCCAGCGCCTTCTTCGCCACCTTCATGAAGTACTCGACGAGAAACTCGAGTATCTCGTGCACCAGGTCCGGCTGGTCGTAGAACGCGTACGACAGGTGCTCCGTTCCCATCATCTCGCGCAGGTTCCAGTAGAGCCCCGCGAAGCCGCAGTTGTGGGTGAGATAGAGCGGGCAGTCGCGGTCGTCCCACTTCGCCTTCAGCTCCTCCCAGTTCTCCGGGTAGCGGGACGGCTCGTCCGGGTCCAGATGCTTCTTCAGCTCCAGCCAGTCGTCGCGCGTCTTCACGAAATGCTCGAGGAACGTGTCCATCGAGAGGCGGGTGCCGTGCGACTCTCCCTCCTTCAGCCCGCGCCGCAGCCGTCCCCAGTTATCCTTGAAGAGAATGTACCGGTCCGTCTCCTCGATGGTTTCCTGGAAGCCGGGGATCGGGGCCATCCGAAGCGGAATGTACTCGCGCCGGTCGAGCCTGGCGAACTTCGGGATGCCGTGGAACCACGAGCCCTTCAGCTCGTCTTCGGTCAGTCCCTCTTCCAGCCACCGGTCGCGGGCCTGGCCCCACGCGCCCAGCTCGTAGTACGGGTACCGGTCGACCTCTTCGTGCTTCATTATCGCCAGGTATCGTTCACGGTCGTTCATAGGTGTCTCCTTCGTGTCCTCGTGAATTCGAATACGTAATTCGAAAAGTATACCGAACGAGCCGGGGTGGCGCTTGACATTCCTCCCGGCGGTTGGCATAAGACCTTTCCGAGGCGCGGGCCGATTTCCGACGGTCGGGGATCCGGGCAACGCGCCGTTCCATCATAACCGTATAGGAGGTCAGAAGATGGGGCAGGAGAGACCCGGTTACGAAGGCACCCCGCAGATTCCCGGCTCGAAGTGGCACGTACACGACCCTGCGCGGCCGTGGCCCCGCGTGGTAACGCCCGGCTTGTCGGGCTGCAAGGCCGCTCCGTGCGCGCCGCCGTCGGACGCGGTGGTGCTGTTTGACGGAAAGGACCTTTCCGGTTGGGTGAAGGCCGGCGGGAACGACGCGGCCGAGTGGAAGGTGGAGAACGGCTACATGGAAGTGGTGCCGAAGACCGGCAGTATCGAGACGAAGGAGAAGTTCGGTGACTGCCAGCTGCACGTGGAGTGGGCCGCGCCCGAGGAGGTGAAGGGCGACAGCCAGGGACGGGGCAACAGCGGCGTCTTCCTGATGGGCATCTACGAGGTGCAGGTGCTGGACTGCTGCGACAACCCGACGTACGCGGACGGCTCGACGGCGTCGCTGTACGGGCAGTGCCCGCCGCTGGTGAACGCCTGCGCGAAGCCGGGCGAGTGGCAGACGTACGACATCGTGTGGGTCGGCCCGAAGTTCGACGGCGACACGCTCGCCAGCCCGGCGCGCATCACCGTGTTCCACAACGGGGTGCTTGTGCATCACGACTACGAGCTGACCGGTCCGACGACGCATCAGAAGGTGCTCGAGTACAAGGCGCACCCGGACACCGGGCCGCTGCAGCTTCAGGACCACGGTGACCTGGTGCGGTTCCGGAACATCTGGTACCGCCCGCTGACGAGTTACGACGAAGGATAATATGCAAGAGGCGAGGATGTCTTCGCTCATTCTCGGCGCCCATAGGAGATTGGGCGCTTCCCCCTCGACGGGGCTCGGGGCCCTGAGCTTGCCGAAGGGCGAGGAAGGCTTCGACCGCGTAAGGAAAGATCCGCCTGAAGGCGGACAGCGGTCGAACCCAGAACCCGCTCAGCCATCTTCGCCTCCTGCGGGGACGGGGGAAGTGCTATGAGACTGGGCGGTCCGATATTCGACAAGGAGCTTAGCCCGGACGAGTGGGTCGAGGTGGTGAAGGCGAAGGGCTACACCGCGGCGCAGTGCCCGGTGAAGACCGACGCCGGTGACGACGAGGTGCGGGCGTATGAGGACGCGGCGCGCGAGGCAGACATCGTCATCGCCGAGGTCGGCGCGTGGAGCAATCCTCTCAGCACGGATGAGGAGACCCGCGCCGCCGCCCTGGAGAAGTGCCGCAACGCCCTTCATACTGCGGATCGAATAGGCGCGCGATGCTGCGTCAACATCGCCGGATCCCGCGGAGAGAAATGGGACGGGCCGTGCGGCGCGGACCTGACCGACGAGACGTTCGATATGATCGTCGAGACGGTGCGCGGTGTCATCGACGAGGTGAAGCCGACGCGGACCTTCTACACGCTGGAGACGATGCCGTGGATGTATCCGGACTCCGCGGACAGCTACCTGGCGCTCATGAAGGCGATCGACCGGGACCGGTTCGCGGTGCATCTTGACCCGGTGAACCTGGTGAACTGCCCGGCTCGCTGCTTCCGGACCGCGGCGCTGCTCGAGGAGTGCTTCGAGAAGCTGGGGCCGCATATCAAGTCATGTCACGCCAAAGATATAGCGCTTGGCGACACGCTGACGGTACACCTGGACGAGGTGAGGCTCGGCACCGGGATGATGGACTACGGAGTGTATCTGCGGGAGCTCGCGAAGCTGGACCCGAATACGCCGCTGATGCTGGAGCATCTGCCGGACGAGGATGAATACGACAAGGCGGCGGAGCACATCCGCACGGTCGCGGAGCGGGAGGGCATCGAGCTGTGAAGAAGGTGTACCTCGCCGGCCGCCCCTCGTGTGTTCTGTTCGTCCTGCTTCTCATAGCCGTGCCGAGGGTGTGGGCCGCGGAGAAGGAGGCCAAGGCGCTGCTGCCCGAGGGGGTGACCGGCATCGCGTCGAAGTACCCGGGCGACAAGGGCATCGAGAAGGACCCGGACGTGATCTTCTGCGAGAAGTTCGACAAGGGATCGGTCGCCGACGCGTCCGATTACTGGGACAACGTGAAGGGCGGCGAGATCATGAAGCTTAGCAACCGGTTTCCGGAGGGGAGCGCGGACGACCAGTCGCTCCTGATCACCCACGTCGGCGGGGAGGGGACGGGGGGACACCTGTACCGCAGGCTGCTTCCCGGATTCGAGACGGTATTCGCCCGCTTCTACGTGAAATTCGCCGAGGATTGCGCCCCGATACACCACATGGGAACCCATCTGGGGGGCTACAGCCCGGCCACCCGCTGGCCGCAGGGGGCCGCGGGGCTGAAGCCGGACGGCAGCAACCGGTTCACCTCCGGCGTGGAGCCCTACGGAAAGAAGTGGGAGTGGGACTTCTACACGTACTGGCAGGGCATGCCGGTGCACGGCGACGGGAAGTACTGGGGGACGCCGTTCCTGGCCGGGGGGCGCGCCAGACCAAAGGTGGAACGCGGCAAGTGGATCTGCGTCGAGATGATGATCAAGCTGAACAAGGAGACCCGGAAGCGCGACGGGGAGCAGGCGTTCTGGCTGGACGGCAAGCTGGTGCGTTACGAGGACCAGGTGGTGAGTCATGTAGGACGGGGTTTCCCCAAGGGCCGCTGGATGGGCGGCTGGTGGCGGCCGGACGTTACCAGCAAGGACGCGTTCGACGGCTTCCGGTGGCGGACCGCGAAGCACCTGTCGGTCAACTACGTGTGGGCGTACGTCTATATCACCGAGGCCGAGAAGGGCCACAAGAGCAAGGTATGGTTCGACAACATCGTCGTCGCCAAGAAGTACATCGGCCCGCTCAAACCTTTCAAGGAGTCAGAACCCCTGAGAAAGGACCCGGCAAAGAAATCAGGGCCTTTCGAGGGGGCAGAGTCGCCGAAGGAAAAGTCCCTCTTCGCGCCGGACTAGCCGATGATGGTGCGGAGGGCGTCCATGGTGGGGAGGTTGGGGTCGAAGGACGTCTTCATGCGGGCGATGAAGCGGCGGGCGATGACGAGCTTGCGGGGCGAGTGCTGCGCCTGACCTATCAATAGATGCGCCGCGTAGATGTCGCAGGCCAGGTCGGACAACTGTTCCCCGGCCAGGTCCGCGTACCCCTCCTCTTCCGAGTTGCGCGCCGTCTCGACCGCCTCCAGCAGGTTCTTCTGCGCGGCGATCACCCTGTTCTGGAGGTCCTTCAGCTCGCCGTCGTAGGAGAGTGCCGCAAGCTCCTCCAGCCGGCCGGTCAGGTTGCCGCCGAGCAGCCCCGCCAGTATCGCGACCGCCTGAAGCTGGGTGGTTCCTTCATATATGTTGGTGATCCGCGCGTCCCGGTATATCCGCTCGATGTCGTAGTCGCGCATGTAGCCGCTGCCGCCGTGTATCTGCAGGGAATCGTACGCCACGCTGTTGGCCGCCTCGGTGAGATAGTACTTGCTCATGGGCGTCAGCACCGCGGCGAGCTTCCGTGCCGCCGCGAGGCGCGGTTTGGCGTCCTCGGGCGCGTCGCCGGCCTCGATGAGCCGGTCCAGCATCGTCTCGTAGTCTACGTACCGGCAGGTGTCGTACAGCAGCGCCCGTCCGGCCTCGATAGTGACCTTCATGTCCGCGAGCATGTCGGTGACGGGCGGAATATCTATGATCTTCTTGCCGAACTGCTCCCGCTCCTTGGCGTACGGCAGTGCCTCCGCGTACGCGGCCTCCGCGATGCCGAGGCCCTGCGCCGCGATGCCGATGCGGGCCCCGTTCATCAGGGCCATCACGTACTTGGTGAGCCCCCGGCGCCGCTTGCCGATGAGCTTCGCCGGCACGTTGTTGAACTGCATCTCGCAGGTGGGGGAGCCGTGGATCCCGAGCTTGTCCTCGATGCGGCGGATCCGGATGTCGTCGCCTTTCTCCGCCAGCAGCATGCTCAGCCCCCGGCCGTCCTTGGTATGCGGCTCGGAGCGGGCCAGCACCAGCAGCACGTCGCCGCAGCCGTTGGTGATGAAGCGCTTCACCCCGTTCAGCCGCCACATGCCGGGGTTGTCCGGGTCCTCCGTCGCTTTCAGTTGAACCGCCTGCAGGTCGCTTCCCGCGTCCGGCTCGGTCAGCACCATCGCGCCCGTCACCTCCCCGGAGGAGAACCGGGGCAGGTATTCGTCCTTGATCGGGTCGTCCGCGAAGTCGTGTATCGTCTCGGCGATGTCCTGCAGGCCGAAGAGGGTCATCAGCGCGGCGTCCGCGCGGGAGACCATCTCGATGGCCGCCGCGTACAGCACCCGGGGGAAATTCAGCCCGCCGTACTTCCGGGGCAGGGTGAAGCCCATCAGCTCCGCCCTGGTGAGCGCGTCCAGGTCCTCCTTGATCGCCTGCGGATACTGGACGTTGCCGCCGTTGTACTGGGCCCCCTCGCGGTCCGCGTCCGTGGCGCGCGGCGCGATGAACTCCGCGCACAGCTCTCCCAGCACGTCCAGCACCCGGTGGTAGCTGTCCAGCGCGTCCTCCGCGCTCTCGGGCGCGTGCGGATACTCCGCCGCCTCCTTGAAGCCGGGCTCGTACAGCTCGATGACGTCCGTGAGGTCCATGTGGTCCAGGACGAACCTGATGTCTTCGTTGTCGCGGTAGAAGTTAGAAGCCATTTCAGCCCCCCGACGCCTTGGCCGCTTCGATCATCCTGGGCACCACTTCCTTCAGGTCGCCGACGATGCCGTAATGGGCCAGGTGGAATATCGGCGCCTCCGGGTCTATGTTGATCGCGATGATGCAGGACGACTCGTGCATGCCCGCCTGGTGCTGGATGGAGCCGGAGATGCCGGCCGCGATGTAGAGCTTCGGCCGCACCGTCGTCCCGGTCTGTCCCACCTGGTGGTCCTTCTCTATGAATCCGGAGTCCACCGCCGCGCGGGACGCGCCGACCACGCCGCCGAGCGCTTTCGCGAGCCTGTGTATCAGCTTGAAGTCGTCCCGGCTTCCCACGCCCATGCCGCCCGAGACCACGATGTTGGCGCCCTTCAGGTTCACCCTCTTCGCCTCGGTCTTCCGGTCGAGCACCTTCGTGGTGAGGAGATCGGCGGGGATCTCGCCATCGAATTCGACCACCTCGCCGGTGCGGCTCGGGTCCGACTCGCCCATTATCATCACCCCTTCCCGCACGGTGGACATCTGCGGCCGGGCATCCGGGCAGACGATGGTGGCGATGATGCTGCCTCCGAAGGCGGGGCGGGTCTGCAGCAGCAGGTTCTTGTATTCCTTCTTGGTGGCCGGGTCTTTCCAGTCGCCGATGTCCAGCCCGGTGCAGTCCGCGGTGAGGCCGGCCTTCAGCTTGGACGCGACGCGCGGCGCCAGATCACGCCCCTGCGGGGTGGCGCCGTAGATGACCACCTCGGGGGAGCGGGTGTTTACGAAATGGCAGACGACCGCGGCGTAGGAGGTGGTGCAGTAGTCCGCGAGCTCCGGGCGGTCGGCCACGCAGACCACGTCGCAGCCGTGCGCGACGGCGTCCTGCGCCAGGGAGGAGACGCCTTCCCCGGCGATCACCGCGCTCACGCGAGCGCCGAGCTTGGACGCGAGGTCAGCTCCCTTGCCTATCAGCTCCAGACTCACGTCGGCGATGCGGCCCTCCTGGACCTCGGCGACGATCATCACCTCGCGGTCGCTCACAGTATGTGCTCCTCTCTGAGCTCATCGAGAAGGCCGCGGATGCCGTCATCCGTCGGTTTTATATCTTTGGTGTCCGTCTTGGCGAGCACCACGCTCTGTATCTTCACAACGCTGGTGGGGGAGCCCTTCTTGCCGCAGCGCTCCTCTTCGAGCCCGAGATCCGCCATTCCCCACTGGCGGAGCAGCAGCCCCTTCGGCTCCAGCGCGCTCGCGTCGTCGCCCGCTTCCGCCGCCGTCTTCGCCTTCTTGAAGCGCATCAGCCGCTTCGCGCCGGCCGGCCGTGCGGAGGGCGCGGTGCCGTGGACCGTCACGAGCACCGGCAGCGCGGCCTGGACCGTCTCGTAGCCGCCGGGTATCGCGCGCCGTGCGGTGACCGTCTTCCCGGAGAGCTCAATACTCTCCACGTAGGTTATCTGCGGCACGTCCAGCTTGTCCGCGGTCTGGGGTCCGACCTGCGCGGTGTCGCCGTCGATAGCCTGCGACCCGCACAGCACCACGTCGAAGTCGCCCAGCTTCCTCACCGCTTCGGCCAGCACCACCGAGGTGGCCAGCGTGTCCGCGCCGGCGAACTTGATGTCGGAAAGCAGAAGCACCTCGTCGGCGCCGTGGTAGAGCGAATCCCTCAGTAATTCGGCCGCGGCGGGAGGGCCCATGGTGATGACGGAGATCCTGCCGCCGTACGTGTCGCGAAGGGAAAGCGCCATCTCGAGCGCCAGCAGGTCCTCGGGGTTGAAGATCGCGGGCAGGGCACCACGGTTGACGGTGCCGTCCTCCTTCATCGCCTCGCCGGTGATGTTCTCGGTGTCGGGGACCTGTTTCGCCAGGACTACGAGGTTGTAGGGCACGCTTCCGGTCTCAGTCGCTCTTGTCTTTGCTGGAGCCTGCCTCTTTTTCGGGGACCTCGGCTTCTTCGATGAGCATGATGGGTATATCGTCCCGCACCGGGTAGCGGCGTCCGCACTTGGTGCAGACGATCCTGTCCTCTTCGAGCTTCACCTCCACCTTGCACAGCGGGCAGGCGAGTATGTCCAGGAGCTCCTTGTCTATCATGGCGCCTCCATCTCCGAATAGTAAGCGGGTATGGTACCGGACGGGACAGGGGGATTCAAGAATCAAGGCCGCGCGGAAGATTTCAGCGACTCTGACCCCTTGAAACGTTACGAGTTCGTATCATCAGGTAGTATGTCACCAGAACTCTTGGGGTGCCGGTAGAAGACGGCGACGAGGCCGCCGAGCGAGCTCCAGGCGAACAGGCTTATCCGGTACATCAGGGAGATGGCGACCGAGACGTCCTCGGCCACTCCCTTGGCTTCGAACAGCCACTTCGAGCTGAGCTCGCCGATTCCCAGTCCCATGCTCGCCAGGCACGAAATGAAGGATATGGTCGGGACCGCGATGATGTAGTCCATGTAGCCCATGGCCTCCACGCCGAGGGAGAGGCCGTACCCGTAAAAGAGCGAAATACAGCCGAAATGGCCCAGGAAGGATATCCCGAGCGCGGCGAGCAGCGTGCCCGTGTTCTTCCGATAGTAGTCGCGCGCGGTGAGCAGCTCCTCGCTGATGCCGCCGAGCGGGAAACGCTTCGCCAGCCAGTCCATTCCCCACAGCCTGCCGAAGAAGAAGATGACGCAGATCGCGCCGGTGAGCGTGACCATGACGGCCACGACCGGCCACGCCCTCCTGATGATGGGATCGTTGTACCGAATCAGCAGGCCGACGAGCGCGATGGTTCCGAGCGCCACCGTGCCGACCAGCCGGTCCATGACCACGCTCACCGCCGCGCGGGCCCGGTACGGGGTGTTGCGTGACGCGTAGATCGCCTTGGCGAGGTCGCCCCCGACCAGCCCGGCCGGGGTGAGGCTGAAGAAGTACCCGAGCAGGGTGAGCTTCAGCGCCTCCCACAGCGTGATGTCGATCTCCTGGCAGAGCAGAAGCATCCGCCATCGCACCGCGCCGATGATGCCGACGATTCCGAACACCGGGAAGAAGAGGAAGAACAATCCGAGGTTCGCCCGCTGGAGCTGCTCCCATACCTTTCGCGGGTCGACCAGGTACAGGACGAATCCGAGAAGGAGGACGCTCGCCAGGATCCTGAGCCAGAAGCCGACCCGACTCTTCCGCGGGGCCTGAGCGTCCATCAGGACCCGCCGGTGTCGCCGATGTCCTCGCGAAGACCTTCGTAGATGGGAAAGCGGGCGCAGAGCTCCGCGACCCTGGCGCGCACGTCGTCCCGCGCGTTCGGCGCGCCGGACAGCACCAGGTCCATGCACTCGGCGATCTCGGCCATCTCGTCCGGTCCCATTCCCCTGGATGTCACGGTGGGGGTGCCTATCCGTATGCCGCTCGGATCGAACGGGCCTCTCCTGTCAAACGGGATCACGTTCTTGTTCAGCACCACCCCGGCGTCGCTGAGCGCGACGGCCGCGTCGTGCCCGGACATGTCACGATCCGACAGGTCTATAAGGAACAGATGAGTGTCCGTGCCGTCCGACACCAGCCGGTACCCGCGCGACTTCATGTCCTCGGCCAGCACCCTCGCGTTCTCGCAGATCCGGTGCTGGTACTCCTTGAACTCGTCGGTGAGCGCCTCCTTGAAGGCGACCGCCTTGGCGGCCACCGCGTGCATCAGCGGGCCGCCCTGGAAGCCGGGGAACACCTCCTCGTCTATCCGCTTGGCGTAGTCCCTCCTGCACAGCACGAACCCGCCCCGGGTGCCCCGGAGCGTCTTGTGCGTGGTGCCGGTGACGAAATCCGCGTGGTCCACCGGCGACGGGTGTATGCCCGCGGCCACCAGGCCCGCGGTGTGCGCGATGTCGGCCATGAAGTACGCGCCGATC
>Ga0315555_1003748_pt1 | contig 10413 bp, 10 predicted proteins | sample SalMarSW160380MG_FD_202113 | JGI IMG/M metagenome (GOLD analysis project Ga0315555, IMG submission 202113) | Salt marsh sediment microbial communities from the Plum Island Ecosystem LTER, Massachusetts, United States - Salt Marsh Sediment SW1603-80 ...
ATTGATCATAACTGAATCGAAAGATTTATTTCGAAAAGGGAATCGTTTCCCTTTATAGTATATATCGGCTTTGTTTATCTTGCGTGCTGCTTGTGTATCGATTTCAAGTCCGATATACTTCGTGCTGGCAATAAGGTGCTCATACGGCCGCTGGCCGCAACCTACATCGAGTGTTTTTCCCGTAATATGATGTCCGAATTCAACGATACCGCGGTGCAGTCCCCGCCTTGAGAAGTAAAATGGATTTGTAAATAAGGCAAGAAATCCCGGCTGGAATTGTTCTTTCTTTACGCGTCTGGCAATTCTCTTCAGCATATTATCCCTTCGATTAAAGCCTTTCGGTGAACAACGAGAATTGTTATTGATCTTCTTTTTCAAGGAGTATTATAGGAACATGCATAAACAAATCAGGGAATTTGTACATAAAGAACCTTTTGAGAGAATTTTCCGGATCGACACAATGAATTTCCTTTATCTTCAATCCGCCGACATCGGACACCATGTTTTTAAAATCTTTCAAAGATAACTGATGAATATGTCCGGTATTGTACCATTTATAATCGAAAAGCATATGTGTCGGCATTTTTCCACTTAGCATCAATTGAATTCGATTGCGGTAAAATGCAAAATTAGGGAAAGAAATAATCTGAAACCGGGCAATACGTCTCATTTCTCTTAATAGAATTTCAGGATACATTACCATTTGTATTGTGACATTACATATCGCATAATCGAAGCTGTCGTCTTTAAAGGGAAGTTGTTCATCAATGCGGCCTTGGACGACATCGAGTTTCTTTTTTCGGCACGTTTTTACTCCGCTAGGAGCAAGTTCTATGCCTTTGACAGAAGCGTTTCGTTCTTTTTTCAGATACGAAAGCAATGTCCCGTTGCCGCATCCAAGATCGATGACCTTTGAACCATGCGGTATGAGTTTTAATATCGCGGGAAATTCCTGTCGGGAATCCTCAAGAGAACATGAAAAATTATAGTCCCTATTATCATTTACAGATGGATTGTCGATATTATTCATCATCGGAATCGCTGCAGTTTCAATAGTTAAAGATGTTTACTAATGATTTTACAAAATTGTTTTGCGCGTATATCAAATGTATGATCTCTAAGCGTTCTTTTTGCCCTTCTTGGGCAATTGTTGCACATTCGTTGGGATGAGATAATAACCAACGCACTTTTTCAGTGCACTCTTCAACATTTTTATATGTAACTGTTACTTTGTCAGGTTCAAAAAGCTCTGAAATATTCTTTCGCCAATCGGTGAGAAGAAGTGTCCCGGCACCGGTTGTTTCAAAAAGCCTCATGTTTGAAGCATATAAAGGAAATGAATCTGCATGAACATTTAGAACAATGTTTGACTCAGCGAGCGCTTTGAGCATCTCTCGCCCAAACATCGGCGGCGACATCAAGCGCTTTAAAGTTCTGTCATACGGGAATTTCGGGAGATGTGCCAATTCAAGAACTTTGAGAATATTTTCAATTCGTGCAAATTGATTAGACATTCCAAATTTCTTAATCGGGGTAAAAGCTATATAGGCAGCCTGAGTAAGTATAGTCTTGCAAAACAATAATTCTTTTGTTTGGCATTTCTTCTTTTGCAGCCGCACGTCCGTAATCCAAAACATTTATGATTGGAGTAGTCCGTATCTCTTTTATTTTCACAAGCTCATACTGTTTTTTCAGCTCAGTGTACATCGTGGAATTAATCTGCACTTCGCACAAGAGCCGTTCTTGATCTAAAAGCAATTATGGAGATCGTGTGTCTAAATATTCCGCTCTTCTTATGCCTTGTGAAATAAGGATGATTTTAGCTGTAACATATTTCTTGTATCAAGAATCGGGATTCCCATATTGTTAAAATTTATATCTTTATAGATTGTATGAGCGGTCGAAATTAAAATAAGATCATAGTCCGATGTTATCTCAGCACTTTTTCTTCCCGCATATTTTGAGTGCCCGCGTGTCATTTTAATTATCGGAACAAACGGATTATTGTAATCCACAACGGCACCTTTCGTTTCCAATTTTTCCATCAGCACATAGGATGGAGATTCCCGGTCATCATCCACATTCGCTTTATATGCCAAACCAAGTATTAATATTCTAGACCCTTTCATCGGTTTTCCAAACTCATTTAATACTTCCATTGCACGATGAACAACAAAATACGGCATAGAGGTATTAATCTCGCCGGCAAGTTCTATAAATTTTGTTGAAACTCCGTATTCTCTGGCTTTCCACGATAGATAAAATGGATCAATAGGAATACAATGTCCACCAAGTCCCGGTCCTGGATAAAAAGGCATAAACCCAAACGGTTTTGTTTTTGCCGCTTCGATCACTTCCCAAATGTCGATGCCCATCTTCATAAATGCTACTTTGAGTTCGTTTACTAGTGCGATATTGACCGAACGGAAAATATTTTCCATCAACTTTGTCGCTTCGGCAACCTGTGTGGATGACACAGGAACGGTACGAACCACAATTTGTGAATAGACAGCATTAGCAACTTCTAAACCATCATTTGAAGTGGCACCAACAACCTTGGGAATTGTCTCTGTTGTATATTGAGGATTATTCGGATCTTCACGCTCGGGAGAAAACGCTGTGTAAAAATCTTGATCAACTTTTAGCCCGCTCTTTTCAAGAATTGGGACAACAACCTCAACAGTGGTGCCCGGATAGGTCGTTGACTCCAGCACAACAAGTTATCCTTTTCGCAAATTGGGATAAATCGTCTCACAGGTGCTCACTATATATCCCATCTCCGGCTCACGGTTTTTATTGAGCGGCGTTGGAACAGCGATCAGAATTACATCACATTCTTTGAGTTTTGAAAAATTTGTAGTAGGTTCGAAAAGTTTTGTTTGCAGTGCCTTTTGAATTCTTTCGGGAGAAATATGTTTTATATACGATTTCCCAGTTTTAATGAATCTGTTTTTGTTTTGTCGATATCGAATCCTATCGAACGAAAACCTTTTTCAACAAAACAAAGATTGAGAGGTAATCCAACGTACCCTAAACCAATAACACCAATGACTGTTTTTTTATCTTCAATTTTCCTCAAAAATTCAGTTTTCATTTAATTCTTCGTTTTGTCTGTGAAAGCTCCATTGAACTATCTGATTTTTCTTAACGAATCGGGTGCTCTTTATTGCCCAATCCCATCATGAATCACAAGATTACTAAGTTGACGTTATACTGTCAATTCGTATAGTAAGTTATTTTTCTGTGGAAATATATGGATAATTCAAGAGTTTTCAAACCTGTATAGCGCAAATGCGGCAATGTTTTTATTTACCTTTACGCCGCGTTCTTTACCAGAATAAAAACTTTGGGTAATTCTTCGAAGGGAAATAGATAACGGAAGAAATCTCAAGATTTTCTTTATCGGAACTGTCAGCCCAGGCATTCGGCATTCGATAAAGGAAGCAGGACTTGCGGATCGGACAGAATTCAAAGGGTTTCTGCCGTATGAAAAAGTGATTGAAGAATTAAGCGCTGCATCATGCTTGCTTGTCTGTGCTACAGAGAAACGTCACGTACCCGGAAAACTATTCGAGTACCTTCAATCTGGCAGACGAATTCTTGTCTTTGGCGATGACAATGAAGAAGTAGGAGGAATACTTCAAAAGGCCAATGCAGGTAAAATGTACTCGTACAAGAATGATGCCGGAGAATTCTTCAATCAATTAAATATGCTACAGCCCGATCTTTCTACAATCATGCAATACGATCGTCAGATTATTGCACGTGAATTATCCAATATTCTGTCTACGGCGATATAAACTACCTCGGAGCAAGCTCCGAGGTATTCAATCTGTTTTTTCTGGATTCCCGATTAAAATATTCGGGAATGACTTTTCTTTTTTTGTTATGCCCGCGGATTTTAAGCGGGCATCCATTTAACGCAGCAAGCTGCGAGGTATTAAACCCGAAAAGGAATAAATTACCGCATGTTTTTTGAGATTCTGGATAGGTTCTTCTACGGGGTGTTACACCAATTCCTTAAAAAGCGAGTAGTACGCACCGGACATCGATTCGATGGAGAATCGTTCTTCTGCAAATATGCGTGCTTGTGTTGATAATCTGCGCTGGCGTTCTGTATCCTGTAAAACATAAATTACACGTTCGGCAAACAATCGAGTATCAAATGGCGGAAGCACATATCCGTTCTGCTCGTTCTTAATAATTTCTCCGCACCCGCCGATATCGTATGTAACTGCCGGTGTACCGCAGGCAATAGATTCTATCAATGCATTCGGAAGTGTATCGGCTTTTGTCGGGTATATAAACAGATCGGATGCTGAAAAACATCGGGCCATGGTGTGTTCGTCGTTTACATATCCTAGAGTGTGTATGTCGAAATTCTGAAGTTTGCTCAGTTGCTGCAGATTTCCTTTTCCCACAATAAGGAGATGAATCTTTTCCGTTGAACGGTCGTTGATTTGCCAGAGGATCTCGATGAGATCTTCACCCCCTTTATATTCATTCCCGGCAAGTTTTTCAGCCGTGAACATTAAGACTTTGGCATCCGCAGGAATATTCAACAGTGCACGCGAAGCTTCTTTAGTAGGTTTGAAAAGAGAGAGATCAAGACCGTTTGGAATATGAACGATCCTTTTTGTTGTAAACACAGGACTGGAAGAGGCCAGGTTATACAACCATTTCGAGGGTGTAACAATTGTAAGGTTTGAATTCCTGTAGATTTTTTTCTTTCGTTTGAGCAACCAAAAGCCTGTCGGCAAGCCTATCTGTGGAAACTGATGCCGTTCCCCGGGGCCGGCATTCATTTCTTTCCATGAAGTATCCTCAAAAGTATGAGCTACGTTTCCTGTAAATGCCCACATGTCATGCAAGGTCCAAACAATAGGAGCTATACGGGAAAGTTCTACGAGGAGTGAAGTGTCAAAGTAACCGCCATGAATATTATGCAGGCTGATAATATCGGGATCAAATTCAAGAGTTCTCTTTCTGATTTCGGGAGTTGAAATCGGCAGCCAGCAATATTGAATCCCTAAGCGGTTCAGGAGATAATTGAGTCCGCGTTCTACAAACATTTCAGCAGAATTACGCCGGCTGCAGAAGACGTTTTTTTCATTCGAGTATTTTATGCCGACGATTGCTCCGCATTCAGCCTGAAATTGTTTCTGCAAGGCTTTCTGAAGCCTCGTAGCAATTATGCCTGCTCCTCCGGTGATATCATATTTATTAATAAATAGTATCTTCATTTATGCACGGAAGAATTGACTTATTTTTGCCTTGAATATATCAATGGGCCAATTTCGAACAATCATTCGCGGAATCTGGTATGAATCCGTCCAGGAATGGACCTGGTCGTAATAGTTTGAGCATGCCATCTTGAATCCGAGTTCCCTGCAAAGGGCAACACTTCCGGCATCATAATCTTTTTTCAGCCCGAATGGATATGAGAAGTAATTTATGGAGTTTCCTGCAAGACGTTCAAGAATTATTTTCGATCGTAGAATGTCTTCACGCTGCTGGTCGGTTGTGAGTATTTTCAATGGCGAATGAGAGTATGTATGTGCACCGATTGATGCAGCCTGAGATTTTGCCATCTTTTGTACTTCGTCAGAGTTCATGACTCGATGGGTCGAACGTCCTTGTAACGGGATGGAAGCCCACTGGAGAATATGTTTTAATATTTCATTCCTTGTTGACGGCTGGGAGTATTTTAGCAGATTATGAAGATCGTTGTATGCACTTATTCGAACTTTTGAAGACTTAATTGGATAGTCTAAAGATGTATTGTAAGCGTTAAGAAAAAGTTTTGCAGGGAGTACTGGGGATTCAAAAAAGACTCGCTCCAAAGAATCCCACCAGAACTCTTGATTCGTATCAATCAAACTAGTCGTAACAAAAAATAGGGCATGTGCGCCCAGAGCTTCAAGAATCGGCAACGCTTGCTGTGCATTATCCGCATATCCGTCGTCAAAAGTCAACAATACAGACCGAGATGGGAAGCGCTCCTTTTGATTAAGTGCGGAATAGAATTCCTCCGCGGTAAATAAATTGCAGTTTTTTTTCAGGTATTCAATTTGCTGGTAAAAGTTGTCAGGTGATATGCATAATTTTTGGCTGTCTAATTCCGATTCGTACACCCGGTGATAGAGAAGGACAATAGCCGGTTCGTCAAAAAGATTATAAATAAACCGTCGTGGAGTGTGATATGATTCATAGATGTAATGTTTCCATGCTGAATACATCTTCATTCCCTCGCGGCAAAAATGTTTATCTGGATGTCTGTCGATTGCAAAGTTTTGCCGTTTTCTAACGGATGGACGATCGCCGTCACGGGTTCAAGATAGTAACGGAAACCGGCCTTTGTAATTATACTCAATAATCGATCGAGCTGTTGTCTTTGGCCATGCCATGAATGATACTCGACAAAGAGGTTTTGTACTGTTTTCAACGCGTCCTCACAGTCTTCCAGTACGGGTACTTCTGCCCCTTCTATGTCAATTTTTAATAAGTCGATTGTTTTATCTGCAGTAAGGTAATCTCTCAATCGTATTGTAGGTACCCGGATGCCTCCTGAGCTTTCGTTGATCGAGCCGCCGTCAGCCCCGTTAGGCATGAAGGTGACTCCGTTTTGATTGATCCAAACCGCTTTCGGAATAACTTCAACATCTGTTATTGAATTTCGTGCCAGGTTTGTTTTTAAAATCTCTGCAATTGCGGAGTCTGCTTCAAACGCCGTAACGAGTGACTTGGGATATAAATGCTTAAAATAAATGCAGCCGATTCCGATATTTGCACCGCAGTCATAGATAACCGGTAAGTCCGATTCTGTTGCGAATTTATAAGATTGTTTGACAAAAATGTCTTTAAATTGAAATATGAAAGAGAGACAGTCCGGGACACGAATATTATACTCCAAGAATTTAATATCTCTTGTGAGGTATCTTTTCATGCTTCCATAATGCACCAACAAACGAAGATATTCCCGGTAATTCTTCTGTCCGAGTTGCCGGAAGAATACGAGCGGAGCCGACTGGGCCATTTTCATTTGTTCATCCTCTTTGTAGCAATGATGGATACGACCATTTGATATACTTCATCGTTATAGTCCAATTCCTCTTTTGTTAATTCCTCGGAGGATATTCCTTCAAGCAAACCAACGCAAGAAAGAACGTTGCCGTACGAGGCAACTTCCACGTTTTTTTCTCCAAAAACTTCAGTGAAAGCTTTAAATGCTGACTGTTTAGTAAATCGCCAGTAATCTCCCCATCGTTCCATATCATATCGTGAAATTTGACAAATGCCCGCTACCGTTATAAGCGCTATACCGTTATTGCAAAGAAGATGTCTAATACCCTGGATGGCTTTCTTCACATCGAAGATAAAGTTGAGCGTTTGAGTGCAAATGAAGCAATCAAATGAGTTCCGAGGAAGAGATGAAGGAGACGTCAGATCCCCAACGATTGTAGCTTGCCTATTGGATGAGTCATAGTGGAGTACATCTGAAGTTTGAACAAAAGTTCCAAATTTTTGAGTATAAGTATTTTCGGCAACTTCCAGTACATGGCCTTTAATAAAGCTGCGATTCTTTTCAAGAAATCGTTCGATATAGTATCGGTCAATGGGGGTGCCTCGATCGAGCCCGAAGACATCTGAAATTGGAGTAACACGTCGTAAGTCATGCCATTTGGGTTTATTGAGAGATCTACGAACTTTATGCGATAAGGACCGAATCTTGGAGATCATTTCATAGCCTTTTGGATGATTTCGAGTAGTTGTGTTGATCGAACATCATACGTGTGGTCGCGAAGTGTTCGGTGTTGCCCCGTTCGGCAATTTTTTCTGCTTGCAATGGATGATTCATAAGCCATTTCAAATTTCTATGCTGATCACAAAAGGTTTTAAGATTTATTAGGTGTGCCACGGTACCTCGTTAATGTGTAGTAGAACATAAAATCATCTTATCGAAGATGCTTCAGTATTATTTCATGCAACTGTTCGGCTCGATTGTTATAGTTATGATCACGTAATGTGCGTTTCTGACCCTTTTTTGCAATATCAGAACATTCTTCCTTATGATCTAATAACCATTGCACTTTTTCAACACATTCATCCGGCGATTTATAAGTAACAATTTCAGTGTCCGGTTCAAAAAGCTCGTGGATATTTTTTTTCCAGTCCGTAAGAAGACAGGAACCAACCCCTGTGACCTCAAACAGACGAACATTTGCCGCATACTCTCCGGCAACATTACCATGAATATTAAAACTGACTTTTGCATGAGCAAGTGCTTTAAACATTTCGATACCAAATAAAGGAGGTTTGGCTTTTCTTTGAAGGTTTTCGAGTCCTTTCAAATTTCTCGGCATTTCATGCAGTGCATATGCTTTGTTGATAAGGGATAACGATTGTGCGAGCGTACCGAGTCCAGTCTTCTTGAGCAGAGCTGCACTCATATAAGCAAGCTGACGAAAGAAAAGATCTTTCTTCTTGATGGTAATAATGTTTGCATAAATATCCATCGGCACATTGGAATTGATTAAATGCTGTAATACTCGCTGACGTGTGTCATGAAAATCTGAGCCGGGAACAAGTGAACCGGTAAAAAGAAAATCCACAAACGGATACTGATTTTCTGATTCGATGAGCGGAACGAGAGACGATTCGAATCCATGATAAATTTGATAAACCTGTAAACCTTGTTTTTGAAATTCCTGATAGAATCGCGGAGAGCATACTATCATGTAATCAAAAGTTTTGAACTGCTCTATATTTTCGGAACTGAAAGGCGCACAGCAAAATCCAATGGCTTGTTTAATCGATGGAATTTTTTTCCGGAGGCGGGATATCCATTCCCCGTTGAGCTTGAAGCTCTCCTGAAAAAAAATAACATCGGGCCGCAACGCCTGCAATTGTGCAGAGAGTATTTCCTTGAACGATCCTGTAACGCCATGCTCACGAGCCCAGGCTTGCTGCAAATGTTCTGCATTGAAGACAATTTCATAGCTTTCTACGCCAAGTGTTCGCAGATGGCGCGCATAGAAATCCGACCATCCATATGCCTGATCCATCAAATGACGGTATTGGTTTTCATAATTATACCCGGTCACTTGCGGATGTACGGCATAATACTGCCGTAAGTAATCCCTATAGAAAGAAGTTATTTTTACAAAACGGTAACTCATTATTTTCTCAGTACGCTTTTCATCATAACTAATGTATTGATTCTATTTTGAAATGAAATGTGTAATTCTCATTGTCTGAAAAATAACACGCCATAATTGAAGTATTTAATCATGATCCATCAGGATTTATATATCATTGTATAAAGGTTGTTTTCAATATTTCCTATTACAATTTTCGAATTCGGTGCATTTTTCTCAATAAAAATCCGCCAGCTTTCGGGGCTCCAAAAATTAATATGTCCTGAATATGTGTCTTTACGCCCGTCTGGAATTGTAATGAACAGCATTCCTCCCGGAAGAACAGCATCGTAAATATTTCTAAACGCCTTTTCAGGATAAAGCAAATGCTCTAATATTTCTGTGCTGAAGCAGAAATTGAACCGGCCCTCCATAGGTTCATAAATATCATGACGATTAAAAATTCCCTGAGGAAATCGTTTCCGGGCTACATCAAGCGCTTTTTCGGAAAAATCAAAACCGTAATATTGAGCTGAAGGCCACTCTTTATTAAGATGAAGCAACAGATTACCTGCTCCACAACCTACATCAGCTGCCCTGGCTTCATGAAGATTTATATCATATGATTTAAAAATTTGAATGATGGATTTAAAGAATTGCTGGTGGCTTTTCGATAATACATGAGTCTGATATTCCTTATCCGTATAAATTTTGTCGGTGTTCTCGACAGTATTATGTTCAAGGGCCGATATTGGATTTTCCTTCTTTACGAAAGAAATTGAAATACCGAATAAAAGGAAAAAATTGTGAATTCCTTTTAATGCTTTATTGATAAGTCGTTTGATTTCGTAAAATAATTTCATATCTGAACCAATTAAAACCTAATAAGCTGAGAAGATGAAAGCCATTGACGGCTTTACTCTCCTTTGATGAATTTCAAAAACTCTTTAATGTTAACAAATTTTTGTATGGTCTCACTGATGTCCTTAGACAATTTAAACCGTAATGTCACAAAAAGATACAGCGCCGAGATTATAAGGCTTCTTGACCCTATATCAAGGAATAAGTTATCAATTCGAGGGATGAAATAATTGACGCCGAAGCATAACATGTAAAGAGCGAACACAAGTATTGATCGAAGTGTAAACGGTTGTGTGCCAAGTTTATTGTGAACCAGATATAGCGCAAAAATATTCATGATGGTCAAGGAAAGCAAGGTAGCAATTCCTGCGCCTGTTATTCCCAATCGGGGAATTAAAATCATATTAAGTAAAAT
>Ga0315555_1003749_pt1 | contig 10410 bp, 7 predicted proteins | sample SalMarSW160380MG_FD_202113 | JGI IMG/M metagenome (GOLD analysis project Ga0315555, IMG submission 202113) | Salt marsh sediment microbial communities from the Plum Island Ecosystem LTER, Massachusetts, United States - Salt Marsh Sediment SW1603-80 ...
GGACGCGCTCGGGAAGCTGTACCTGATAACCAGCGATTTTGCGAAATCGGAGGAAAGCTACCAGGAATACCTTGAGCTCTGCACGGAAGGCCTGGAAAAGGCGGGCGCCTTCGTCTCTCTCGGACGCCTGGACGAGGCGCGGGGGGAGTACGCCGAGGCGCTGGAGCACTACTCGGAGGCGGAGAAGCAGCTCGCGTCGGTCAAGCCTGAAGAGTCTGCGACGGTAAGGGGAAGGATCCTTCGGGGCAAGGCCGGCGTCCACATGAGACGGGGCGAAAGCGATCAGGCCCTGGAGCTGGGAGAACAGGCGCTGGAGGTCTTCGGGAACCACCGGAAGGCGCTGGGCGAGCCCGATGCCAATGCGGACGCCATCGCCTCCACTCTCAATGCGAAGGGGCTGGCGTTCCAGCAGAAGGGTGACCTGGAGGCCTCGATGCAGGATTTCCTGAAGGCGCTCAAGGAATACCGGAGAGTGGGCGACAAACGCGGCGAGGGCATGGTCCTGAACAACATCGGCATCATCCACTTCAACAAGGGAGACCTCGATTCCGCCGAGGACTACTACACGCGCTCCCGCGATATCTCGGGCGAGGTCGGCGACATGCAGGGCCGGGCCAACGCGATAAGCAACGTCGGGCTGATAAATCAGACGAAGTGCCGGTACGAGAAAGCGATCGAGGAGCTGGGAATTGCCCTGGACATACGGCGGAGGATGGGCGACCGGGCCGGACTGGCGAACTCGCTGATAAACCTGGTAATCATCTATCTCATCGTCGGGCACAGCGACCGGGCGGACGAGATACTCGCCGAGATGAGCGAGCTCTGCCAGGCCGAAGAGCACAAGGTGTGGCGCTGGTACGAAACATACTGCCGCGGGGAGGCGCTGCGGCTGACCGGGGAGTTCGACGCGTCGAAAGAGTCGTTCGGAAAGGCGCGGGAGCTGGCGCAGGAGATGAAGAACCCGACGATGGAAGGCTGGTCGGTCCAGAGTATGGCCCAGCTCGCGCTGTCCGCCGGGAACTGCGAGGACGCGATCGATGTCGCCGCGGAGGCCGGGAAGATTCTCGGCGCAACGGGGGACGAAAAGGCGGTGCTGGGCGTCCGGCTGGTGGGAATAGAGGCGCTCATGCGGATGGACCGGCTGGACGACGTGGAGAAAGAGCTCGGCGAATGCGGAGACGTCGAGGAGAAATACGCCGGGGACAGGGATATCCTGTTTCACTACCTCAAAGCGGAAGGAACGCTGAAGGAAAAGCGGGGTGACGCCGAGGCGGCGAAGGACCGCTATCTGAAGGCGATGAGCCAGAGGGAATCGATCCGCTCGGAGCTCAGCGATCCGGAGCTGGCGGAGGCCTACGATAACAGGCCGGAGATGAAAGAGATCGCGGAGGCGCTCGCGCGCGTCGGCGGTCAGACGGAGTAGCAGCAGGCAACGAGGGATATTAGCTGATGGAAAGGTGCAGATGGTACACAACGCTGACAAGGCGGTCATTCTCGCCAGGGGACTGGGAACGCGGATGCGCGAGGACGCTCCGGACGCTCACCTGACGAAAGGACAGAAATCGGTCGCCGACAAGGGCGTGAAGGCGCTGATTCCCACCGGCCGGCCCTTTCTGGACTACGTGCTCACCGCGCTCGCGGACGCCGGATACGGGCGGGTCTGCCTGGTGATAGGCCCGGAGCATGATATGATGCGGGCGTATTACGGGGAAACGCTGAAGTACGAACGCATCGGCGTCGAGTTCGCCGTGCAGGAAGAACCGCTTGGCACGGCCAACGCGGTGGCGGCGGCGGAGGGATTCGCCGGGGACGATCCGGTGACCGTCATCAACTCCGACAACTATTATCCCATCGAGGCGCTCGAAGCGCTTCGCGGGCTGGACGGAAGCGGACTGGCCGTCTTCGAGCGGGACGCGATGGTGCGGGAGAGCAACATCCCCCCGGAGCGGGTGGCGAAGTTCGCCGTGGTGGAGCTGGAAGAGGGGAACCGGCTGAAGAGGGTCATCGAGAAGCCGGAGGAGAGCGTGCTGGAATCTCTTCCGAAACCGCTGCTGGTGAGCATGAACTGCTGGCGTTTCGAACCCCCTATCTTCTCCGCGTGTCGGGAGATCGAACCGTCCCCGCGCGGAGAGTACGAGGTGACCGACGCAGTCCAGCTCCTGGTGGACGAGCGGGACATGAGCTTCGAGGCCCTTCCCTTCGAGGCCGGGGTGCTCGACCTGACGAGCCGTTCCGACGTCGGGCCGGTCGCGGAGATGCTTGCCTCCCTGGAGGTCCGACTGTGAGCGGCACGTTGCGGCTGGAGGACATGCGCGGCGCGGAACACGTCGCGGCCGGGCTGGTCTCCCGGGGCATCGGCGCGGACAAGGCGGATGACAAAGCGGTCCTCTTCCGGCGGTGCGCGGACGCCCTGATCGAAACCGGCCTGTCGACGGCGGCGGACGCCTGCGCCTTCTTCGTGCCCGGACGCATTGAGGTCCTCGGCAAGCACACCGACTACGCCGGCGGCCGCACGCTGTCGGTGGCGTGCGAGCAGGGCTTCTGCGTGGTCGCCGTGCCGCGGCGGGACACCGGGGTCCGCGTCATCAACGTGGAGGGCGGCGACGGGATCGAGATGAAGCTGGATCCCGATACCCGACCGGTCCTCGGCCGGTGGTCCAACTATCCGATGACGGTGGTGAGGCGGATGGCAAGGAACTTCCCGGGGATGGAGACCGGGGCCGATATCGCCTTCCTGAGTGACCTGCCGCCCGCGTCCGGGATGAGCAGCTCCAGCGCGATGATGATCGCGTTTTCCATGGTCCTGTCGTTCCTCAATGGACTGCCGGAACGTAAGGAGTACCGGAAGAACATAACCGATATGGAGTCCCTCGCCGCGTATCTGGCCACCATCGAGAACGGGCAGTCCTTCGGGACACTCGCCGGCGACAAGGGGGTCGGGACGTTCGGAGGCAGCCTGGACCATACATCCATCCTCTGCTGCGAGCCCGGCTACCTCAGCCGGTACGCATACTGCCCGGTAAGATTCGAAAAGAAGATACCGATGCCGGACGGCTACGTGTTCGCGCTGGGCATGAGCGGGGTCCACGCGGAAAAGACGGGCGGGGCCCGGGAGAAATACAACCGGGCGTCCCTCCTCGCCGCCGCGGCCGCGGAGGCGTGGCGGAACGCGACCGGCCGGGACGACGGCCACCTGGCCGCCGCGCTGGCGTCCGGTGGCGATGCGCCGGAGCGGATCCGTGGGGTGCTGAAGAATGCGGAGGCAGGAGGGTTCTCCTCCGAAGAGCTCCTCCGGCGGTTCGAGCACTTTCATGCGGAGAGCGAGGAGATCATCCCGGCCGCGGGTGACGCGCTGGAGGCCGGCGACATTGAGGCATTCGGGGCGCAGGTCTACCGTTCGCAGCAGCTTACGGAGAGCCTTCTCGGCAACCAGGTGCCGGAGACGGTATTTCTGGCCCGGTTCGCCCGGGAGCGGGGCGCCGCCGCGGCCTCCGCCTTCGGGGCCGGTTTCGGGGGCAGCGTCTGGGCGCTGGCGGAAGCCGAGGGCGTGGATGTGTTCATCGAGGCCTGGAGCCGGCAATACGGCGAGAAGTATCCGGAGGCGGCCTCCGGGGCCTGGTTCTTCTTCACCCGACCCGGCCCGGCGGCGTTCGAGCTGGCATGAAAAGCCTTCCTCCCCTCGGAGGGGGGGTTGACTCCGCCCCGTTCCCACGGTATATTACTCGCTGTAAGAAGTTTTGTTTCCGTTTGATGTATGAATGTAGAGGGGGAATCCCGCGTCACCCGCGGGATACGAAACGCGTGGCCGCAAGGAGGTCCTGATGAGCGATCGCTTGCTGAAGTACGGGGTGGTGTTCGGAGTTATTGTGAGCGTCGCGCTGGCAGTCGCGTGCGGCGGCGGCGGCGGTGGCGGCGGCGGTGGAGGCACCAACCCCGACAGCCTCGGCGAGCCGGACACGGTGGCGATGGGTCTTACCGTCAGCTACCCGAGCGCGAGCGCGAAGCCGGGCATCCTGGCGGTGGGTGACGAGGACGCGGGAGCGCTCTCAATCACGGACCTCGCGTCCGGTGACGTGTACGCCGGAACGCTCGTCGAAGGAAGCAAAACGGTCGTAGGCGGAATGGACACGTTCCGCTTCGTCGTGCCGCTTCCGGAGGACGTGCCCGTTTCCATCGATGCGAAGCGGGAGCTCGATGACGGCACGGTCGAGAAAGTTCAGGCCATCATTTCCGAGACGACCGAGACCGGCGATACAGATGAGGTCGTAAACACCGACACGACGAAGGCCGCCGCAATCGTCAAGAAGAAAGCCGCCAACGCGGGCGTGGGCCTGCACCAGATCGCCCAGACATCCCTCGGGACGGCGGTTCAGCAGGCAAACGCCATCGTCGGCGGCACGTATTTCGCGGGCGTGGATTTCACCGCGCTGACCGCGCAGGAGATCCAGGACATGATCGTCGAGTACGCGGTGATGCTGGCCGTGGCCATCCTGGCCGAGCAGTACGCGGCCGACTGGATCGACGACTACGAGACGGTTGACGACGCCGACGTGGCGCAGGAGGCCGCGGACAGTGCGGCGGCGATCGAGACTGCGATCGAGCAGGATGCCACGGACGCCGGTGCGACCGATTCGGTGGGTGACGTCAGCGACGACGTCGCCACGGTGGACGAGACCGTCGCGGGCTCGTCCGGCGGCTTCGACGAGGGCGATACCCAGACGGTGCAACCGGTGCTGGATCTCTACATCGCGGCCGTGTCCGCGCTGAAGGCAAAGAACATATCGCTGGCGAACGACAAGCTCGAAGATGCGAGAAACCACGCGGAATTCGCATCCGCCCTGACCTCGACGCAGAACAAGGTGAAATTTCTGTACGCGCTGCTTCGGATGCCGTGTCTGCCGCTTGCGAGCTACACCGGCGGCCCGGCGACGAGCGCCCCGTCGGATTACGGCGACAAGGACAACCTCGGCCAGATGATGAGCTACCACCAGGGGATTCAGTCCGTCAGCTACGTCGGCTTCAACGCGGACGACCAGGACGATCTCCTCATCAACGACGGAATCGGCCTCGAGATCGTGATGGAGACCGGCTGGGGGAACGGCGGACTGTATCTCCCGGGTGAGGGAGACGAGTTCGATGATCTCGACGGAGACGCCGTGCTGGACGCGGGCGAGATGTGGTACGACGAGAACGGCAACATGGTCTTCGACCTGGAACTGGACTGGCCGGAGACCCAGGCGGATACCATCGACGAGCGGACCCCTTCGTCCAACCAGCTGAGCGATATGCTGGACGGCATCATGGTGGGCGAGCTGGCATCGACGATCGCGGACCTCAAGAGTCTCCCGACCGATTTCTACTTCCAGCTCAGCCCGGCCATGCAGGGCAATTCCTCCACGCATACGGTGCAGTTCGACTACGCGGACGTGATCGCGGTGCGTATCTACTATAACGTCATGAAATTCATGCTCGACTACGTCAACGCGTGGGACGTGGATTTCACCGATCCGGATGCCCTCGACGCATTCAGCAACCTGAGATCTCTCGAGGAGCTTCAGGATGCCGCGGCGGACGAGGAGGCGGAGGACCAGATAATGGAGGATCTCTTCGTGGACAACGCGAGTCTGGGCAACGCGGACGCGACCAAGCTGGCGACGGCGCGGGCCACGCTGAAGACCTTCCTGGGCCTGACCCAGGACCTGGTCAACTGGGTGCAGGCCTTCCACGCTGGCGACAAGGACCGCGGCCTCTATCCGCGCGAGATCGACCCGGACCCCCTCGTTGATGACGACGAGTACACGGAGGAGAACCGGACGTTCCACCTGGTCGTCAACCTTGATGACTTCTGGAACGAGTTCGACGACGACATCAAGGACATGCTCGACCTCGGCGACACCGCCGGCGCGCAGGCCGAGATCGACGCCCGGTGGGACGACGTCGCCAACGGCGAGCTCGTGCTGGCCGACGTGCTGGCCTCGTGCAACGGGCCGGCAACGATCAGGCTGAGCGCCCTCGACGCGGAGGAGAGCAACCAGCGATGGAACCTGAGCGCTGTTCTGGGCGTCCAGGCCTCCGGCTACGACGCCTTCAGCCTCAGAAAGCTGATGTACGACGACACGGCCGGCGCGCTCGTCGACGGTCTGGACGACCTGCTCGATACCAAGAAGTACTACGGTATATGGCCGGGCATAAACCACTTTCTGGACGATACGGTCTGGACGGACGGCTACGGCGGAATCTTCCAGGTCTGGCAGTCGGGTCCGGACTTCGAGATAGATTACCAGACCTACCCGTGGAACTGTGCCGACGGCACGCTGTCCGGAAGCTCGTTTACGCTGGACGGCGATTACTACGACTGGCATGCCGAGCAGGATGTCGAGGTCGCCATCACCGGTACGATCAACGCCGCGGGCACCAGCATGAGCGGCACCCGGACGGATACGCCGGGCAGCAGCAACAGCTACACCGCTACCAAGCTGAATGACGACAACATCATCATCCAGGGAGAGGTGCTGGATCAGACCTCCGGCGACCCGATCTCGGGCGCGGTGGTGTCGACGAGCCTGGACGCTGCGACGGCGACGACCAACTCCCAGGGCAAGTTTGTTCTTCAGACGACCTCGCTGGAGGAAACGTACGGCGATACGCAGTACACCATCACGGTGACGGCGACCGGATACACGACGTCCTCGTCGGCGTGGTTCTGGGGTTCGTATCCCTACAACCAGGAGTTCTGGCTGGCACCGTAGGGCGACGGATTTCGAGAGGAAGGCTTCAGGCCCCTGCCCGCGATCGCGGGCAGGGGCCTTTCTTATGATATAATGTAAGCGTATGCTGAAGATCGAAAACCTCACCAAGAGCTACGGGGCGCGCGAGATACTCGCCGGGCTGTCATTCGATATTCATCTCGACGGGAGCGTGTACGGCGTCCTGGGGCCGAACGGGGCGGGCAAGACGACGCTCTTCAAGTGCCTGATGGGCCTGGTGCCGTTCGAGAAGGGGCGTATAGAGCTGGCGATGGAGGACATCACCGGGCTTCCTACGGAAGATGTTGTTCGCCATGGGGTTGCGTACATGTTTCAGGAGTCGGTGCTGTTCCACGACATGACCGTCGTCGAAAACATGGAGGTCGTCGCGGAGCAGCTGTTCTCCCGCGCGGACATGCCGGACGTGAGCGAGATACTCGAAAAGTACGGTCTCGCCGCGGTCGCCGGGAACAGGGCGGCGACCCTCTCCGGCGGCGAGAAGAAGCGGCTCGAGTTCGCCAGGTGCATGCTTCTGAAGCCGAAGCTCTTTCTTCTCGACGAGCCGTTCTCCAATATAGACCCTCTGATGATCGCCGCCATGAAGGACCTGGTGGCGGAGCAGACGGCCCGCGGGGTCACCTTCATCATCACGGACCACAACCTCTACGAGACCATTCCTTTCGTGGATCACGTCTTCGTGTTGTACGAGGGTCTGTTCCTCGCCCAGGGCACCCGGGAAGACGTGATCTCCGACCCCAAGGTGCGCGGGCTGTACCTGGGGGACTATCAGGGGACATGAGACTCTCGTCCGGCGGGAAAGGGATCGCGGCGTCGGCGATGATGCTCTGCGCGTCGCTCGTCTTCTCCACCGCGGTGATATACGACTTCCTGACCGCCGAGGTGGCGGACGTGCCGGCCGAGACGCCGATGCGGACGATCGGCGAGCCGGTGACCGTCAGCGTGGGACAGGCGTCGCTGGAGGCCGGCTCGTTTCGGCTCGACCCGCTTCTTCACCAGCCTCACGCGCTGAAAGATGTCGTGATGCGAATGCCGCGCTACTCGATAGAAGCAGACTCGGCGACCATCCTTCCGAAGAAAACCGGGGTCGTCTTCCGGAAAGCGGACCTCACCGCCAGAGGGCTGAAGGGAGCGATCGGCGTTCTGGCCCTGAGGGGGGAGCGCGTCATCTTCAGGAACGTCCGGGCCCGCGGGGGGCTCGTTCCCTTCCGCGTTACCCGCTTCGAGGCCGGATCCATGAGCCTGCCGGAGTTGGCCCTCGAGAAGAAGAAACTCGGGCTGGGCAGGCTCGTAGACGGCATGTCGGACGGAAGGACGTCCGGCGAGGGTCCGCGCGAGGAGGAGATGGAATTCGGCTTCGAACGGCTCGAGGTTGTCGTCACGATGCTCTTCCAGAGGGGATACATCAGCCGTGGTTTCATGAACCTGACGGACGAGAAGACGAAGGTGCGGTTCGCACGGGGAATGTATTCCGCGCGCCACGACAAGGTGTATCTAACCCGCCCCGAGGTCGTCAGGGGCTCTCTGCGCCTTTCCGCGAAGAAGGGAGAGATCCTGATGAAGGACGGCAGGCTGATCCTCTCTCCTCCCGTCGAGAGGAAGACGAAAGAGAAGGTCGAGACTTCCCGGGACACCTTCGAGATAGATCTGAAGTAGGCGCAGGCATGTTCCACTACATCGCGAAAAAATTCCTGGTATGGACGCTGGCGTTCCTGCTGTTTCTGGAAGTGGTCCTCACCGCCTCCGTGTACCTGCAGGCCTTCGTGAGCTACCAGCCGCTGCCGCTGAAGCTCGTCCTGGCCGTGGCGGCGCTTCAGCTCACCGACTCGCTGCGGTTCGCGTGCTGCCTGGCCGGATTCTGTCTGGCTGCCGGGGCGGTCCAGCGCCGGCATATAATGCTCATTCGATCGACGGGCGGAGGGGCCCGAACGGTCCTTCTGCCGGTACTTATGGCATCCGTGACGGTCGGCGCGTTCTGCGTCTTCTTCGACAGTCTCGCCGCGCCGCCGATTCGAAGCGGCCTGTTTGAGGCGGAGAGAACGGCGCTGAGCCGGGGGCTGACGGCCGGGATGACTCGTACCGGCCAGTTCAGGATCGGACGCGCCGCCTTCACCGCGGGACGGGTGGAAGGAGATGTCGCGCACGCGCCGCTCTGCTTCGTCGGTGACCTGCTGGTACGCGGAGAGACGATGACCGCGAACGACGACGCGATCGTGGTGACCGGCGCCGAGATCCGGGACGTGCACGGGCAGGAGACGTTCCGGGCGGGCAGCTTCGTCATCCGGTTCCCTTCCGAGCGTGTTCCGGCGACCGGCTACGAGTGGTGGCTGCGCCGGCCGTGGCGCGCGTACCGTACCATGTGCGTGGCGGTGAGCGTGGTGCCGCTGGTGTTTCTCGGGTTCACAACGGGGATTCTCGTCGTACGGATCGGGCAGATGAAGGCGTTTCTGCTCCTTCTCTTCCTGACGTTCATCGTGTATCTCGGGGGAGAGAAGGTGCTGCTCGATATGGCAGAGCAGGGACCGGGTGTGGAGGCCGGCTGGGCGGCGTACGCGTGGGGCATTCTGGTCGCCGCGGCCGGGTGGCCGCTTGCGCTGCGCGCGGTGCGAAGCCGCACCGCGCTGGGCGGAGAGGGGTAGGGCGGATGCGTAAGTCATTGACCTGTAATGCCCTATCGAGGATCGTAACGCGCCGGTTCTGGGTCGTGTTCACTTGCGTCTTCCTGCTGATGAACATCGTGGCGTGGTCTCGCCATACCATGAAGGAAGGTGAGCTTGTCTTCCTGTCGGCGGACTTCCTCTACTTCTCGATCGCCGCGTTCACTACCGGATTCCCGTTCGCGCTGGTGGTGTCCGCGCTCGTCGTGCTCCTTCGCATGAGGACGTCCGGCGAGGTGGACATGCTGAGAACGTTCGGGATACCGCCGGGGGAAGTCGTGCGCCTGCTTTCGCACAGCCTGAAGGTCGTCTTTCTTCTTCTCGTCGTTGCGCGGGAAATCATCGTTCCTCAGGTCCGCTGGGACATCGTACGCGTGGTGCATCCGGGGAGGCCGGAGCGATTCGGCCCCGTGGTCATGAAGACGAAGAATGCGGACGTATTCATGAAGGTGAGCGGAGACTATACCGGAATATCTGAATTGTACCGGTGCAAGAACGAGCGCTGGACAAAGAGCGTCAACCTGCACTTCGACGGAAAACGATGGCGCAACAGAAACGGGGCGTCCGTTCAGGCCCCGCCGCCGTCCGAGATGATCCTCAGTGACCCGCGGAGCCTGGAGTTCCTCGGTGCCCGGGAGCTTCTGGGGCTGTCGAAGCAAAGCGAGCTCCGGGGGCCGTACTTCTTCGTCCTGTTCCTGGAGCACCTGTCCTCCATCGTCCTTTTCTATCTTCTTCTGGTCATTCTGTGCCGCGTCTTCGTGGGGACCGGGAGCAACGTGTTTCACATCCTTCTGGCGGCGACCGCGTTCCTCATCACGGCGTATCTCACCCTCTTCGCGGTGCGCCACGTCGCCGGATCGTTTCAAGGCGGGTGGTCCCAGGCAGTTGCATCCTTCACGCCGGTAGTCCTTCTGCTGATCGCGGCGTCCGCTACGAGGAGCCGCCGGCCGGTCCCGGTTGCCGGGAAGGGCCCGGCGCCTGTGTAGCCC
>Ga0315555_1003751_pt1 | contig 10409 bp, 6 predicted proteins | sample SalMarSW160380MG_FD_202113 | JGI IMG/M metagenome (GOLD analysis project Ga0315555, IMG submission 202113) | Salt marsh sediment microbial communities from the Plum Island Ecosystem LTER, Massachusetts, United States - Salt Marsh Sediment SW1603-80 ...
CTTCACCGTATCGGCCCGTGAATGACAGCCCTGAAGAAATAAAACCCGATAACGCCACTCACACTTATTTTTATCATCATTGCGGCAAAAGTGCCAAAGAATACACCAAGGCCCGATTTCAGGGCGACCCTCTTGTTTTTATTGAAAATAAGCTCACCAATGATAGCTCCAGCAAAGGTCCCGATAATCAGTCCGAATGGGGGAAAGAAAATCATGCCGGCCAGCATGCCGAGAATCGAACCCCATACACCGTATTTGCTGCCTCCATACTTCTTCGGCAGATACACGGGGAGCACGAAATCAAGAATTGTTGCTATGATGGTTATAACACCCATAACGATTAAAAAGGGTACGGTAAATGCCTTCCAGTGATAGGCCCACGATACAAGGATCAGCGAAATGTAACTTACCGGCGGACCGGGAATGACCGGCACAACACAACCGACGATACCGATGATGACAAGCAAACCTCCGAATACAATGAGCACAACAGCCATTTACTCTCCCTCTTGTTCCGCGATATATCGGTATTAAATATTCCTGAATAAATATTAATAAATTATAGACTATGAAAAAATATAAAAACAAGGTCTTAAGGAAAATAGTATATACATCCCTCCCAGGATATCCTCAAGGAGTTTTCCCGTGTCAATTGTATTAATATTGATCATCTATACGACCGTTATATAAAAAAACCATCATCAAAATAAACGCTCAGTGCGGCTTAATACGAGTAAAACTGGAGCAGCGTAAATGCCTTTCCTGTAATATCTGTTGCAATCATTTTTCACTGCGCTATAATTGAAAAAAAGTGTTCGGGTGATGCAGGATCTGCATCCGGCCCCTTACCTGGACAGTTTGCAGTCAGTCAGCCCACTTTCTTCTCTTCCGATCCAGGGATTGCGCTTCTAAGTAACTTCTCGCGGAGTTACTTACAGATACTCAGCTGCGAAGCGGCATATCCCGCCAGGGACATATCCCGCCAGGGACATACGCCGCTTTAAAGTGTTTTCCTGACACGTCTTTTTTACGCATCAACATGGAGTTAAAGTTGAAAGCAGCAGGATGCAATTTCTACTGTTACAAGGCGATTTGAGCTGTTATTTAGTGAGTGAGGAGGTTCTTATGAGAACTCTTTTCAGTAAAATGAAAGCAGCGTACTACTGTGCGCTGGCAACTGTAACAGTTGTATTACTTTTTTTGCTGCTGTCGTGTGGCGCCGGGGTTGATATCGGCGAGGCAAACAAGGTCCTGACCTCATTTCAGATCGTGTGGCCCGGGGACTTTACCAATACATGCCTCTCTGGCGTTCCGGTAACGGTTACCATAAATGCGCTCGATCAAAACGGCGAGGTATTTACCTCCTGGGGCGGTATCGTTACTATTGAAATGGACAATACCTATGTGAAACCGAGCTATGAATCAGCGGATATTAAAAACGGTTCAAAACAGATAGATATATCATTTGCCGTAGCAGAGGAGGAAACCGTCAAGATGCGGGTCCGGTACGGCGAGACCTCTTCTCCCTGGAGCGCAACAATAACTGTTCAGAAGGCTTTCAGCATAGCGGCGATAACTCCCGACGACGGCTCTTTACTGGTTGGGCACCAGGATATAGTGATTACGTTCAACGACAACACAGACCCGGGCTCTCTCTCAATCGGAGGCGATCTTGGAGGTTTCATAGCAAGCTGGAAGGATGTTACTTACAAGAACGACAAGCTCACTCTTTCACCATCAGGATTTTGGAACGACAGCGGGAGCAGGCTCACAGTTACGTGCAGCATATCCGGTGGCGGCCAGTCCGCAAGTAAAAGTGTGACCTACGATGTGTTTCATGGGGTGTTCGTGAGACTGACAAACAGCGATGACTCCTACAACGGCACTGCAGATGAGCCAAAAGCAACCATTCAAGGAGCGATAGACGGGATTATGAATGATATTGGTTATTCAACTGCGGAGGTACGAGTTGCAGAGGGTACCTATAATGTGAACTGGAACAGCAACATAAACAGAATAGTTCTACAGAGCGGGGTCTCTCTTTACGGAGGTTACTCAGACACTGATTGGAACCTGTACAATCCATCGCTCTATCCTACGATTATCGACGACATAAGCATCGGTGGAGGAACAGCAGCCGACGCACCAAACAGGACAATAGACTGCGGATCGGGCGTTACCTCTTCCACCATTATAGACGGCTTTACGATAAATGGCGGTGACGGAGGAAGCTACTGCACTGCGATTTTCAACCATGACGGTGCATCTCCTGTGATACAGAACAACACAATCAAGGGAAACAAGGGAACGAACCATGCGATGGGTATATACAACAGAAATTCCTCACCTCTTATACAGGACAACGACCTTGTAGAGGGAGGAAAAGAAGGAACAGGGTGCGCAATATATAACTACTACTCATCACCTACCATTAATACCAACATTATAAATGGAGGGGAGAGTGCAAATTTTACCAATGCTATAAAAAACGTTGCATCCTCACCGTTGATCTGCAACAACGATATTCATGCCGGTGATCTGGCATGGGAAACCTATGCTATATGGAACACCGGAACATCGAATCCGAAGATATATAACAACACGATAAGCGGAGGCACAGGAAGTAACGGGAGCACGGGAGGTACGGCATACGCGATCTTTAATCAGTCATCCTCTCCTTTTATAAAAAACAACACAATCGATGGTGGAATCGACGGAGATATGCCAGCACCACATCCCTACTGTATATACAATACTGGCAATTCGGACCCTGTGATAGAGAATAACCTTCTCTTCATCCGTTCTGGTTCATACGGCTACGGCATATATGAAGCAGATGTTAACAGTGACCCTGCATCTGTAAAGAACAACGATATATTCAACTGTCCCACAGCACTGTATTACGATGAGGCGAGCAGTTCGAAGACTATAAGCGAGGTCAATAATCTTGACGCTGCATACAGTGGAAATATCAGCCAGGATGCCCAGCTCGCAAACAAATTGGGATTCGACTGGCACCTGGGAATGAGTACACCATGTGTAGTATCACAGGGGGGGCTTGATCTCTCCGGTGATACGGATTTTCCGGAAGACGCAGGGGGCGACAAGGTCGACAGAGATGAAAACAAGAGAGACGGCTCATGGTCTATGGGGGCATACGAGTACAACGGAACATGCAGTTTTTAATACTCAGTTGTATTAAATATCAACAGTAAAAGGAGGCAACCATGGGATGGTCAATAGGAGAACAGCCCGATGATATTACCGGGCTGAAAGTATACGATTCAGATGCTGTTGTAACCTTTAATCGGGATTACTGCAAGAATCAACCGAGCGATACAGCGAATAAGATCGTGCTTCTCACCTTCATCAACATTCGAGATGAAATAGACTGGGTATGGCTGAAGCTTTTGCAGGATGTTCAGGCTGACAGCTCTGACCTCATGAAGATTGCTATAATCTACTCCTACAACGATATGAATGAGAATTTTCCACGCATTGAGCTTGCCTGCGGCCCTTCACAAAGCTACGGTATATCAGAGCTACAGGACAACTCCTGGATCAACAGGAAAGTTAATTGCTACCACATGAATAAAAACTTTACCTGGCTGAAGTGTGAGATATATACAAGTTCTACGGTACAGACATGTGTGGAAACCTTTGGCGGCTCACCGTGCACTTTTTTACTAAACCGCGGATTCAAAATCATCGATAAGTGGCAGATAGGAAGCACAGACAGCGGAAACAGCCAGATAGGAGCTTTAACTGGCTGGGACGAAAAGGACCTGTTTGATTTCGATTGGGACAGTATCATAGCTCCCCCCGATCCGCCTGACGACAACGATCATATCCCTGAGAAGTTTCATCTCACAGAGTACAGAAAGCTGTACAAGATGATGCAGTTTACTGACAAGCGGATAACAGACCTCCTCAACAACGAGACATATATAATAGATGTCGACCCTTCTGATGGGCAGGATATATCACCGGGAGGCACCATATCAGTTACCTTCTCCGGCAAACAGGGTGCAGTATATTATGTAAAAAAGCCTCTCGCTGCATGGGATACTGCCAGCTACAAAATAGAAGGTGTGTCAACTCAAATCACCTCAGTTGATGGCGACCCATATACAAAGTACAAAGCAAGTGAATATCTGGGTGATACTAAGGAGACACGGATAATCCAATTAGGGGAACTTGCTGGGTTCGCAGATGGCCAGCAGGTTTCGTTCTCCGTTGATGCAAACCTCCGAGACACAAATGAAAAGGCATTTATGTTAGAGGGGGGGGTAGCAAGCATAAATTATACAGTAGCCACACCTAATCCCGACCTCTACATGAGAGATAACCTTACCGACATAGGCGATATGCCATCATCAGGTGGACTTGCACAGAGCCCCGATATATTTGTCCTTCAGACCCAGTTCAATCAGATACAGGCACAGGCAAATTACGGAGGGAATAGCACGAATGAGAATGTCATACCACCTGCAACTGTAGACGGAACTCAACAAAATTATGTCTATGTGAGGGTAAAAAACAGGGGGCCTATTGATGCGAATGACGTCAACATCACCGTCTACTTCACCGAACCGTCGGCGCTCCCGACTCCTGAAGACTGGATAAAGGTGAATGAGGCGGAACCCACCGTAACGATAGCTACTGTCCCCTCAGGAGAAGAGCTTACATGTTCGCAGGGGGTGGAATGGACAAACTATCCGTATACGGGCCATTACTGTTTCATCGGGGCTGTAGATCATCCGGATGATGCAGTCCCCTCATTTTCGGATGTCCAAACCATTGGTTTCAGTGATTTTATCCGGAATCATAACAACATAACATGGAGAAACTTCAACGTAGTTGAAAACGATCCTCCACCTCCTCCTCCCGATGCCCCGTCCGGCTTTGTTATTCTGCCGTTCATGTTTCATGGCGCAGAGCGGAAGAAGAGGATGCAGCTCGAGATAGTGGAGAGATTGCCCATAGGTTCCAGTTCGATGATGGAGGTCCCGATCGACCTTTTGCAGTTTATCAAAAGGAGGGAGAAATCGCTATTCAAGACCGACCCGAAGCGCAAGGTCGTATGGATGAAGCTGCACACTTCCGGGAAAAATCTTACACCGGTGGTGGCTCTTCCGGAGAAACACAAGGCGCGGTTGAGGATCTTCGTGGATATTCCAAAACTGTATAGGACACGAAAAAATATTATATATGTACGTCAGCTCTACAAGGGAAAGGAGATAGGTCGAATTTCGTGGCTGCTAGTACCAAAGAAGAATAAAACATGGCCAGGATTCAAGGAGCCTGCCGTGAAAACACCTGGTAAAAAGATGGGTGATGTTTCTGGCAAACCAGACTAAGAAGAAGAAATAAACCCGCAGCAGTACCAAAATGATCATCAGCACGGCCTGACTTACATTATCAATAGAATTACTAGCGTAGAGAAGTTTATATCTATCAGCTCCTCGTCAGGGAGATATTTCAACACCAGATCCAATCTCTCCAAATCCCCTAACCCAACTTCGCCATTTTTAAGCTTAAATGTATACCAATCATTAAATTGAATAAATATTTCGTCACTACTGATTCTTCACTAATTTCTTCCTCGATAGCGGTCTCCCTGATAATCCAAGCTTCCTATAAATCTCAATATGCTCAGGTTCTGCCTTCGAGTTTATCCGTATATACTGCTGCTTCACAGCCCCATCATCATCTTTTACTTTGTAACCTATGGTTAACCTCTCATGGGTTTTTAATACATTCCGTATCGTGCCCCAGCTTCGATGATCACCCTTTTGACGAAGACGGTATTCAATAATGTGTAGCAGATGATAGGCCAAAACCGATATAAACATATGCGCGTCAACTCTCTCTTCAATCTGATGAAAGTTCGGCCTCAATCCAAGTGATGATTTCATACTCTTGAATGCATACTCTATCTGCTCAAGCATTATATACGTTTCCCATATCTCTTTATCACTCAGATCTAATCGGTCTGTCCTGAGTACATAGCTCCCTTCCCGACCAGTCTCTTCTTCATACAATCCAGCCTTCTTATCCCATACAATCTCTATAGCTCGAATACTCGGGTCACTCGCGTCCTTCCCACTTTCAGGCCTAACATCCACTTCGTATAACTTCGATGCCTTCGGATACTTCTCTTTAAGCTTCCCTATAAGCTCCAACACCTTCCGATACTTCTTCGTACGATTCGCTAGGTTGAGCCCTCTTTTGTAATATTCCAATCGCCCTAAAAATAGCTCCTCTACCCTCGTGCGCATGCCCGTCTCTTTCGCCGCTTTACTCTCACTCCTGCACAATATATAGGCCTCACCCTCATGCTCATACCTCTTCACTTCCACTTTTATCCCTCTCCCCGCATCCTCCCTGATCACCTCCATCCCACCGTACTCCTCTTCAAACGGTACCTTGCCCCTGTTCACCACCACATAATGATACCCCTTCTCCTTCAGCCACCCTATATTCTCTTTCGTCGCTATCCCTGCATCCACTACTATCGTCTTATCCTTTGTTCTATCAGGTACATGTCTCTCAAGACCTTTAATCATCCCCTCCAATGTCTCCCCCTCAAACTGGTTCCCCGCAAATAGCTGACTGTACTTCGAAAAACCACACTCGTCAACAATTAACCCTAATGTCACCAGCTTGCAGTCATCCCTCTTCTCCTTCGATCGCCCATAGTGCGCCTTCTCATTCTTTGCACCCTGCCCCTCAAAGTACGTATTCGTTAAATCAAAGAAAAATATCTTCTCCGATAGTGAAAAAAGATCCCTCTCCACCCCCGATAAATGCTCCTCAAGTCCCTCTTTTATCCTGTATAACCGGTCCCCTACCCGATAGTACGAGTTTAACGATGGCCGTAAAGGATTCCCCGCCAGTTCATATAACGCCGACCGCCCCTCTGCCCACTCCTTCGTATATAACTCACTCCCAGGATCTATGAGTCTCCCTATCACTAACGCCTCCATCAGCGGCGCCACATTCTTACTTATCCCCTGCCGACTTAAAAAATCATCCATCTTTAACTCTTCCCATACACTATGACACACATATTCCGGCCCAAGACTCCTGTGCGTCTCGCTCTCAAGAGAATTAACATCTACCCTCTGATAGTCCGTTTCTTCCCTTTCACCTATCTCCTTCGCCTGTTTCCTGAATATCTTCTCCGCTGCCAACCTCGCCTGCTTCTCAAGATTCACATCTAAATCAAGAAAACTCCTCTGACCCGTCAGTATATCCTCAACCCTCTTCGCAAACGCCTTGTACTGGGTAGGATATATATCCAGGTTTCCCAGATTGAGTATGAGCCGTTGCCGGGGCCCTTTCTCGGTCCTGACGTTTTCCACCAGGTGTATATACTCGTATACCTTTTGAGTTTTGCCGTTTCTTTTTCTTACTTTTTTTACATACATGTGCTCAATATACCATAGGGTCGGTGGTATGTCAAGAGAAAAACAGTATGTGTGTCACTACAATGGAATATTTGAAAGAAAGTAAAATTAATTCATAGAATAGCTTGAGTTATAAATTCAGAGACTATAAAAATATACAAAATCAGCTGTTTTTAATCCAAATTTGGCGAAGTTGGGTTAAAATAAAAATGCAAGTGGTGGTAGTCTAAATCGTGAGATGTGCGATCTACACACGGGTTTCAAAGGAGGAGCAGGCAAAAGAAGGATACTCTCTACCTGCTCAAGAAGAAAGGTTAAGAGCACATGCGAAAGGTCAAGGTTGGATTATGTATAAAGTTTATGTTGATGATGGGTATTCTGCCGGTAGTAAAAATCGTCCAGCTTTGAAAAGACTTTTATTTGACGGTTCTTTGAAGAGATTTGATACTGTTCTGGTCTATAAGATAGACAGGTTATCACGAAGTCTGAAGGACCTAATAGACGTCGTTGCTGAATTGAACAGCTACGACATCGGATTTAAATCCTGTACAGAGCTCATTGATACCACAAGGCCAGAAGGCCGGTTAATGTTTCATCAATTCGGCTCATTTGCTCAGTATGAGCGTGAGTTGATCAGCCAAAGAACAAAGTTCGGGATGATAAAAAGATTGAAACAGGGATTGTGGAACGGGCAGGCTCCATACGGGTATAAAATAGTTAAAAGCAAATTGGTTATAAACAGGAAAGAAGCGGATCTGGTACGGATGATCTTCGATTTGTACCTCAAAAAGAACATGGGAGTAGTCAGTATTAGCAGGGAACTGAATAGATTAGAAATCAAGCCCCGAAAGGGCAAGATGTGGAAAGGGAATACGATACACAATATCATCACCAATCCAATTTATGCCGGATATGTAAGATGGGGAGGGGAGATGGCAGAAGGAACACATACGCCGATTATTGAGAAAGACGTTTTTGATATAGCGCAGGAGACGCTGAAGCAGAGGAACCATCAGACCCGGCAGCTCAGGGGCCCGAACTATTTGACCGGCTTGGTCAGATGCGGGAAGTGCGGATCACCAATGCATGTGAACTATCCTGGAGCGGAGTCCAAAAGGAGATTCAAATACTACGAGTGCAACAACCGGTATAACTTTCAAAGCTGCGATCAGGGCTATATCAGAGCAGATATACTTGAACAGAGTGTGATCAAAGAGATCGGAAAACTATCGGAAAGGCAGGATGTGATCACGGAACTGATGCGGGATTACGTGGCTCACAACAGGTCAAAACTGCCGGAGCTGGGGGAAGAAAAGAAAAGGATCATGAAGGAGATGGAGCTGTTTGAGAAGGAGAAAGCAAAATTATCGAGATGGCTGCTGAATAATGAGCTTACTCCCCAGTCGGTGAGCTACATCAATGCCCAGATCGACGGGTATGGCGAGAAAGAACAGGAACTTCAGGGGCGGCTCTGGGAGATCGAGGATAAGGTCAGTGCCATTCAAAAAGAGACAGTTAATGCCGAAGGGGTAGGAGATTATCTGAAAGATTTTGTTCGATCCTTTGAGGAATCAGATACTGGGGAAAGAGAGCTCCTCGTACAGTCTCTGGTAACGGAGGTCGTAATCAAACCAGATAAAAAGGTGACCGTTGAGCTTCGACCACCTTTCGGGTTTATTACCCCCTCATTAGCGCCAAGAGTATGAATAACAGAAAATCGTTGATGCTGCACTTGCGATATAATCTTACGATTTATTATAAAAATCTTACCCGAACAGCTCTCTTTTACTCACCTTACTCCAAGAAAAAATATGTGATATAATAGAGGACACGGTTGCGGGGCGATTATTGGCCACTCCGACCCTCTTGGGTGTAATTGCACTGTAATTCTCTCTTTAATTGCCGTTTATTGTGATTAAAAATCATTAGAAATTTAATTTGCCTTTTTTTATTTTTTTGTATACTGTGAGTGTAGTAGTGGTAGTTTTTAACTTTATAGGAGAAAAATGAATGAAATTGGAATTATATTATGACAAACATAAAAGTGATAAAAGTGAGATTGATAAATTGCTCTCCTTTCTCCAAAGGCAAAAAGAAAAAGGAAAAAATATAACAACTATCGATGTAAGCAGCTTAGCGGAAAATGAGAGGTATGAGGTATATTTGAAAGCCTGTACACCTTCGGTATTTAAAAAATACCAGATTCGAAAAGTCTTTGGAAGCAATAGAAGGTCGGGAATCTTTTTCGGTGAAGTCCCTGCTCTGTTAGTTTATGAAAATGAAGGTAGTTATCCTACTGATGTTTTTCCGCATGATAAACATGGTAAAATAGAGACTATTGAAAGTTATCTGGAAAACCAATCATAAAATTAATGTATTTAAACACGGATTCCGCCATTCGTGGCGGAATCCGTGGATACTCGTAGGGTGGAGTCAAGGATGGTACCGCTGAAAAATAGTCTACGTTTACTAAATCGTCTTTTATGATTTTACTAACTTATTACTATTTCAATAATTACGTTTTAACATATTTATAAAAATCTGGATTTTCTTCATTTTTCAGCGCAACCAAGGATAACCCTACCCTACGGGAGAGCACGCCTCCTCCGGCTGTTGTAGGGATTAGGGATAAAATGAAAATAATCGGTAACTATTAACCGACCAATCGCCAAGCATTACTCGTAATTTGTGCGTATTTAATAATTAGCACAAACAGTTTTAGGAATGATCCTTTGTTCGGAAGAAGGTAAATTGTGAAATTCAATACTATAATTTTCCCGGATGAATTGCTTAAAACTATACGCATCGGGAAGTTGGCAGTTTTCGCGGGTGCCGGTGTGTCGATGGGAGCCCCTGCTAATCTCCCAAACTTCAGTGAACTAGCCGATCGAATTGCAGCTGGAACTTGTGAGTCTAGAAAAAAGAATGAGCCCGATGACAGATTTTTAGGACGCCTTTATCAACAAGGGGTAGATGTCTATGTACGTGCGTCTAACA
>Ga0315555_1003753_pt1 | contig 10409 bp, 7 predicted proteins | sample SalMarSW160380MG_FD_202113 | JGI IMG/M metagenome (GOLD analysis project Ga0315555, IMG submission 202113) | Salt marsh sediment microbial communities from the Plum Island Ecosystem LTER, Massachusetts, United States - Salt Marsh Sediment SW1603-80 ...
CGGAGGACTTTTTGGTTACTTTTTGGTCCGTCAAAAAGTAACAGAGAAAAGACGTTTTGTGTATAGGAAACAAATGATTGTCTTCAATTCGAGTGTGACATCAAAGGGTATCAAATAAATTTTTGAGAAAGGCAAGAAAGGTAACTTATTTTTACTGAACAGCCAGATACGTTTCATTAAATTTGATGAAATATTCATGGTTAAAGATGGATTACTTGTAATCTTTTACGAGTTCAGGTATTCATTATTGTGAAGAGCCATAAATAATTCGATAAGTTTTTAGATGATCTCCAACATTTTAATTTACCTATTTGGTTGTAAATATTAATCTTACCATACAGATTTTCGGAGTAAAAGAAATAACCATCTAACGTAAATAATCTCCCTGCCTTTGTGGCCTTGTGTGAAAGTTTATAAATTAAATATGTTAATTCAAATGCGGTCATTTCCGGTCTCATTTATCAGGATATTCCAGGGTTTTTCTCATTACTGGCAGAAATTCTTCTTTTTCGACAAATCCCACCACCCGCAATTCCTTTAGCTCCGAACCCACTTCAGAGAGGAACACCAGGGTAGGTACTCCCTTAATACCATATTTCTGAAGTAGTTCTTTGGAAAGAGGATCAGCGGTTCTGGTGAGATCAACCTTGAGCATCACAAATTTGCGGGACAGTTTGACCACTTCCTGATCTGAAAAAGTAAACTTCTCCAGTTCCTTACAGGGAATGCACCAATCGGCATAAAAATCAATGATCACCGGTATTTTATTATTAGCCGCCTGCATGATTTTTTCTTCCGAATAAGGTAACCAGTTGATTTCATTGGCGGGTGTGACCGTCTCAGAATGAGCAGTTTTACTGGCAACAGTATTGTTAATGGCAGCATCTATGCCGATGGTGGCAAAGAATATGGCCACAATAAAGAATGCCACGCCTGCCAGGTTTCGGACAATTTTGAAAATTTCGCCGCTGGCCGGTGTTGGTTCCAGCCAGGCCATATAAATGCCGCCAACCAGCATAATAACCGCCAGTGTCAGAAAGTAAGAAAGTGACCCCGGAAACAATGGCTCCAGAAAATAAACCGCCATGGCCACCAGAATGAATCCGAAGACAGTTCTGACCCATACCATCCAGGATCCTGACCGGGGAAGTTTATGCAGGCTGCCCGAAAAGATGGCCAGGAAAACGAAAGGTATACCCAGTCCCATCGCCAGTGTAAAGAACATCCAGAAACCCAGGACCACATCCCCCTTTTCTCCCACGAATGTGAGCAGGGCCAGCACGAAAGGACCAATGCAGGGTGCGGCCACAATTCCTACCGTCAGACCCATGAAGAAAGTGCCGAACCCCCCTTTTTTTGCTCCTCCCGCAAAGTTAGATAGAAATGTGGGCATCCGGATTTCGTATACATCGAACATGCTCAATGCCAAACCCACCAGAATGGCCGCTATTACAATAAGCACGTAAGGATTCTGCAGTGCCGCGCCGAACAAGCTGCCGGTGAGGGCGGCAATAACACCCAGAATGGAATAGGTGATAGCCATCCCCAGTACGTAGATAATGGCATGCATGAGAAGACTGCCCTTCCGGCCCTCGGTCTGTCCGCCGAAATAACTGATGGTGATGGGTATCAGCGGATAGACACACGGGGTCAGATTCAGAGCCAATCCGCCCACAAATACAAGCAAGAATGTGATAATCCAGCCTTTCTGTGAAATGGTACTGGCTATACTGTCCTCCGCAGGAGGTGTTACTACCTGTTCGACGGAGGTTGGCTGCTGGTGACTACTGAAAATATCCTGATTGATCAGGGAAACATGTTCACTGTCGGTTGCCAGCGGGAAGGTCTGACTGAACACAAACTCCGCCGGAGCCATGCAGGTCTGATCATCACATGCCTGGTATTCCAGAGTTCCTCCCAGGGTAATTTCCTCTGTTGCCATCTCCGGTGAAATACTGATGTTGGTAAAGATAAAAATGCTTTCATTATACACCGATAAGGCTGTATCGGAAAACCCGAACTTTTTCATTTTAGCTTTGGGATATTCCAGTTTGCCGAACGCCACACCCTCCGTGGAGTGCAGGGATAAATTTGTCGGTATCAGAAAGTCTTCGCCCGGTATATTGGAATTAATATGATACAGTTTTTTAATGACAATATGAACCGCCAGCGGATAGCTCTGTCCCGGTGCAAATGCGGTAACCGGAGCGATAAACCGGGCCTGGATTATCTGGTCCTCTTGCAGTGCGAAGGTTCCATTCACAACCACCATCATTGTCAAAATCAGGGTCAATAATATCTTCATCTCTCTTGCCTTTCGTGAACTCTTACTTACTTTGAAAACATCAAATTTGTTCATTTGATGTTAATTCTTTCCGCACCTCAAAAACTGTCCTCTTTGATTAATAGATACCTGAATCGGTTTTTGTTAGATGCTTAATATTTTTTTGGGAATACTGCAAGAACCATATTAATCCGGATAATTCATAACCGCCGGGGTGCCAGGATGCAAGGTCTGAAATATTAACAGGTTAATAATTAACAGGGAAAATATGTCTGAAAGGTTCCTGCCGGTAACCGAAATTGAAAGATAGTCTGAATGCCAGAAGATTTTCCCAGCCGGAATTCCGGAATTTAAAGCGGTTATAATAAAATTCGGCAAAAAGATTTCTGATGAATTCATATTGAATCGTCATCCTGTAGGATTGCTGTTGATGCAGAATGCCGTCCAGAAAGGTGACATCGGGAGAATCCCCGTCCTGCCAGGGCTGGTCGGGATCTCCGCCCACATTGCGGTCTGGCGGATTAGATCCATGCCTGTATTTTTCATATTCCAGACCCACCATCAGAAATTTGGAAAATCTTTTACGAAAACGCAGGAACAGGTCGTCTGAGTTGGGGCCGATAAAATTGCCCAGGATGGTATCATAATGTTTGTATTTATTATAATCCTCCACAGAATGAGAGTATACATACGGTTTTATGCGGTTGTATTCTATTAGTATGTCACTATCCCGCAAGAAAAGTGGATTAATCAGGAAAGTCCCGGCCTGAAAGGCGAATTTATTTCCATACCAGTCGCTGCCCAGTTTGGTGGTGGTTATGTCATCGATGAACCATTCCCCGTAAATTTTAATACCATTGAAAATGCGCCATTCCAGATCGATTCCCAGCACTCCGTTGTCCCGGTCTCCGTAATAATGTTCCACCGATTTGTAAAAACTCAGCGGGTTGAGATAACCCAGTTGCAGGGAACGGTCCCCGTATATCACACCTTCGCTCAATCCCAGTTGCACCCCTTTCCCTACATCCAGTTCCAGGCGGTTCCCCGACCAGTACTGGTTGATATGGGGCTGGCTTTTGACGCTGATGCGGCCTTCGGGAGATATATACTCCAGAAAAGCGGTGAGATGGGTAAACTTGAATCGCCAGTAACGGATAATGAACTTCAACTGGTCATAAACCGGTGCATTGGTGGAAAGAAGGGGATTGCCATGATGTCCCACACCCCACTGATTATATTCACGCCCGTATACAAAATTGAAGCATTTATAATTGAAGTTGACTGTGGCAATATTTTCATCGAAGTCAAAATCACCATTATTCCGGGTGGTCAGAAAAGGCCAGCCGGATTCTTCCCGGACCTGAAACGGCAGGCGGGTTCCCTGCCAGCGTCCGTCACTGGCATGGTTGTCGGTCAGATCGAAGTAGAACCCGAAATAGGATCCCAGGAAACCATAAAACAGCAGGCCGTTGCTTATGCGGGTAAACTGATATTTCCCTTTCTCCTCATCCATTTTATCCTGAATGCTGTAACTCAGGATGGGATCGGCGAATAAGCTGAACTCTTTATGCCGGATGGTGACCAGGTTGCGATTGTTGGTGTAGAGATGGGGATTCAGATATTTAAAAGGGGTCATGTCCATCAGGTAATATAATCGAGGTCTCCACTGCTGATAAGACTGAGATGGCTCGAAATTTTTTATGCGTTCCAGTTCTTCCCGGAATTCCAGAGTGAGGTAATACAGTTGATCCAGGTCGATCCGGGAAAATTTTTCCGGTTCCCGATTATAGTATTTCCATACCCTGGCAATATAGTCAGCCATTTCCTGGCGGGAGAAAGGGCGGCTTCCATTAAATATAACGTTCACATATCCCAGAATTTCCCAGCGTTCCATGGCATCATAGCCCCAGTGAGTGAGGGGAACCGAAACGGTCTGGGCAGGTAGCCGGACGGCAAAGAGGAGGATGAATAAAAGAATGCTAGGATAATATTTCATCACTGGACAACCTTATGGCAAATCTATTTAATTTTGATGGACAATTTCCCCATGTCGTATAACCATTCTGACATGATTGATCCCATAATGATAGGGAATGTATTGAAAATTAGGTATATCAAACAGAGAAATATCCGCTATTTTACCCACTTCCAGACTTCCCAGCGTGTTTTCCCGCCGGATAGCGCGGGCGCTGTTTAATGTGGCTGACCATAGAGCTTCTGCTGGCTGCATCTTCATCTGGGTGCATGCAATGGACAGTATCAGGTTCATATTCTGGGTAAATGAACTTCCCGGATTATAATCGGTTGCCAGCGCCACCTGGAGTCCTGCCTCAATCATCTTACGGGCCGGTGCGTATCGTGATTTGCCCAGAAAGAATGCAGTTCCGGGCAGCAGAACGGGAATAACACCGGCTTTTTGCATGGCGGCAATTCCCTGTTCGGAAACCATCAGTAGGTGATCTGCAGATACGGCTCCCATCCGGGCGGCCAGTTCTGCACCGCCCATCGGGCTTAGCTCGTCCGCATGCAGTTTTAATCCAAGACCGTGATCCTGAGCAGCCTGCAGTATTCGTTCGCTTTCGCTGATGTCGAAGACTCCTTTTTCGGTGAAAACATCACAGAATTCAGCCAGTTTTTCTTCAGCCACTGCGGGAATCATTTCCTGAATGATCAATTCGATATAGTCATTCCGCCGGTCGCGGTATTCATCGGGAATCTCATGAGCTCCCAGAAAAGTGGGCACAATGGTCACCGGAAGGATTTCGCCCACTTTTTTTAAAATACGCAGGCTTTTCAGTTCGTCCTGCAGTGAAAGGCCGTATCCGCTTTTAGCTTCAATGGTAGTGGTTCCGCAGGCTATGAATTCCCGGATTCGCCGGCAGGTCAGTTCAGCCAGCTCATCGAAGGGCGCCTGGCGGAAAGCCCGCACACTGTTGCGGATTCCGCCTCCTTCTGCGGCAATCTCTTCATAAGATTTCCCCTGGATGCGCATCTCAAACTCCTCTTCCCGGGTCTTATAGAAAACAGGATGAGTGTGCGGATCCACGTAACCCGGAAGAGCCCAGTAACCCCGGCCATCCAGCATGACGGATTCCGGGTAACGGCCGGTCAGTAATGCTTCGGAATCAACGGCGATGATGTGTTCGGGATCCATGGCGATTGCCACACCTTCACGAACCTCCAGCTTGCCATATGGCTGATCTGCACGGGGGGTTATGACTCCCCGGATGTTTTTCAGGATTTTCATTTTCATGGTTTTTTATTCTGCATTTTCTGAAGGGTGGTTTTTAACTTTGCATAGGTTTGATCCAGCGCTTCAGATACCACCTTGGTATTGGCAAATACCGGCATAAAATTGGTGTCTCCGTTCCAGCGGGGAACCAGATGGAAGTGCAGGTGATCTTCTATACCTGCACCGGCCACCCTGCCCAGGTTCATTCCTATATTATAACCCTGAGGTTCCATAACCTCTACCAGTGCTTTCACAGCCAACTGGATAAGTCCGAAAAGGTCGGCTTTTTCCTCCGGCACAAGGTCGATGATATCTCCTGTATGCCTCAGCGGCACCACCATAACATGACCATTATTATAGGGAAAGCGGTTCATGATGATAAAGGCATGACTGCTGCGGTAAAGAATCAGATTTTTTTCATCCTCCTGACGTTTGATGCGGTCACAGAATATACAGGATTCGGTTTTATCCTCTTTTTCTTTGAGTATATATTCCATTCGCCAGGGGGCCCAGAGATGATCCATGATAGACCTGCTGTTTTGGTTAATATTTAATTTATGCCATCTAAAATAAATACAGGAGAGGCAAAAAAAAAGCCCTATGGAAAAACTCCACAGGGCCTATGGTCAAATCTGATATCAAAAGGCTATGAGGCTTCCTCTTTTTCCTTTTTGGACTGATCGATTATTTTTTGGGCCATTTCATGAGGAACCTCTTCGTAGTGTGAAAATTTCTGGGTGAAAATTCCTCTTCCCTGGGTCATGGAACGCAGGGTGGTGGAATATTTGTGCAGTTCCGCCAGAGGCACCTTGGCTTTAATTACCTGAAAATGACCCTCGGCCACCATGCCGGAAATTTTTCCCCGTTTGCTTGAAATATCTCCCATTACATCACCCATGTATTCTTCAGGAACTTTCACTTCAATATCATATATGGGTTCCAGCATTATCGGTCTGGCCTGCAGGAATCCTTCCTTGAACGCCGCCTTTCCGGCAATCTGGAAAGCAATATCGCTGGAATCTACCGGATGCATTTTCCCGTCAAAGAAATCCACTTGTATATCCACTACCCGGTAACCGGCCAGAACACCTTCTTCACAGGCGGACATCACACCTTTCTCAACTGAAGGAACATAAACACGGTCCACATTCTGACCCACCAGTGAATTAACGAACTCAATTCCTTCACCGCGCGGTTTCGGTTCCAGCCGCATCCAGACTTCCGCAAACTGCCCGGCGCCGCCGCTCTGTTTCTTGTGACGGTATTTTGCGTCTGCCTTGCCTTTAATGGTTTCCCGGTAAGGTATTTTGGGATCCTTAATGGTTACCTCCACACCAAATTTCTGTTTCAATCGTTTTACGATAATGTCCAGATGCTGTTCTCCCTGCCCTGCAATGATACTCTGTTTCAGTTCAGGATCAAACCGGCTGACGAAGGTAGGGTCTTCCTCATGCAGTGAATGGAAGCCCTGCGAAATTTTTCCTTCATCGCCCTTCGACTTCGGCTTAATTGCCAGTGTGATGAGCGGCTCAGGCAATTCCAGCTCTGGCAGCTGGAAAGGAAAATTTTTGGCACACAAAGTGTCTCCGGTATGAGTACTTTTTAGTTTAACCAGAGCACCGATATTTCCTGCGTGCAGTTCATCCACATTGTGTTTACTTTTGCCTGAAAGGTCGAAAATCTGTCCTACCCGTTCTGTGGTTCCCTGGGTGACATTGAGAATCTCATCCCCGCTTTTCAAAATACCAGAAAATACTCTTACAAACGATAGCTCGCCCACATGTGCTTCAGAAACAGTCTTGAATATGAACGCCGTTAATGGTTCACTGTCCGCTGGTTTCCGTTCTTTGTTATCGGTGGAATGGAAGGGTTGCATCTGCACCGGAGAAGGTGCATAATCAATTATAAAATCCAGCAGACTGCTTACTCCCACATTATGGGTGGCGGAGGTGCAGAAAACCGGAAACAGCTTGCGGTATTTGTATGCCTTTTTAAAACCGCCCACAAATTCCTCTGCAGTCAGTTCCCCGGCATCAAAGAATTTTTCCAGTAACTGATCATCACTTTCAGCTACTGCTTCAATCAGTTTGGTGCGCAACTCTTCTGCCTTTGCTTTCATTTCCGTCGGAATCTCCTCTTCCTGCGGTTTACCGGAAGTATCCTGCGGAAAAGTGAGCAGTTTCATTTTTAAGATGTCAACCACTTTAAAAAAATTATGACCGGTTTCAGCCGGGAACTGCACCTGCAGAATATTATGGCCGAAACGTTCCTGTAGCTCGGATACGAGCTTATCGAAATTCACATTCTCGCGATCCAGTTTGTTAAAAATAAAAGTAACCGCTTTCCCGTATTTTTCACTCAGGCCCCAGACCTGTTCGGTCCCCACTTCCACGCCGGATGCTGCTGAGATGGGAATCAGTACGTTCTCCACACTGCGTAAACCACTGATCACATCACCAAAGAAATCAAAAAACCCGGGAGTGTCAATAATATTGATTTTATGCTTGTTCCATTCTCCATGCAGCAGTGAAGTGCTTATTGAAATCTGACGTTCAATCTCATCTTCGTTGTGATCAGACGCTGTGTTTCCCTGTTCAATTGTGCCCATGCGGGTCGTTACCCCCATGGTATAAAGCATGGCTTCAACCAGGGAGGTTTTTCCGGCACCCCCGTGGGCTCCCAGGCCAATATTTCGAATCTCTTCACCTGTATAGTTTTTCAAAGGTAACCTCCGTTAAATATCTTTTTTTATGTGATTTTATGATTATTTCTAAAAATCAGACTTCGAATATACTAAAAGAGGAAAATGCTGTCAAGGGCTTTATAATTGGCTTCGGAAGTCGACTGGAATATGAGCCGGATGCATTTGCCCGGAATATTGCAGCTATGATTTTAACCGGGCAAGAATTCAATTGACCAATCCTTTGCATTCATTTTGTTAATTTATTAAAATTGGTGCAATTGTATGGTATGGAGGCACAATGAAACAATCAGGAAGACCTGTTCTTTTATCATTTATTATTTTGCTTTTCATTCTTTATACGGTTGTTCTGGCCGGAGAGGTATTGTTTTATTCTACTTCGGAAACCTTGCTAAAAGATAATTCCGCCTATAGCCGTAAGAACATTTCACCCTACCGCCAGTATATTCCCCTGGCCGGGAAATTTGAATTGTTTGATCAGAATACCCATCAGCTGTTGGGACAGATTAATATCCCCTCTATTTTTTTTGAAAAACATGCATTCACTTTCCAAAGGAAGCTGTCTCTGGCAGTAGCTCCCGGTTCCCACTATATTCTGCATCTCGAACGGGCCAATGGATATATTTCTGTCCAGCTAAATCAGGATTCCTTATATGAACAGTCTCTGAATTTTTTAACTCAGAATATAATCTTGCCTTCTGATATACTGACTGAGGCAGAAAATGTACTGCAGATAGGAATTTCTCCCTGGAGAATTTCCGGTGATTTATATCCGCAGTGGCTGCCGGTAAATTTACCGCGAATTAATAATGGTATTGGTGGCAATATCTTTCTGGAAAAAGTACCGCCGTGGTACATAAAGGATTTCCGGTTGAGGGTGGTGGCCGCCGGTGACAGTATTAATATTTGGGGCGGGGTGCATGTAGGCTATGCTCGTCCCGATAGTGCTGAATATACACTTGTGCTCAGGATGCGAAAGAATGATAATGAGATAGGCCTTTTTCAACTGCCCTTCAGACTCGATTCGCTTACCACAGCAGTCCTGCTTCCCCTGAATCTGCAGATTGCGGGAACGGATAAATGGTCTCCTGAAAACCCGGTGATATATACCCTGCAGGGGCAGCTCCTGAGAAATGGAACTCCGGTGGATGAATATACAGAAGATGTGGCGGTGCGCACTATTTCTGTAAAAAACAGTCATTTTTTCCTCAATCAGGAGTTGCTGGAAATTGCCGGAATAAATTATGTCTACCAGGATGAGCGCGGATTGGGCCTGTTTGATAAAAAACTGGTAATGAAGGACCTTCTCACTATAAAAGAGAAAGGGTTTAATCTCATCCGCATAGGATATTTCCCGCAGACTCCTCAATTTTATGATCTCACTGATTCACTGGGAATCCTTTGTCTGCAGGACCTGCCGCTGCCGCTGGTGATGCCGGGAATGTTAAGTGATACCTTGTGGCTGGGTAAATTCATCGAATATGTTCAGCATTTTCAGAACATGGCGGTTAACCATCCGTCCCTTATAGGCCTGGGAATAGGCAATTTTTACACGAGTGTGAAGCATACCTCTGCTACCACCTTGAAATCCATTTATGATCTTTTATCGGCGAAGGGCCAGTTTCTGGTATATTCCTGTTCGTTCGATCCGGGGTCATTCTCGCCGGAATTCAACGATTTCAGCTGCCTGGATATTCTGGATAGAAACAATCCGGATAAGATCCTGGATAAATTGCGTGAAGGCTTTGCTCCCGGATATCCGATTCTGCTGTCCGCCTTTTCCAAACCCCTGTCTTATCGCATAGATTCCAGCCGGGTGACCTATGATGTTCAACAGCTGGGAGAACTGTACAGGAGGCTGAATCAGCCTGCCTGGCAGCAGAAATTTTCCGGGCAGCTTCTGCTTACCTATTCGGATTATCTGCTGGAAACCCCGTCCACCCAGGCCGGTTTACACTCATCTGAAAATTTCAATTTAAATTCCATCGGAATTTTCACACTGGACCGCACCATGAAAGAGAATGTGGACGACCTGCTGAAGCATCACTGGTCAGTCCTTCCGGCTGAATTTGAATCCGCCCCGGTTAGGGAGTTCAGTACCTATTTTTTCATCATAGTGGGGCTGCTGGACCTGTTCCTGTTTCTTTTCATTTACCGGGCTTTTGTGGAATTTCGAAAAAATATATCCAGAT
>Ga0315555_1003758_pt1 | contig 10400 bp, 7 predicted proteins | sample SalMarSW160380MG_FD_202113 | JGI IMG/M metagenome (GOLD analysis project Ga0315555, IMG submission 202113) | Salt marsh sediment microbial communities from the Plum Island Ecosystem LTER, Massachusetts, United States - Salt Marsh Sediment SW1603-80 ...
CGGCGTCACGGTTGCCAAAGAAATCGAACTGGAAGACAAATTCGAAAACATGGGCGCCCAGATGGTAAAGGAAGTCGCAAGCAAAACAAGTGACATGGCCGGTGATGGCACAACCACTGCTACGCTATTGGCCAGATCTATTTATGAAGAGGGGCAGAAGCTGGTGGCGGCCGGCAATAATCCCATGGCCATTAAACGGGGGATTGATGCCGCGGTTGAAGTCGTTGTGAAAGAACTTCAAAATTTGAGCAAACCCACCCAAGACCAGCGCGAAATTGCCCAGGTCGGCACCATTTCGGCGAACAATGATGAAACTATCGGCAAAATCATTGCCGAGGCCATGAACAAAGTTGGTAAAGAAGGGGTCATTACCGTTGAAGAAGCCAAAAGCATGGAAACAACACTTGAAGTTGTTGAAGGTATGCAGTTTGATCGAGGATACCTATCACCATATTTTGTGACCAATGCCGAAAAAATGATCGCCTCTTTGGAAGATGCTTACATTTTGATCAATGAGAAAAAGATCAGCAAAATGAAAGATCTTTTGCCCATCCTTGAACAAGTCGCCAAAATGGGCAAACCTTTATTGATCATTGCCGAAGATTTGGACGGTGAAGCATTGGCCACCTTGGTGGTCAATAAATTGAGAGGCACCCTGCAGGTCGCCGCGGTCAAGGCACCGGGTTTCGGCGACAGACGAAAAGCCATGCTGGAAGACATTGCCGTTTTAGCCGGCGGTCAGGTGGTCTCCGAGGATTTAGGGATCAAATTGGAAAATCTAACGGTTTCAGACCTCGGCAAGGCCAAACGGATCAACATCGATAAAGACAACACCACCATCGTCGACGGCGCCGGTTCACGCTCGGCCATCGAGGGCCGGGTGAAGCAGATTCGAGCCCAAATCGAAGAAACCACCTCCGACTATGATCGTGAAAAACTTCAGGAACGGTTGGCCAAACTGATCGGCGGGGTGGCGGTGATCAACGTGGGCGCAGCCACAGAGATAGAAATGAAGGAGAAAAAAGCCCGGGTCGAAGATGCCCTCAACGCTACCCGCGCGGCTGTAGAGGAAGGGATCGTGCCGGGCGGAGGTGTGGCGCTGGTTCGCTGTTTGGCCGCGTTGGAGAAAATGAAAATCAAAACCGATCAAAAGCTGGGGGTGAAAGTCGTCATGCGCGCCATGGAGGAACCCCTTCGTCAGATTGCCAACAATGCCGGTTCCGAAGGTTCTGTCGTCATCGATAAAGTCAAAAACGGCGAGGGAGCTTTTGGTTACAATGCGGAAACGGACACCTATGAAGATCTGATGAAAGCCGGTATAATGGATCCGACCAAAGTGGTCCGGCTCGCATTGCAAAATGCAGCAAGTGTGGCTTCATTAATGCTGACCACCCAGGCCATGGTTGCAGAAAAACCCGAAGAAAAAAAGGAGATGCATCCGGGAGCTCAAGGAATGGGCGGCGGAATGGGTGGAATGATGTAAACCTCCGTAGAAAAGCCCGTAAGGGGCGCAATCCCCAGACCGGTGAGGCCGTTAAAATTAAGGCTTCAACTGTTGTAAAATTTAAAGCTGGTAAGAAACTCAACGGCGCTATTTAATAACAAATATAATAATAGGAGCGGCTATTGGATTCTAAAATCTAATAAGCCGCTTTTTTATTTTTAAGAGGTTTGAAAAACCAAAAAGGGAAGTTTTTTGTTCGTAATATGCAGTATAAACAAAATGTTAGGCGGTTTCCGTTAAGGCAAGTTATGTCTGCACTTTTATCTATTTCATTCTCTTCTATATGCCTTCGGGACCTTGCACAACTTATAGAGTTGTCCGTGTGGTTCGAAATTTAATAAAAAAGAATCAAACGTCAGACTTATGTTGCCAATTTAATTATGTTTTGTGATTTAATTCCCATTTAATTTCATTTTCTTCTTCAAAGATTAAAAAAAATCCTTTTAATTCCCTTCCATCCCCTTTACCGGGCCTTACCTTTTTCATTCCGGTAATTTTGCCGGACAGCTCCTTTTTATTCATCCCTTCAAACATCTGATTCGAGAAGGGTTGAAAAAACCCCGCCCCTCAATTAAAGGCCGTAAAAAGAAAAGCCCGAAGTGGCACCTTCGGGCTTTAAAGAAGAGCTACTGCGAACAGCCGGAAGCTCCTCCCACATACTTTCTTTCTACTGTATCCTCCGGCTGTTTGCAAGACCGGAGGCATGTCTATTCCGCTATTGATCCAAATTCGCTGCCGATGGTGCGGGTTGATTTTCTGTATCTGCCGGGCTTGCTTCAGGGGACAAGCTTACTGCAGCGATGCATGCCGGATAGCCGGGAAACGAAAAAATCACTGTGAAGCGCAAAGACGGTATCGCCGAACCGATAAAGGTAAAAAAGCCCACAGCGAAGCCGAAAATCGCCGCCGGCATGGCCTGAGCGAAAAAAATCAAAAAAACATGGATGATCCATCTTCCACAGTACTACCCGCATGGGTTATGGGGGTTCTATGCAGGCTCTGGAGCCGCATTTTTCATGTGAAAAATAGCCCGTATTGCCTTTTTTGCGGATGTGACGGTCAAATTGTGGATCAATTTCCTCGCCGTGGATACGGCTAAAGATAAAAGGAGTGGACATGATACGCAAAAAAATACTCGTCCCGGATCGGATCAGACAAATTGAAGGCAGCTTTGGCTTTATCCCTCATCGTTTTCTTGCCGATGGATTCTTAGCTGCGCTGAGTCAGCACGAACTGTTGTTGTATCTGTTTCTGGTTATAGCCGCGGACCGTTACGGCCTGTCCTTTTATAGCTGCAATTCCATTTGTTCTCTGCTTGGCCTCACCGTCGATCAATATCTGAAAGCCAGAGATGGACTGATCAGAAAAGATCTGATCGCTTTTGACGGAACCATTTTTCAAGTACTGTCTTTGCCGCCGCCATTAATTTCCTACCGGCGTCAAAAGTCTCGATCAACACGGGGGAAAGGTCCGGCATCGATTGCTCAAGTTTTTCAACAATCCCTCATAGGATTAACCCATGACCGATAGCCCGGATTTAACCTTGAAGCAAGTCATTGATGAGTGTTTGCAATGGATGATTTTTTCCGGCTATACTCTCGAAACTTATAATAATTATCGAAGTGAGCTGAACGCGTTTTTGAGCTTCATAAATAGGAAACAGATTCATTGGGATGATATCTTTACTCTTGATACACTCAAAGACTTCCAAAAATCCAGAAAAGCGGCACCTGCAGTAAGGAGACTGTTCAGGTATCTGTTTGAACAGAAAAGAATCCATCAGTCTATCGACCCGCCGAAACAGAGGCTGCCGGATCTTTACGAAGACTATCTGAGCTATTATCACCAAACTCGGCAAGTTCCTTCAATCAGGATTACCCGCATCAGGAAGGTACTTCGCGCCTTTCATGATTACCTGGAAAGATACAACATCAAGCCAGCTTCTATCCGGATTGAACAGATCGATGCCTTCCTGGCGGAGTTTTTTACTGCTTTTTCTCCCAACACCCGCCAGACATACCGTTTCTATCTTCGGGGTTTCTTAAAATACCTGTATTACCCCGGCGGTATCATCGGCAAAGATCTTGCGCCCCTGGTCATCGGCCCTCGTCAATTTGCTCAAAACACGCCGCCCAAATTTTTTCGCCCCCACGAAATTCAACGGCTCTTTGATAGTTTTGAGCTTTCTTCAGCCAAAGATCTTCGAAATTATGCCATGGTTCACCTCTCATATGGTTTGGGGTTGCGCCCGGATGAGATCAGCCTCATCACTTTAGATGATGTCTCTTTTACACAATCAGAGCTGACCCTAACGACCCGGAAGAATGGGCGCCCCGTTAAACTTCCCATTCCAGAAAACATAATGAAAGCACTTGCCGCCTATATCATCGGTTCAAGACCCAAAAGCAGCCACCGGCGGCTGTTTTTGAATCTGGCGGCGCCTCACCGACCCATCTGCGCTACCTCGGTCGGCCAGCATATCACTGAATGTATCCGCAAAGCAGGGCTTCCCGGCACAGCCTATTGGTTGCGGCACACCTATGCACAGAATCTTCTGGAGACGGGTGTCTCCATCTATGAAATTAAAGAGATGTTGGGCCACGAATACATCGATTCTACTGAAAAATACCTTCATGTTCACATGAAGCTTATGCGAAGGGTACTCTTCGATGAAGAACTTTGAAAGCTTTCTGGCTCCCCAGCTCAATAAATTTGTCGCTTATCGTCAACATCTTGGTTATTCTTTACAGCCGATGCGATACTCTCTTCTGTTTTTCGATCGATATGTAAAGGATAAGAAAATCAAGCCCGGTGTGTTGTCTTCGTCCTTCTTCCTCGAACTCAGAGGAAACCTTAAAATGGAGCCAAAATCCGTAAATGGCTATCTGAGCTCTATCAGGGCATTTTTTGATTTTATGGTACGAATGGGTTATTACACGGAAAATCCGTTAAAAGACATCCCACGTTTACCGGAGTATTCCTTTGCCCCCTTTATCTTCTCTCCGAAACAAACCGATCAGTTAATCAAGGCGGTCTGCATCCGAATCCGTAAACAACCAAGGTATTACCTGAGAGATTTGGCTGAATATATCGCTATTCTCCTTATCGCTCGATGTGGGCTCAGAATAAATGAGCCCGTGCGACTGCAACCCCATCATTACCGGTGCCGTGAAAAAACGATTTACATTGAAAAAACCAAGTTTAACAAAGACCGTCTTGTTCCTGTGCCGAAAGCCGCGGCCATAGAACTTGACAACTACCTGTCCGTTCGAGATGCCTTCATGACTGAAGATCAAAATCCATATCTATTTGTCAGCAGTCAACAAAAAGGGTTAAATGATACCAGACTACGTTCTGTGTTTCACCGGGCAGTCAACGATATCGGCATTGATCGCCCCAGACAGGTCATTGGTCGTATGGTTTTCGGCTCACCGACTCCCCATAGCCTGCGTCACAGCTTCGCTGTGAACACGCTAAAACGCATCAAAGAACGCGGCGACTGTCCTCAACACGCATTGCCTGTTTTAGCCGTTTATATAGGCCATGTGTCCTATCAGCAAACCGCCACATACCTGAAGTTCATCGATGCCGAGCAGCGTCAAGGACTCCTTAATTTTGTCAGCTCAAAAAGGGAGAATATATGAGGCTTGAAACCTGTATTTATCGATTTTTCGACCAGTACCTGCTACGTCTAAAAGGCAGCAGCGATCAAACCATCAAAGCGTATCGGGATGTCTTTTCTTTGTTTCTGCCCTTTGCGGCACGCAAACTTTCCATACAGATCGCCTCTCTCAGAGTCGAGCATCTTTCCCCCGATATGGTCCTGGCCTTTCTCGATCACCTTGAATCGGATCGCGGTAATGTGGTCCGAACCCGAAACCACCGGCTGGCCGCCATAAAATCATTGGCCAAAATGATACGGCTAATGTATCCGGAAAATCGGGAGGAGGCTCAACGGATATTGGATATTCCTCAGAAACGCGCTCAAAAACAACTGATCGGCTTTCTCTATCCGGATGAAATCCTGAAAGTTTTTCATTGCGTCAATCTCATTAAAAAGAACGGCTTTCGTGATTACACCATCCTTCATCTGCTTGAGGACTCCGGCGCCAGGGCCAGTGAGATCGCAACGCTTAACCTTGACCATTTCGATCCTCAAAATAATACGTTGATCATCCTGGGTAAAGGCAACCGCTATCGTCAAATAGAACTGGGACAAAGAACCGTTCAGCTTATCAAACGCTATAGTACCCAATACCGTATCAAACCCAAACCGCTTTATCAGCACCGCTTGTTTATCAATCAGCGCGGTGAAGAAATAACCCGGCACGGTATTTACCGCATCTGTAAAAAATATCTCCAGAAGGCTTTGGATCCAAAACGCCTAATAAATATCAATCCGGTTCATAGCTTCCGTCACAGTTGCGCGGTCAGTCTGCTTTTATCCGGAAAAAGTCTTACGGATATACAAAATCGCTTAGGACATGAAGATATTCAATCCACTACGATTTATACCCACATGGATTTGACTCGTAAGAAAGCGGTGCAAAAAAGATTAATCGAACACATGAAATCCAGTATCTTTGAAGACCCAGAGATCAATAAATTGATTGCTTGGGAAAATAAAACCGAAATCCTGGCATGGCTTGACAGCCTTTAATAGGGGGAAAAAGGCCATATGACCAGATGGAAAGAGTATGTATACCGGTAAATTGTTATGTTGCCGGTTTTCCTTCAAAATTGTAGTTTTGTTTATAACGTGTTGTTTATAATAGAATTTTGAATATCCATGGGCCATATCGGAGATGCCAACAATTTTAAATGGTTAGGTGTGCTTGCAACATAATCAGACATATCTCAGGATTTCCGGGCGGCTGATATCCTGGGAGTCCTACAAACGATCAAAAGTTTTGACAAGCCGGATTTTGTTACGTAATATATTATTGTTTGCGTGATATTTGGTTTTTCGGCAACCCATTACATTTAAGATGGATAACATTATAAAAGCGATGTTATCCGGCTCCGTATAATCAATTGACAGCGAATTTGAAGATTTTGTTGGAGTCAAGCGAATGTCAGATCAGAAACCACTTCATGCCCTAATAGATGGCCGATTGGCCTTATTTCAAGAATTTCTTAAACACCCTCTTCAAATCGGATCGGTTATCTCAAGTTTTCGTTTCCTTGAGTGCCGCGTTGTGGAGTTCGCAGGGATCAGTTCTGCCAAGACCATCGTAGAGCTGGGTCCTGGCACAGGAGGCACGACCCGCGGGCGATACTGAAAGCAATGTCACAGCGCTCTAAGCTCCTAAGCATCGAAAACAATCCACGTTTACACACCTTGGTGAATCGCATCGAGGATGATCGACTTATTGCTCACCTTGGTGACGCTGTTGGGCTAAAGAAAATCCTCTCGATGTACGGACTATACACCCCGGAAGTCCTGATTTCTGGTATTCCCTTTTCCACCATGAAGCACGGTTTAGGATCTCAGATCCTTGAAACGATCTCGTCAGTGCTCGCCCCAGGGGGACGATTCGTGGCATACCAGGTGAGCAAGCGTGTCGCCTGCCTGTGCCGGCCCATCCTCGGACCAGGGCAGATGGAGGTGGAATTTTTCAACATACCGCCGCTTCGAGTTTACCGGTGGGAGAAGAATCGCGCCTAAGAAAGTGCTCAACGATAGCTGGCATTCCGCCGATTGTCGGATGTTTTTTGCCTTCTTCCTCGGTGTGGCCGATGATCCAGCCGGTTCGAGGGTCGTCTTCACGATGCCGTCCAAGTATGTAATCCCCATAGTTGCATAAAAAATATGCCAAAAATATATTTTATTAAAACATTTCTATATGTTATGCATATCGAACAGAGACTTTTGGAATAAACCCAGCGTGAATTCCAGGAAAAAACATTTCGTATGGCAAATTTTTAACCCTTCGGGAAAACCCATAATACCGTAATTCCTTCGTTGCCAAGGGTTCGCGGTAGTTTACTACAGCGTCACCCTTGGACGCATTGGACTTACGGCATCCTGAGATTTTGCAACGATAGTTGTTCATACGGAGAGATCCATGCAAACCTCAAATTCGATCATTCATTTCAGAGAAACACTGAAATTCTGGATCAAGCTGGGCTTTATCAGCTTCGGCGGCCCAGCCGGTCAGATCGCCATCATGCATCAGGAGGTCGTGGAGCGGCGAAAATGGATGGGTGAAAATCAGTTCCTCCGGGCACTCAACTTCTGCATGCTGCTGCCCGGGCCCGAGGCCCAGCAGCTGGCCACCTATATAGGCTGGCGTCTGCACGGTACCTTGGGAGGTGTTGTCGCCGGGTCGCTTTTTGTAATTCCCTCGATCTTCGTCATGTTGCTGCTCAGTTATATGGCGGTGGCACATATTAACATTCCTGCGGTAGCGTCCGCCTTCTATGGCATCCAACCGGTGGTAGTGGCCGTGGTGATCGAAGCGGTGCTACGCATCGGCAAAAAAGCGCTCAAGCATCAGGTGCTCTATGTATTTGCAGCCTTGGCGTTTGTCGCCATATACTTCATCAAAGTCCCTTTTCCATATATCGTGGCCGCAGCAGCAATTGGCGGTTTACTCATGCAGCGCCGGTTGCCGCAGGTTTTCTGCAAGGGCTTCTTCGACGAGCTTACCCGCGAATGCCGAATCGAGGCGGAACCGGAAATCGGCCACATCAGCACGCGACCGTCTTTCGCGCATGTTATGCGGGTCTTTCTGGTCTGCCTCGGCTTGTGGCTGATTACGGTGGGAGCTGTATGGATCTGGCGGGGATTCAGCGATACATTAACGCAGATCGGTTTGTTTTTCACCAAAGCCGCTTTTGTCACTTTCGGCGGCGCTTACGCAGTGCTAAGCTACATCGCGGACGTAGCTGTGACCAAGGGCTGGCTTACCATGCAACAGATGCTCATCGGCCTTGGCCTGGCGGAGTCTACCCCAGGTCCGCTGATCATGGTGACGCAGTATGTTGGTTTCTTAGGTGCCTGGAACCTGCCCGGAGGACTCAATCCTTTAACGGCGGGAATTCTCGGGGCTCTGATCACCACCTACGTGACGTTCCTGCCCTGTTTTTTCTTTATCTTAGCTGGCGCACCCTTTATCGAGGCAATGGCCGGCAACCAGAAAATTCAGGCCGCGCTTACAGGCGTCACCGCAGCGGTGGTGGGTGTCGTGCTCAACTTGGCGGTCTGGTTTGGTTATAAGATGATTTTACCGCAAGGCGGTGTTGATTTTTTTGCACTGACATCGGCAATTATCTCACTATTGCTGCTCCAGAAATTTTACATTCCCATCCACTATCTGGTACCTGTTGGCGCTGCGGCAGGAGTAATTTGGCGAATAGCGATTCAATAATAAATGAATAAACAACGTTAATCCGGTAGATGCAATTCCTTATTCACCAAACCGCCATACGATCTGCAAGAGGTCGAAAAAATGAGAGAATATCTTAAAATTTCATATGAAAAGTCAGACATATCTCAGATTTTTGTAGTAAATGATATCCTGGGGATGTGGAGAGATATCTTGAACAATTAGTTTCTATGGTAAATTTTAGGGGTGTTTCGCTCAACGCTCCAAACTTCCTATATTCAGTGACAAAAAAATTACCCAGGGATTTGGGGGATCTTAAAATTTGTTTAAAAAGCTCTAAAAGTTACCGTTTTTTGTTCTTAGACCTGTTGTTTGGGATAAAAATTAGCAGGTCTTCGGACTAGTCCCGATCAGAGTAATGGTTCCTCCGATAATGGCACAGAATCCCATGGGCATGAGAATTTGGGATGCAGGCATCCCCGGCCTTTTCACAAAGGCCGGATTTTCTTTTGGCCACTGCTTCATCCGCCACACGGCATAGGCGGACAAAAAGGCTTTTTAGCAATATTGGGGTGCGAAACTTGAGAATCGATTATCCGATGATCATAATTACCTCTCCGGTGGCGACCTCCGAGTCTTTTTGAACCCGAATTTCCTGAACAATACCGTCTGTGGTAGTGGCAATGTTGTTTTCCATTTTCATGGCTTCCATGGTCGCCACGGTTTGACCCTTGGTCACCGGGTCTCCAACCTTTACCTTGACATCCATGATACGTCCGGGAATCGGGGCGACAATTTCACCCCCGGCGTGCACTTTTTTGGGAGCCGGAGCGGCGGACGGTGCCGCCGGTTTCGTCGGAGCCGCAATACGGTCCGTTACCGGTGTCGACACTTTGGGAAATGTTGGAGCGGGTTTCGGAGACGGCGCCGGTGTTGGGGCTATGGCGGTTACCGGCGCAGCAACCCGTGATGGCGCCGGACGCAAAGGGGGTGAGCCGGCTGCGATATCTTCGTAGTTTTCAATCAGAACGTCAAAGGGTTGGCCGTCGACGTTTACCTGGGCGATGCCTTCCTTGATGTCGTTGATTTCAACTTCAAACTTTTGGTCGTTGACTACAATTTTATATTTCATAAGAAAATCCTCACCGATTCTGTAAGCGATTATCGCGGTTTGTGGGTATGAATCGAGCGTTCATGATCCGTTCACGGCCCTGCCGAAGCCAGGGCGATATCTCCAGAGTAAAAAAATGGGAGGGTACCGTGGGTCGGTGTGCGGAAAAATGCAAATGCAGGGCAACACAGATGGCTGTGGCCAGTTCCGATCCGACGGTTTCGGCCGGTTGAACATCGGGCGTTGCCGCTGCCGGTTGCAATTGAATCTCTTTTGCCCTCATAGCCTTTTTTTTGTCTAACATCTGAAAGACCCTGCCCGAAAGGATCATGCCGATCATAAGGATGGACAGGACCAGAAAAATACCGAAGAACCGGATAAAAAGAGTGCCCAGGGCATACCCCCAAAAAGAATCCTTGGGTCCTCCCGCAAGGGTAATCCTGCCGTCGGCCAC
>Ga0315555_1003763_pt1 | contig 10395 bp, 7 predicted proteins | sample SalMarSW160380MG_FD_202113 | JGI IMG/M metagenome (GOLD analysis project Ga0315555, IMG submission 202113) | Salt marsh sediment microbial communities from the Plum Island Ecosystem LTER, Massachusetts, United States - Salt Marsh Sediment SW1603-80 ...
AACTTTTAAACATACGTAACTAGCTTCTGCTATAGAATACTCGATGGTGGTTGACGTATGAAAAGGATTTGGGTAGTTTTGTTTTAAACAAAATTGCTCCGTCAAAGAATCTTGCTCTTCAATACCGGTAGGATCCCAAGGATCCCAGAAATTACCTGTCAACACAAGCATGTACAAACATCTAAGAGAAAAATTATAGTACGTATCGTCCCATCCCACACCATCCAGAGACAACAATCTCGAAGCGAAATCATCGACCATGGCCTGACTGTGGCTCATTCCACCAACCGCGAATCCCCCTACAAAAGAACTATTATTGTATTCTCCCACAACCGTTCCATCCAAAAGATATCCGGATTTTATGTTCGCCGGTCCGATAGCATTGGCGAAGTTTGATATTTTAGTACACCAGGTTTGAGCGGTACTATTACCATTCCAGATGTAATCCATAGCCATCCTCCACGGAACCCTGCAGGCATCATAGGAATAAGTAGAGTCCCATCCCGAGACTGCGCTTCCATCCCACGACTGCCAATCCCGAACCAATCCTGTGGTAGCATGGGCACCGTTATTCAATATTGCATAGGCATCATCCGCGACATCGTCCCAGAAACCGTCTTCCGTTACATCAGCGAATACCCGGAAATAGGCGGGTGTGTAATATGATATATCCGTTTGACTACAACCGCCGAAATAACCGCCCGGCTTCATCGTATAAATACTCCCACCGCAAGTAACAAAATAATGATCTTTAAGAATCGTTAATATACTATCCGCCTCTATAAGGTATTCCTCTCCCCATTGATTAAACGCGACAAGCAAAGCAAAAGCCACATCTAAATCACCATCTGTAGCGCTTCCCTGATCCATAAAACCTTCACAGGTCACCTGCCAGGCCATAAGATTAAGTGCAGTACTTGTCCTTTTGCTTTTATAAAAAGCAAAAAGACTGTCAAAAACCCCCTTATCTCCAAAATACGCGCTTAACAACATACCATATCCCATGCCTTCCGACCTGGTCTCATTAGCATCATCTGTCAAAACACGATACATCCCATTACATTCTTCTATAAACAAACTCTTCCATCTGTTGTATGCGCTCTGTACGTCATTCGTAGAAATTACTGAAGTTTGGTAACCGTAAGGATAATCCATGTTTTGAGGGAACGGCCGTAGTTGCCCAAAAAGATAACCTTCTGAAAGAAAAAACATTACAGCTAAAATTACAATATTCTTCATAAAAAACCTCCTCCTGTATCTATATGCTTCAGTTTAAACTTTATATTTAAATAATAACGAAAATCCCATCATCCGTCAAGAGCGCTCTCTAAAAATCCTGTACATCTAATTCTCCTTAAAATCACAAATCATTCCTTGTGTATTAATACCTTATGTGTCATCAATGAAAAAAAGGGGTTGACAAATTTAAATCTTGTATTATTATATTAGTACAATATACAAAGGAGGAGATATGAATTTATTAATTTTATTGAATTTAGCGATACCGTTTCTAACCTTAGAAGTCTCGGAAAATAACGGAGAAACTGTCAGGATTAATGCGCCGAAGGCTTTAGTGGAAGAAGCGCTCGAATTCGCGGAATTCTGCGACGAATCATGGGAAAAAGACTGCGAAAAAATACCGAGAGACAGTCTTTTAAAAATTCTAAAAGAATCCGAGATAAGCGACGAGCCAATAATAGAAATCGAGGATGGAGATGAAACCGTTCGCTTCTGGATAAAAGACAGTAAAGATATAATAAAGAAAGCCGGAACTCCTAAGAAACTGATTGTAAACGTTCAAAGCGATAATGAAGAAGATAATGTAAATCTAAGGCTGCCTTTGACTGTCGTCAAAATTTTACCTTTCTTCATACCTGAAATAGGAGAAGATGCCGAAGACGCGAAGAAAGCTAAATTATTTTTAAGAAAGGCGCTTAAACATATACAAAAAGTCGAGGGAAGTTTTACACTTGTAGAAGTAAATAACGAGCACGAAAAAGTCAAAATCTCCATAGAATAGAAGAATATTATTTTATGCACGCAGGTTTATACCTTTCACTCAGTTTAAAACCCCTTCCCCTTCTTATACTGAGGACCTCCATAAATCTGCGTGCCCAATTACCCTTGATTTAAATATCCTTTTTACTAAATTACAATAATGAGAAACGCGCTTGAGAAAGCAAAATCAATTAAAAATTATATAATAAATACGCGACATGAACTCCACAAACATCCCGAACCCGCGTTCGAGGAAAACTGGACTCATGATTTTATCAAAAAAGAGCTGAAAGCCCTGGGGCTTAAACATAAAACCTTAAATAAAACAGGACTTATAGCAGATATAGGTAAAGGAAAAAACCGAATAGCCTTACGCGCGGATATGGATGCCCTGCCTATCACCGAAAAAAACTCTCTCTCCTACAAATCGAAAAATCAAAGTTATATGCACGCCTGCGGACACGACACACACATGGCAATGCTCCTTGGAACGGCAAAACTCTTATCCGAGACAAAAAACCCTCCTCCTGTCAGACTAATTTTCCAACCTTCCGAAGAAAAAATCCCCGGCGGCGCAAAAGGAATGATTGAAAATGGAGCCTTAAAGGGTATATCGGAAATTTACGCGATTCATATCGACCCCGAAGCAGAAGTCGGAACCCTAACCTTAAAACCGGGAGTTATGCTGGCAGCCGCGGATGAAATGGAAATAACTATAAGAGGTAAAGGCGCACATGCCGCAGAACCACACAAGGCAATAGACCCGATTTATGCTTCTTCTTTATTTATAAATCAAACTCAAAGCCTGGTTTCGAGGAAATCCGATCCGAAAAGTCCTTTTGTTATTTCAATATGCACAATAAACGGAGGAACAGCATTCAACATAATACCCGAAGAAGTTAAAATGAAAGGCACTGTCCGCACAATCGAAAAAGAATTATGGCAAAAAGCGCCCCAGTGGATAGGAAACATTCTCAAAGGACTTAACCTTTCCTTAGGCGTAGATTATGAACTTGCCTACCAGAGAGGCTATCCCATAATGAAAAACGACCCTGAAAAAACAGAAAATCTAATAAAAATAGCAAAAAGTATATTTAAAAATATAGAGCTCATGGAAAATCCGATTATGGGAGGAGAAGATTTCGCCTATTACCTGCAGGAAATTCCGGGAACTTTTGTCTTTATGGGAGGAGCAAACAAGAAAAAAGGCATCCACTCCAAACTTCACACCACCGGGTTTAATATCGACGAAAAAGCACTACCCCTTGGCACCGCGCTGCTTTATTCCCTGGCTACCAAATAAGTCTTGAGTCTTGAGTCGCAAGTCACGAGTCTTTAGTCAAAACTAAGAGAAACAACAAATCACACGAATCACACGAATGTTTTTTATGTTTTTCCTATTTAACGATTCAACCATTTAACCGGTTTATGGTGCTGCCCAAAAAATATCCGGATTTCTTGTATATGTGAAACGATTCTGCTCGGGCGAAGAATAATTCAAAGGCATTAATTCGATATACTCTCTATCATTGATATTCAACGCTTCATAATTAAATGCACTCTCAACCGGACACGCAAAGCGGAATAGATTTTTTGCAAGATAGGCCCTATATGTTTGTCCCGTATATCTACCTCCATTATAATTTAAATGACTGCTAAAAACTAATACATCATCCCCGATTAATTCCTCTCTTACTTCAGAAAGGCCAAGAAAATTATCATTTTCATCCGTAAAATAGCCGGCGAAAGAAGGATCCATCATAATCCACTTGTCAAATTGAGTCGAATACACAATGTTTATTACATGACAATCATTAAAATCATATTCATAAGGTTTACAGGTAACGAATCTCGATTTTAATCCCATGGACAAATAAAAGTCATTAAGTACGGTTGCCAGCATTCTACAGTTCACCCCTCTATCTTCATTCATGCAAGTCTCTATTATATTTGCCGCGTTTGGAGGATAGGGATTTTGAGAATTACCATCATGTCTTAAATTTTCATTGACCCAGAACATCAAGTTCATTATCCTGGATAACTCATCGCCTTCCCCCGCAATTGTCTCTAAATTGTATTCTTCTCTAAGGTCTCGTAGATCTGCATCACTACTATCCATGTAAGTAAATTCAATATCATTTATTTCCTCATAATCATATTCAGAATATTCAATAAGTAAATCCGTATGTCTCTTAAGATCATCATCTATTCTCTCGCAGGAAATGCAAAAAATAAGAATAGTAATTATAATTACCAATTTTTTCATAATATGATCATATCTAAATTTCTTCCTAGTCAAAAAAAATCCCTTTCTTTTTCCTAAAACCTAATACCTAAAATCCAAGACCTAATAACTTGCCAACAAGCTATAAGCAAACCATAAGATAGGAGCCTGACCGTGTAAATCTCCTGTTATCCTTGGACGATCAAGATAATAATCTATATCATCGCTTTTACCCGTACCAACACAAACTTCAGTCACCTTTCCATCTTCTCCGATATACTCAACCAAAGCTTTCCATGCCTTTTGATATACCGGGATAAATTTTTCTTCAGGTAAAAACCCCTTCTTAACACCCACTGTTATAGCATAACCAAACATTGCTGTAGATGAAGTCTCAGCCCAAGCCTCCTCGTTATCTATCAATTGTCTCCACATGCCCTCTTCAGATTGATATTCGAGCAAAGCATTCATCATTTTTTTATACCCTTCTGAAATCGATTGATAATATTTATTACTTTCGGGTAATTCCGACAACAATTCTGCCAACCCTGCAGCAACCCAACCATTACCTCTTCCCCAGAAAAAGGGAGCATTTTCTCCGTGATAAAACAATCCGTTCGGCTGCTGTAATTTATTAAGGTAAGAATCAGTAACTTTAGCCGCTCTTTCTAAATATATTTCATTACCTGTGGCTCTGTATGCCTGAACTTGCAAACTGGCAATCATCCATATATCATCGATCCAATATCTTACCTGACTCGTCAAGCCATTAGAAAGAGTATCCTCCCATTGTCCATCAGCTAATTCGAGACCCTGCTGCAAAAATTTTTCTTCTCCGTCCTGCATATACAATTCAAATGGCAATATACCATAAACATTCGCGTCCACATGCGCGGCACCCTTGACCAGACTATCCTCTATTACTTTTGTATAACGAACCGATAATTTATTAATGATATCCGAATCCTTTAATAAACCGGCCAATCTCGCAGCTCCAAAACCGGTGCAGGCTTCCGCATAATGAACTCCTGTCCAAAAATCGGTTACATACATCATTAAATCAGGCCTTGTAAACAAATCATTAATAACCATGTTTCCTATTACTTCAGGGGAATTATCTTCCGTCCAGAAAATTTCGGTTTCAATCTCATCGGATTTTTTACACGAAAAAAAACCAAAAGAAAAACTTATTACTAAAAGGTATAGAAATAAAATTCTTATATGGCTTACAATTTTTTTTGTATGCATTCTTCAAATACCCCCTTATCTCTTAAAGTTAAAAAACTTGGACAATTTACTATTCCCTCTTCATTGTAAATATATGATATTTATTATCCCTGCTGAGTTTTTTATGATAATACAATCTTTCTCCGTTATTTGTTACACTCGGAGCCTCTACCGCATTACCTTCTATCTCTATCCACTCCGGAACACTAAAAGTTAGGGCAGTATCGGACTTAACAGAGACGCATATCTGCGTAATTAACATTCCTTTTCGTATTCTTGTAAAATACAATTCATTGCCATCCGATGAAACACAGGGCGCGTAAACAAGATAATCGGGGTCATTTACATTCTCGAGTATATTATCCGAAGATCCAAGTTTTTCGAACGCGGAATCCTGTTTTTCCGCTATACCAAGGTACGCCTGATCAGGTAAGGGATTGCCGGTAAACTGCGCGTTGACATAATACAATAAGTCTCCCTCCCGATTTATTTCAGCATCCATGATTAACCATCCCGGGTCATAAATATAGAAATCCCCCATTAAAGGTTTAACATCGGTGATTACTCCGTTATCAAATTCTCCGGTCCGGTAATTTTCAAATACAACCGGATAGTCCCTCGTAGAAACAAAATAGAATACATTATTAATATCCATACTTGCAACAGCATCTAAATGCGGGACCGGTCCATTTGCACCCGATATCTCCCCTTCAAAATTAAAAACAGTATCATTTGCTCTTGTTGCATAATATAAACTTGTACTGTCTCCGTCATTTAGACTATTAAAAAACAAAAAATTGCCGTCCTTACTGATAAAAGGTTCCATCGCGTCTTTATTATAACCGTTGATAATAACCTCCGCCTCATTTGCAAATTCAGGATAAGCCCATTCATCATCCGGTCCCGTATTGTTATTTCCACAGCTTAAAGCTAATAAAACAGTACTAATTAATATTATAATGCAATTAAATTTTTTATTAATCTTCATACCCTTTCTTTTTAACATTTACTCAATAATTTTCGCCGCCCAGTCGGTCACCGATGGATCTTTTCCATCGGGAAAAGCCGGCAGTTCCAATTCACCCTTCTCATCCGACTTAATCAGAACGATATCTTCCCATTTCCCGTTACGGGGATCAAACCACCTAAATTTATACGATTCATTTTCTATGAAACCGCTCAAATAAGGAAGAACCGACCGGTTCTCAAAATAAAGCAGGGCAAAATCTTTTTCAGGAGCACGCATCATATATGCCCAACCATCCAGACCTTCCTCAGGACTATTCGGTGCCTTCCTGGGATATATATTTTCATGACAGGGTTCCAATTCTTTATACTTATCCCCCTCAGATAGAACAAAAGAGCCTAAGTGCCGCATGTAAAGAGCCGATTCAAATTTCAAAGCGTCCCAAAAGTGATGCCTCATTCCGTCGGGTTCTCCCGTGGTTGTAATATCATAAGCGGATGTTCCGTGAACATGTCCGGAAAGTCCTCCCGAAAGGACCGAACCGTACATCTGCGCGCGCGCGAAATAATTGTCCCGAGTCGAATTAGCCGCTGGACGTTCCCCACCCGGCATATTTATCTCATGGTCCCAGCCCGTATAATACGGTTCAAAATTAATGGCCGGATAAGGAGGCTCAAGATTAAAAAGTACCTGAATGGAATCGGAAACACGATGGTCTCGAGGTTTATTGCCCACACTATGCATGGTTAACCAGGGGCAATCTTCCCCGTGGCCAAACTGAGTGTATGTGGAATTATTTATTAGAGTCGTGTGAGGCTGTCCGAATGGCAGCCCTCCGTATTTTCTAAAATGATAAGTCAATGCTCTGTTAAACTCCAGCGCAGTAAGGCTATATTCTCTTGGAATCCAATCCAGATGTATGCCGCTGAAAATTATATTATATGCTCCATACCTTGAAACGAGGTATTGAACATACCTCGCGTAAGATTCGTTAAAATCAAAATACGCCTTCCAGGCCGGACAATTATCTCTTCTTACAGTCTCCAACAAAGGTACAAAACCCTCGTCTGAAAGATGCCGCATTTTCTTATCCAGGTTTTTAAAATATTCAGGATTAATGCGGTCAAAATCGGCAACACCTTTGTGTTCGGATAACATTTGAAAAGGTTTATTACCGTATTCATCTCTCATATTTTTCGCGGTAAGTTCCCCTTCTTTAGTGAAATAATCGAACTTTTCCCAGGCATTCCGCAGGTAAATATCATTTTTATCAGCGTAAGTACTGGGATTACAATCCGATTCCCAATTCGGGAAACAGGCAATCATACTTACCGAATTAAATCCCTGTTTCTTACGGTAAGCCACAGCATCTTCAAAACCTATACCCGGACCCGGAATATAATTTTCCCCGCTTTCAACACCTCTAAAAGGCAATCGCCAGGTAGCTCCGGCAAGCCAGGTGTCACCGAGGAGAAAAAACGGAGTCCCATCAGCATACTCCAAAGCGTGACCATTATCGGTTGGGCGAATAAAACCATGATGATTCGGATTTTCTTTTTTTTCTTCTTCACTCCAGGAGGCGGCATTGAATTCTCCTGTATGATTGTTCAGCCCATTATCATTTTCCTGATTTGAACCACTCTTCCATGTCCATTTACCAGGTCTTGTTGCGACCACTCGCACAATAAAAACATTATATCCATCCCAGAAACCGTAAACTCGTTTGGAAAAATCAGGACCTTCGATATCTACCCAACATTCCACATCCTTATAACAGTTATCATAATCCCCTTCGGCTTTAAGGATAATTTCCTTTATCTCCCAAACATGAATATCCGAAGAAACTTCCGTGTGAAAAGCATTTAGCGCGACATCCACAAAAAGCAATAAATAAATAAAGAAGAATAACCTGTTTTTAACTTTAGCCTTCATAATAGGACAATTTACCTCCATTTAAGTGAAATAAGCTTCAATTTAAAATCCAAAAATCACCTAAAATTTTATAAGTTTATAATCATTACCTCGGATAAAATTCTCCGTCATCCATAATAATGGGCGCCGATTGCGGAAAATCATCCTTAGAGAGTTTTTTTATCAATTTTGCAGCCCGGTTAAGAGAATCGGGTTCGGAGGGCTTATATGTTTTCTGTATTGCCGAAAAGATATTACCTTTTTTAAAAACACCTGATGAATCCATCTCTACTTTGATAATCGGAGCATAACCAAGTTCACCTGTGAGATTAAATCCCCAGGTACAGAAATTTCCAAGACTGTAGGCAATAAGCCGATCTTGATATACTTCCAAAGCCCTGGGCACATGCGGACCATGCCCCCAGACAAAATCCGCGCCGCTCTCGATAACCGCCCGGGAAAATTTAACAATATTACCCCTTGGCGACCCCATAAAATATTCAAGTTCATCACGAGTATGTAAAAACTTGAGACCCTCCGCGCCAGCATGAAATGATACAATAACAATATCATTAAGTTTAGCTTGTTCCGCGACTATCTCTTTGGCTTTTGAAATTTCTAAAACAGAATTCGTGTTAGGTGAAGTCGAAAACGAGACCACAGCAACCTTGATTCCATTTGCATTCAACTCTCCCACCTTCTTATAGGCACCACCGTATTTTAAACCAACATCGGTAAGCGCTTTGATAGTACCATTTATGCCTCCAGTGCCAAAATCGTTCATATGATTATTAGCCAAATTCAAAAAATCAAACCCCGCATCGCGAAGATTTGTTGCCCAGCCGGGAGGAGTCCTAAAAGCGTAACAGCTCCCTTTTTTAACCTGCTTTGTGCTAACTCCACCCTTCAACAATGTACCCTCAAGATTACCCAGCGTTAAATCGGCATCTTTTAAAATGGAACTAACGTTAGCAAAAAGTTTACTCCCATCATACGGAGGAAGCTTGTTGTCGGGATAATCCGACCCCATCATAATATCGCCAACCACAATAACCGAAACCGAACCGGCAAAAAGACAGGTAGGCAATAACAATAAAAAAATAATTTTCAAGGAAGCCGATAGAATCAAACTAAAAGTTTTGTTTTCTTTCTCTTTTAAACTTTCTAAATATCGTTTATCAAACATGAAACGCTCCTTCATATATCACTAACAGGTATACAAATTCTACAACTTAGCCTGCTATAAGATTTTCGTTATTTAAAATCAACCTCTTTTGATTTATCTTTTTTTCTTAGAGTTACTTTTTTAGTCTGTCCGTTAGAAACAATTAAATAATCTCCATAAAAAGCATCTGTCTTAAAAGTACCATTTTTATCGGCTTTACCGGAAACCTCAGTCCACCATTCATCAAAAACAAGGTCACGATACGCCAGAGCCTGCTCGGTAGGAGTCCAATCCTTTTTCCACATAGCCGATTCGGGAATCCAGTGACCTACCTCCCAAAATCCCCACATAATAATAGCTTCCACACTTGGATGCGCGAAACAAAGCCGGAAAAACCTTCGCAGTTCTTCAGCCTTACCTTCTTCCGTATCCGCGGTCACGAGGCATTCGGTAATCTTGATAGGAAGACCGAATTTTGACAGTCGATCGAGAGTTTTCTGAACATGCTCGGATGTTGTCGCGGCTTTGGGACCTCTGTTATTCTTATTGGATGTAACGAAATGAGCCTGACATCCGATTCCATCGATAGGTACTCCGCTTGCAAGAAGATTCTCGATTTGAACTATATAAGGGCCTCTATTAAAACCGTTTTCAACAAGAACCCCATAATCATTCACATATAACTTCGCGTTAGGATTTGCCGCTTTAACCGCCCACGCCATTTCATTGACAATTCCGTATCCCAGACGGCGTCTGAAAAAATCGCCATTTATCATCTCATTATTAAGGTCAAACTCATCTATTCTGCCTTTAAAATGTTTTGCCACACCGGTCGCGCGTCGAATTACAGCAGCTCGAAGGGATTCATTATCAAGCTTTTTCAACCAGTTCATAAGAAAGTCA
>Ga0315555_1003766_pt1 | contig 10387 bp, 29 predicted proteins | sample SalMarSW160380MG_FD_202113 | JGI IMG/M metagenome (GOLD analysis project Ga0315555, IMG submission 202113) | Salt marsh sediment microbial communities from the Plum Island Ecosystem LTER, Massachusetts, United States - Salt Marsh Sediment SW1603-80 ...
GATCATTTTCTCTGTATCAATAGTGAAACTCATTGCATGGATGAGTTCATGGATTATGGTGGTGAGTAAACCAAACCACAGGTGAGTTTTGAATGACATGTTAGACAACCGGTCGTCTTTCACCATTTCGCAAGCGCTTTTGAAATGATTATGCAAGTTTATACCGATGTCTTTCGATTCCATGTCAAAGTATCCAAACATACCTTCCGGTTCATCGGTTTTGAGTCTGATGTTGTTTACAGCCTCATATTCGAATATCTCATATTCTGTGAGGAGATGTTCTATTACTTCATAGAACTTCTTGCTGATAAGTTCTTGTCCGTATATCATTACCTCCCAATAGTCTCCCTCTACTTCAGAAGTACCGTCTGTTGTTTTGACTTCATTTTCTTTAGTCGTCATTTTAACCTCCCTTTTCCTAAATTAATTATGTTTATGATTACAATAACCTACATAACCTCCTTTTACACCGGTTTTGCTTTCGCCTCCATCGCCCATCGGGCTTCGGAAAACTTCGACCTTCGAGACTGCGTGGACTCAGTATGCCGATAATCCACGCAATCTCGGCGCGGGAGAAGGTGTTAGTGAAGTGTCTGTTTCAATACACCTTTTCTTTTTTTGTATTCAATTTCATACTGTTCAATTAAATTTGTTTGAGTTTTTATCATCCTTTCGTTAATGTTCTTTGACTCTTCCAATAATGAAATGACTTCTTGCTGTACAGTTATCAATTGCATAGTAGCTATGATGTACTCAGCCAATTCTTCCCTTGTAGCCTCTTTGGTGTTAATGTTAAATGTCATCATTACCTCCTTTTTATGACTGTATTGTTCCTTCGCCCATCGGGCTTCGGAAAACTTCGCACCTTCGCTGTGCGTGGACTCGACATGACGACCACGCACAGTAGATCGGAGCGGATGGATATTAATCTCGTTGTACTTGTTGTATCAGTGGTTCCCTTGTGTGTTCGATAAAAAGAAAATCTATATCTGTCTTTTCTCCGTTAATCAAATTTACCCAGAACTCACCGAATAGTTTTGCCTCTTCTGGCATCATGTCCATAGCGAATGCTTCCAATATTGCTGTATATTCCCTTTTTGGGTATATATTACACATTGGTACCATCATTATCTCCCCGACGAGGTCTTCATCTATTTCTATTTCGGCCATTACTATGACCTCGTCTTCTTCATGTGGTCCTGAAACGAAATTGATGCATCTTCCTATATTACTCGTTAATTGGAAGAAGCAGCCGTTTATAATGTTCTTGATAATAAGTTTAGGGTGCATAGTTTTTCTCCTTTCTTGTTTGTTTGTGTTTATTTATTATACTTCATCCATCGGGCTTCGGAAAACTTCGACCTTCGAGACTGCGTGGACTCAGTATGCCGATAATCCACGCAATCTCGGCGCGGGATAAAGTTGTTTTATGGTAGCATCTTTATAATTGCTTCCACCTTGTCTTTTAGTGCACGAATGGTGGTGTTAGCCTTGGTATGCGACAATACGAGGTTCTTGATGATTTCATGGTCTTTATATGGATAATAATCTTCTTCGGCTGTATACTTACAGTGAGAGTTTTTATAGATGTCTATCAGTTCCAAGGTGCTAAGTAGTTTTATAGCTTCTGTCATGATGTTTCCTCCTTTTAATTTGTTGTTAACTTCATCCATCGGGCTTCGGAAAACTTCGCACCTTCGCTGTGCGTGGACTCGACATGACGACCACGCATAGGTTTAGCGGAGCGGGCGATGCTCCTCTTCCATCTCTGTGCATGAGAAGTCTTCCCATTCCGGACCAACATCGTCCGGCGTAGCCAAGTAGTCTTTAGTAAGGAACTTCTGTGTCCACGCAAATCTGTATCTGTCAATTCTGTACAGTGCTTCAGCCATCATTTTTATTTCCAATTTCTCTGTGTATGGTATATCTGCCATTGTGTACCTCCTTTTTTAAATCGGGATTGGAAAATTTCGCACCTTCGACTGCGTGGATTCAATATTACGCGAATCCACACAATCACGGCGCGAGTGGTGTTAAACATGAGCTTTTGCGGTCTCTGCGAAGCTTACCATTTTAGATGATAGTTCTTTTCCGCAGCATGGGCAATAGATAGTCCATCCATTGCCTCCTCTTTTGTCTATTTTCATGGGAAGGTCACATTCCCGGCACAAATGACCACTTTCATCACCAGTTTTTAAGTATGCCTCACCAGCCATATAATTCCTCCTTTAATTATTGTTTTTTCAACTTCTTTGAAGCTTCCACAGCGAGCCTAACTCTGTCTTGCCATGTTCCGCCTGGGCCGATGCACAGGTTGCCATATATAATTTCAATGGCATCAAGTAAGAACTTACAATTAACTTCTAACTGTTTTGCTCTTCTCTTAGTCGCTTCAAAGCCATATAACACGTCGTTTGGGTCTTTACAATCCATGTTATCTCCCTCCATAGTATTCATCGAGTAGTTCTGTGAGTTTCTCTCTCATCGTTTATACCTCCTTTTTTGAATCGGGATTGGAAAATTTCGCTCTTCGCTGTGCGTGGACTCGATTTGACGACCACGCATAGGTTTAGCGGAGCGGGCGCAATACAACACCTTTTATACACCAGCATATTTTAAATCTCTATTTGGGTCTATGACCTTACCTTCGATTTTCTTCCAGCATTTAGGTCCAAAACCCATTTTGAGACTCTTTTCGTTGGTCAATTCTCTACCACATTGAGCACATCTGAGTTTGGTTCTTAACCTTGTGATTGTGAATGTCATGTGGTGTGCTCTTAGTTGCTCATTGGTTGATGGATCTACGATTGGTTCACCGTGTTTATCAAATACCTTACCTAGGAATGTTGTTATATGATAATCAATCTTTACATATTTGTCAGCCTTTGCAGCTTTAGCAATTTCCATAGCAAGATCTCCAAAAGCATTGAATGTACATCGATTCATAGCTGTGTTTCTATGATAATATACATCGACACCTATCTGTAATCTCATTGTAATGTGTTTTGGTCCCAGCGCAGTTTCTATAACGTGTGCTGGTGTAAATTGTATTGTACCTGGTAATAGTTTAACTAATTGACCTTTAATCATTTTGTACCTCCTTTGTTTTTTGACATCGGGCTTCGGAAAACCTAAAAGCCCATAGCCGGGACCATCGACTATCGAAAAGTCTGATTGTAAGTAATTAATAAACGTCCAATATCTCATAAAAGCGGGAATTGGAAAGGGGTGCCACTGAGGTCATACCCTTTCCCTGATTGTACGGAGTGGTATCACCGCACAAGCAGGAAGAAAGTATAAAAAGAAGTGGTTGACCGAGCCTCAATTGGTGAGGTCTAGAAGCTCGGTGTCTTTGTTTCATAGTTTGAACCCTGGTTCAGGTTTAAATATACCAACGCTGATATTCCTGGCAGACATGGACGCTTGCGCGCCAATAATGAATGTCATTTTGGTATAAGTAGTGAATTTTATATCATACTTAAATGTATCGTGTTTGCCCTTTGAATTAATAAAGAAATATACAATACACTCGTTGTTTGTGCCGATACCATAGAAATCCAATAGTTTTGCATACATGGGTTATCACCTCCTTTATTCTTCTGTTAATGTTTCATTTAGAATACCATATACACATCTTTTCAATTGATCAATGGGCATATGACTGTTAAATGCACTTAATCTTAAAACACGATCTGGTATTTCAGGAAGTTCTTTCATCTTATTAGTTCGTTCTCGCCACAGATTAAAGTCATCATCATCAAATGCTATGATAATGTTTATCTTTATAGTAGCAAGATTAAAGTAGAAACCTCCTAATTCACCATATTTCTCTTGGCCCTCTGCTCTATACTCTTCAATGTTGTGATTAGCCAAGAATTCACATATTTTAACAGCATCTTCTTGTTTGACAACAATGTCAAGATCACTGTCATTACTGGTTGGTCCATATACCTGTGTACCTGTGATTATAAAGTCCATGTGTTATGCCTCCTTTTCTTTATTGATTTTGGGTTTTGGAGTACTGATGGTTCTTCCTCCAATAATTAGAGGTTTTTCCCACACGTAGTTTTTATTACGTATTTCATCCTCTTCTCTCAGTTTATCAAGATTAATTCTACCCACAGCATACCTCCTTTTAATAAATTATTTTACCACCTGGTTTGGAGATATTTGCAAAACCAAAAAACCCGTTTTCAAGATCTTGTTCACTAAATACCCTTTGGTTTCTATGGTGCATCATTTGTCTCCAAATTATATTATCTTGTGTACCAGGTTTATTCCAATCTTCAGGTCTAAATCCTTCTCCAGATGCAATTCCAAGACCTTTACCATCGTTGTGGTCCCAATCAATAATTTCTTCATTTATTGTTGTTTGTGAATCAGAACCCCAAATCCAGCCAATTATTATTGTTTCATCTTTACAAAAGAATGTCATTTCTTTACCTTTGTTGAGTTGTTTTGCAAATATGTTTGCCAGTTTTCCAATTGCCACTAATGTAAAGAATTTTGCTTCACTTTTACCGAATTCATTTACCATTATTGGAATCAACAGCTTTGAATCAATAATGTTTTTACCCTTTTTGTGTTTAGGTACATACACCATTTTAATATTTTCATTAGTAGCTATTCTGGCATTTATGTATGCAGTACTTATGTCTGGTTCCTTATTAATATTAAGAACTTTACCAAAATTATACATATTAATATCCTCCTTATATGTTAAGTAATAGTATAAGTGATACTACCATTAATACAAAACCTGATATACGTCTAACTAATGGTTTTGCTTCCTCAGGCAACATGCTACATACACCGATTATACCAAGCAACACAAATATTAGGATAACCGATGATGCACCTAATATACAGAATAATCCGATGAAGAATAACATTCCTATGAATTCCAAGTTATCACCTCCTTTTAAAATCGGGATGCGGAACGAATCCGCACCCCGATTAGTTGTATTAAGCATCTTTTTCTTTTCTGAGTTTTTCAACCTCACTTCTGAGTTTTTCAACCTCACTAATCAACCAGCAGATTCTGACCTCATCTGGTGAAGCCATACGTGAATCTGTTTGAGCACCAATACGCTCTTTCATATCCTTAACGATTTTATCAAACATAATTAATTCCTCCTTATTCCTCTTGATATGGATCACCTTCAATAGTACCAAGGTAGTCCGGACATGGTGTGTTGTTCTTAACACACGGTAATTCCAATGTTTTAGGATGTAGTTCACAGATCGTATATAAAGGCATAGATGTTCTGTGTAGACATCCATCACACATGTTAGCAATAACAGCATTGTGTTTATCCATAACTCTTAATCTCCTTAATTTGAGGGTTCTTCAAAGGGGTCGTCCCCTAGGACACCTTCGTCTGTAGGAAGCCCGTCTTCCCGCGCGGAGTCCATCCGTTCGCCGATAAACTGCTCTCCAGCATACCTATCCTCCCTTTTATAGAACATTCTAAACATCGAACATATCCAACTGATATTTTAGGTATATCATTGAACTGAAGAACTTTATCCATATACGCATTTGGATTTACACCGATCATAGATAAGGATATGAAGTTAGTTATACAGCATTTAGAGTATCCATAGAACTTACCAAGTTCAGCATGCATATCGCATGTATCTATCATACCTAGTATACGTAATCTTATAATGTGTAAATGATATAGATTATCAATTTTTTTCTTATTACTGAACTTAGTATCATTGCATATCTTAGAACCCTCTCTTATGCCTCTTTTTAATAATTCAATATTATAATACATAAATTCACCTCCTTTTTAAAATCGGGATGCAGGAAAACCTGCACCCCGATTCTTGTGGAGAACTAGAACGTCCAAGTACGTTCTCCCTCACTGTTGGTAGTAGTGTGGTGTTTAACCATCACGTCTTCCCCAGCAGGGTTCTCCTTTGCACGCTTGTCAATAGCTGCAATAAGCTTTCTTTGCATATATTCAAAAGTGTGCATGTTGCGAGCGTTTCTCGCAGCGTTTGTTTTTGCCATGTAGAATCACCTCCTTTATAGCATTTTTTTAAAATCGGGATGCAGGAAAACCTGCACCCCGGTTGGTTAGTGGTTAGAAGGGGATGTCATCATCTTTGTTGTTATCCACAGGTGGTGCTTCAGGTAGAGGTGTGCTATCCCTTCCATCACTGCGTTTACCGAGAAATTGTACATCAGATGCAACAATCTCGGTGGTGTAGCGAGTAATACCGTCCTTCTCCCAAGGTCGTGTTCGCAGTTTACCTTCTACGTAAACCTGACGTCCTTTGGATAGATATTCACCGCAATTCTCACCAAGCTTGCGCCAAGCAACGATGCGATGCCATTCGGTTTTCTCTTTCTTATCACCAGACTCTTTATCTGTCCATTTGTCAGAAGTAGCAATACTGAAGTTGCAAACGGGGGTTCCGTTTGAAGTATAACGTACTTCAGGGTTATTCCCCAAATAGCCGATTAGCATTACTTTGTTTAAAGACATGTTATTCTCCTTTATTAATTGTTCGCTCAGTTTATCTATTCCCACATAGTGGCGTCTCCCGAGCGTCCGGACGTATATAACTGGGTTAACAGAAGATGAGATATATAACTAACCAAAATATAGCTAACCAAAATGGCGCTACTATAGCCAAGCTTATTAATGCGCCTTTGAAGAACTTAGGTTCCTCAACATCAATCTCAGGATTGGGTTTAGGAAATTTAATTATCATGATTACATCTCCCTTTTATGAATTTGTAAGTTCGAGTCTCATCCACCTACCATCTTTAATCATATTTGTTTTTTAATACTTTAAATATTCTTAGTAAATCAAATGGTAATTTAATTAATCCAAATATACTTACTATAAAGCATATACCTATTATTGAAAGTACCATAATAGGATGTGTAAGTATTAGTGAACCCACAAAAGTACCTACAACATAGATAACAAAGATTACACATGTTATCTGGATAAGTTTCTTTAACATGTTATTACCTCCCTTTTAAAATCGGGATGCGGAACAAATCCGCACCCCGATTAAATGGATTAAGCTTTCTTCTGTTTCTGCTGTCCTACTCGTTTCTTTACAACAGTCTTAACCTCAGGTTTAAAGTTAAAGAAGCAACCACCACGATTCCAGTGAACAGCGGGTTTTTCATATACACTGCATATGAGAGAAGTTGCTTTCTCACACCCATCACATTCCTTTACAACAGGTCCTCCGGGTACCGCGCACAATCCAAGAGACAATCTCATCCAATTAATCCAAATGTAAAACATAATAATACCTCCTTAATTTGAGGGTTCTTCAAAGGGGTCGTCCCCTAGGACACCTTCGTCTGCAGGAAGACCGTCCTCCCGCACGGAGTCCATCCGTTCGCCGATAAACTGCTCTCCAGCATACCCATCCTCCCACACATCCCATATGTCAGGGTAGAAGTCCATGAGTCGCCTCCTTATTAGTTGTTTATAGTTTTTAATAATTTAACACAGTGGTCATAACTCATATAACCACTTAACCTGTTATACGGTTGAATACATCCAGGACGCATGTTGTTATCGGCACATTTTATAGTTTTACACAGACGACCAATGTACCAACCAGCAGCGGACTCTAGAACTGAAACTTCGGATATTACCATAGTATCACCACAAAAAACAAATTCTTCATTTTCCCATTTAATCTCGTCCATAAGTTACCTCCTTTCATATTAGTTAGTTTCTTTTAAAATCGGGATGCAGGAAAACCTGCACCCCGATTGGTTAAGAGTTATCCTATCCCCGAACAAATGCTGGGTTGGTTAGGTGAGTAGGACTACCAGATGATGTACCTACTACATGTCCGCCTTTGACTGCAACAGACAGAGGGTGTTTTGTACAAACACCACAAGTACACCGCATCATCCCATGTTTGCACTTGCCTAATGGATCAACTACAGCGAGTAATTCATCAGTTAGAGTGCGTTTGGATACCTCAGACATAATCTCCTCCTTATGTTTAGAATTATTGCCAGCACATCCTTATTTACGTTTAAAAAGGTTAACAACCCAACCAAGTAAGCATATGAGACCTATTATTGATCCAACACCTGCAGCTATGATTACAATTAACCACAGCACTGGAAGAATTATTGGAAGAGCCATTGCTACAAGAATAAGACCAAGCGCTCCAAGAATAATAATAGTGCTTACCTTCATACCAACCGCGAAATTACTTTTACTGTTAAACATGTTATTACCTCCTTTTTAAAATCGGGATGTGGAACAAATCCACACCCCGATTGGTTATTATAACTGCGTTCCCACATCTGTGGTCTCATTCAATTGAAATCTCCTAATTTTCAATTCATACCAAGAAAAATCATAAAATTTATTAGTTCTCTTAGTATTTAAATAAGCCTCATTAATATGTTCCTTGTCATACAATCCAAAAATCTCTTTATCGCCATGATCCCCAATATAGAGTATGTACACATACATGGTATTACCTCCTTTTGAAATCGGGACACTGGAAAGACCAGCGTCCCGATTGGTTGGGGGTTTATTCGCACACTACGGTACGATGTTTACTTGAACAGATAGCGCACATAACATTACCCTTCTTAAATACAATAGCTCTCTTACCGCATTTAGGGTGTTTACAGGTGATAGTTCTGAGACGTTTCACCTTGGTATGCGACAATACGAGGTTCTTGATGATTTCATGTTTACGTTTGCCATTCAGAATTAAGACAGGACGAAATCCAGCTCTGACTGGAATTGCCCATGCCTCTTTCTGTGCATTAGTCAAGGTTTTGTACAATTGTACCGCGTCTTTACTTAGTTTCATGATGTCCTCCTTTTTTGTAATGTGTTTTAAAATCGGGATTTGGAAAGGAAAAAATGAAAAAATTTACTCTTTTTAAAATCGGTACTGGAAAGGAAAATTAGAAGATGGGTGTGGGGCTATAATTATTACAAACACAAAAATCATTATGGTACGGGGTGAGGGCTCCCTGTCACTATATTTTAACCAGGTTTTATTAGTTGACCATGATAGTAGTAATATAACATAGTAATATAATAAATAATAGTAATAGTAAAAGATCTAAATCGTAGAAAAGTTTTAAATCGTAGAAAAGCTTTAAATCGTAGAAAAGATCTAAATCGTAGAAAAGCCTTAAATCATAGAAAAGCCTTAAATCATCGTAGAAATCGTAAAAATAGTAGTATCAACACAACACTAAAAACAAAACGTCGTCCAAAAACGAAACCAAAAAATTTTTCGCGTATTATAATAGAGATCAACCACGATAGGACAAAACATATGTTATACTATTTTATCCCGCGCGCTAAAAAAAATGTAGTCTAATGGCTTGACAAATCGATTTTAATGCTTATATTAGTGTGTAATGGGAATAAGAAACACAATATGGATGAATATTTAGATGAATAAATTTTACATAATATTGGCAGGTGTTGTTTGTGTTGTGTTGTTTATTATACTATTACTATATAGATGGGGGTACCATGCCAATTTTATGTCTTAAAAAATAATAGGGGATAAAAAATGAGAATAAATGCTGACATCAATATTGAAAGAAGCCCAGATATACCAGGATATGTTTTAATTAAAGAAGAAGTCTGGCAACACATATTAACTATATTACAAGTTAAAGGTGTTAATATTAATTTTCTTGGTGAACATGCTGCAGCCAATGATTTGAATAGGTGTTAAGATGCCGAAATGTCCAAAAGATCCAGCATTAAATTATAAAATATCATTTTGTAAAGAAATGGTTAAGTTGAAGATCAGACCTTGGTGTAAGGATTGTAAATATGTTAAACCAAAAGGGAAAGGAAAAAAATAATGGGACAGCCAGGTGGAGGATGGGTACCAGGAAAAGCTTGGTACATACCAGAAGGAAATACTTATTACAATAAGTGTAAAACATGCGCAGAAAATAAAACTATGAGGTATGGTAGAGTAGGTAAATATCCTAATGACAGAACTGTTAATGTCGATGATTGCAAACATCGTGGAAGCGATAAGAGCTTTCGTGCCAATGGCGCTTGCTGTACTGGATATGAACCAGGATTTAGAAAAAGGAAAAAGAAATGAAATTAATATTTACAGCAGGTGAAGCCAAACATAGATTTTGGCATAAAATAAAATTAATTAAAGACACTGGTTTTACTAAATATTATGAGTGTACAAAATGTAAAACTAGAATAGTAAAACAACCAGATACGAGATATCAACCAATTGATTATAACTGGTTAAATTTCAGAATGTTAGAGGATATTGTTATGGTTTATGATAATGTAGGTGAACGTTACTGTGTTATTAAAGAGGATTAAAATGAAATATTTAGTACAAATAATGGTAATATTAGGGGACATCATG
>Ga0315555_1003767_pt1 | contig 10387 bp, 4 predicted proteins | sample SalMarSW160380MG_FD_202113 | JGI IMG/M metagenome (GOLD analysis project Ga0315555, IMG submission 202113) | Salt marsh sediment microbial communities from the Plum Island Ecosystem LTER, Massachusetts, United States - Salt Marsh Sediment SW1603-80 ...
TTCCTACTAATATGTTCACGGTTATGTTTGCACTTGGACGTCTACCCGGATGGATTGCTCAATGGAAAGAAATGAGGGAGAATCCTTCGGCGAGAATTTATCGCCCCCGGCAGATTTATGTTGGTGAAATTCAAAGACCGTATGTGTCTGTTGATAAAAGGTAACTAATTAAAATTTTATTTGAAATTTTAATTTTTATAAACCCGGTTTCTTTTTGATTAACCGGGTTTTGTTTTAAACTTCATCATAAATATTGAGACTATTATTGAAGATTCTTAAAAACTACCAAGCAGTTTTATCTACGTTTTGAATCATTAAAAATTTATGCATGAAAAAGCAAAATATTATATAGATAAATTAAAACTGCTGCAGCATCCTGAAGGCGGGTATTATAGAGAGATATACCGTTCAGGTGAGTTCATTGATGTTGAGGGTTTACCAAAACGTTATGGTAATAAAAGAGTATTTTCAACTTCAATTTATTTTCTTCTCGATGGCCGACAGGTTTCAAAATTTCACAAACTTAAATCCGATGAGGTTTGGCATTTTTATGACGGCAGTTCTATTAAGATTTATATTATAGATAAGAATAAAAATCTAAATGAAATTATTTTGGGGAGAGATCTTTCAAAAGGGGATATTTTCCAATTTACAATCACAAAAAATAATTGGTTTGCTGCCGAGTTGATTGAAAAAAATTCTTTTGCATTAATTGGGTGCTCAGTTTCTCCCGGTTTTGATTTTGAAGATTTTGAATTGGCAGATAGAAATATGCTTCTTAAAAATTTTCCTCAATTTGAAAATGTAATTACACGGCTTACATAAATTTTAATGTAGAAATTTTCAATCATATTTTAAGCTAGTTTATTAGAAAAGATTTCAGGACATAAAAAGTAAAATTGTAATGTACACAATCAAAACTTTTATTTTCAGTATAGATAGATTGGCTTAATAGTTGTTAATTATTTAATAGCTATCTGGATTAATGAACAAGTTACAATTTTAACCGGCGGGATATAAATTACTGAGTGATTAAATTTTACCTTAATTCATTCTGTGCAAAATTATAGATTAAATAGTGTATTTTTTGCAATTCGGTAATTTGAAACTTAAACTTAATTTCTCTAATTTTTTTTGATTAAAAATTAACAATATGGAGGAAGATATATCGGGGAATTTCTACAAGAATTAATTGAATTAATATTCCTTTAGGGATCATATCAGAAACAGGAAGATAAAATTATTCAAGGAGATTGCCCGTATATTTATTGGTGGAAGTCTTCTTTTTTATGCAGCTGTAAATATAGGTTTTAAATCTCCGGTTCCGGTGCAGATAAACAGAGCAGTTTGGGTAGATGCTTTCTTCCAATATTTTTCTGCACAAAAGTCAAATTTTAAAGAAGTAAAAATTCCTTTAAGTTTAGAGAAATCAGCAGCAAAAAAAAACAGCCGTGAAATAGCCGCTACTTCAAATCCAAGTAATATTAAGTATTCCAATATAAATTCACCACTAGATTCAATCAGCACAAAAAAAGAAAACTTTCCCGTAAGTAAAATTGATTCTCTCAATCTTAAGACAGATTCACTGGCAGCAAAAAAAGATACACTGGATGAAATGTCTATTGACTCCACAGCCAGGTTAAAATATTTCCACCCTGAAAGAAGAGATGTTCCTTATGTTACTTTAAAGGGAAAACGCCCTTCTCCTTTTATCGCCCGACCTTCTATTGGATTGAGATCACGGACAGTGGAAATTGATTCAACCGGGAAAAATGTAAATATAGTAGAAAAGATTGCAGGTCAAAAAACAAAAATTATCTTAACGATCCCGCTTGATGAATATATAAAAATGCGTCTTGCTTTGAGGGAAAAGGAATTGTGGGAAGATCTCGGTCATCAATATGAATTGCAAAATAGCGAAAAAGGACTTCAGGATGTTATCAAAAATATTACCGATTTTGAAATCCCGTTACCGAGTGTCGGTGTTTTAAGTATTTTTGGAGAACCAAAAATTAGTTTAAGAATTGGCGGTGCAGTAGATATACACGGCGCGTGGCGAAACGAAACAACCCAAGGTGTTACAGCCTCACGTTTGGGAAATACACAAAACGAACCTGATTTTAGGCAGCAGGTACAAATAAATGTTAATGGCACAATAGGGGATAAACTGAATATTAGTGCCGATTGGAATACGGAACGTACATTTCAATATGAAAACCAGCTGAAAATAAAATACACTGGTTATGAAGATGAAATAATTCAAAGTATAGAAGCCGGTAATGTTTCTTTACAAACTTCACCATTAGTGGGGGGAAGTGAAGCGCTATTTGGTATAAAAGCTAATTTTCAAATGGGACCTTTTTCTCTTACTACCATTGCTAGCCAGAAGAAAGGTGAAACTAAAGAAGTTTCTGTTAGCGGCGGTTCAACATCGCAGCAATTTACACTGAGAGCTTATGATTATTCAACAAACCATTATTTTGTTGATACAATCTATTCAAGCACTATTCCTAGTTTAAATTTATTTGAAAGATATTATTCTAACTCGGTACCTGACGTTGATGAATCATATAAAATTAAAGATATTGAAGTGTGGAAATCAATTAATACAATCGGGAGAGATCCTTCCCGAGAAAGACAGGCAAATGCTTACATAGATCTCCCACCTTTAGAGGCTGGAAAAACTTATCCTAATTCTCGTAGAACATTAGATAATCCACAACCTGGAAAAAGTGAAACTGGGAGATTTTTACTGCTTACCCCCGATGTTGATTATTCAATTCAAGAATATACCGGCTACATTACATTTAAAACTCAAATTAATGATGATGATATTATTGCCGTGGCTTATAGAATAGAAAATGCTTCGTCCGGTCCTGAAGATGATTTATTTTACGGTGAATTTTTAAACAATGCTAACGCTGCCGGTGACTCGATCCTTGTGTTAAAATTGGTTAAGCCAAAGAATCTCCAGCCTACATTTACAGAAGCCTGGAAATTATTAATGAAGAATTTCTATTCATTAGGCGGAAGGAATATTAAGCAGGATGGTTTCCAATTTAATCTTGCATATGAAGTCCCGGGGCAGGACCCGATAACAGAAATAGGCGGAACAAAGTTTTTGCAGGCTTTTAAATTAGATAAAGTAAATGCCAGTGGAGGATTTACACCGGATAATGTTTTCGATTGGTTTCCGGGAACGACTATTTTACCCGAAACGGGAGAAATTATTTTTCCTGTTCTTGAACCGTTCGGGAAAAATTTCCCGCAGGATTTACCTGACTCGTTAAAATTCCAGGATATTTATGATACTACAAAAACTTTTGCACAATATGTAAAAACAAAAGATAAGTGGGAACTTACCGGGCAGTATTCCGGTGAAGCCACCTCGGTATATCAGCTAGGATTTAATGTTGTTGAAAATTCTGTTCGGGTTCTTTTAAATGGAAGGGAATTAACTCCGGGGGTAGACTATGTTGTTGATTACAATTCGGGTCAATTAACCATTAGGAATGATGCGGCACTTGTTCCGGGTGCAGATCTCAAAATTACTTTTGAACAGAACGATCTCTTCTCTCTGGCATCAAAAACTTTATTAGGTGCTAGAGGTGTTTTAAATATTTCCAACAAAACCAAGCTGGGTTTTTCTCTTTTAAATCTTAACCAGCAAACCTTAAGTGACAAAGTAAGAATTGGTGAAGAACCTCTTAGCAATACCATTTATGGCGTTGATTTTAATACAAGCGGTGATCTTCCGTTTCTAACAAAAGCCTTAAATAAAATAATACCCACAAGGCAAATGTCTTCCTTTACTTTAGCCGGTGAATATGCATATATGAATCCTGATCCTAACACTAAAAAAAGTACTATAGCTTCGGATAATGGTGCAAGTATTGCATATATAGATGATTTTGAAGGAACAAAAAGAACCATTCCTGTAGGAATAGCATATACAGGTTGGAAAGATTTGAGCCCCCCTGAATTATTGCCGATGCTCCGGGATACTTTGCCTCAAGCAATGATGAAATATAAAGCTAAAAGCTTTTGGTTTACAGAGACTTCTAGTGTAAATGTAAATGATATTTGGCCCCAAAAAAAGGTTGCGAGATCTGATCAGCTGATCTCAATTATGGACTACGTTTATTTGCCCGATACTCCCGGAACATATAATATTTATCCTAATCTATCAAATAAAGAAAGAAACTGGGGAGGAATGATGAAGGTTCTTTCTTCTAGTGCAAATAATTTAACGGAAGAAAACATTGAATTTATTGATATCTGGATGCAGCCTAGTCAAGTTCCTAAAGACGCAAAAATGTTAATTGATTTAGGAAGAATTAGTGAGGATGTGATTCCAAATAGAAAATTAGATACGGAGGATAAGCCTCCATACAATGAGGTTATAAATGAAGGAGAGGATACAGGTATTGATGGGATGAATGATGATGAGGAAAGAGCAGCTTATCATAGTAATGCTCCGGATCCCGCTCATGATGATTTTGCTTTTAGCGGGCAAAGTTCAAATATATTTGATTATTTCAATATTAATGGGACTGAAGGGAATGCTCAATTAACTGATATAGGAAGAGTACCTGATACTGAAGATTTAAATAGAAACGGGAGTGTTGATCTTGTCAACAGCTATTTTAGATACACAGTTGATTTGGATACAACAAATAACAAATTTATTGCTGGCGGTGGAAGCAATGGCAAAGGCTGGTATTTGTACAGGATTCCATTAAAAGATACTTCAGCAACAGTCGGTACTCCGAGTCTTTCCGATGTTGAATATATAAGATTAGTATTTACCGGCGTTAGTCAAATGGTTCATTTGAAGATTGCCGAGTTTGATCTTGTGGGCAATCAATGGCAGAAAGTATTACCGAATGATACAGTGTTGTCCGTATCGGTAAAGAATGTTGAAGATAATCCCGATTATAATATTCCGCCGGGTGTTCAGCGTGCAAGAGATAATACACAAACAACTGAAACCGTTCTCCAAAACGAACAATCAATGGATTTAATATTTAAAGATTTACCCGATGGACAGTCAAGAGAAGCAGTAAAATATTTATATCGCCCGCTCGATGTATTTAGTTATTCGGAAATGAAACTCTTTATTCATGGAGACAAGAATTCAAATCTAGGTTCCATATCTTATAATGATAAAGGAAGAGGGTTATACACTTCTCAAGTCTATTTTAGATTTGGTAGTGATTCTAACAATTTTTATGAGTACAGGCAGCCGGTTGACACAGGCTGGAATGAAATAAGCATTCCTTTTAAAGAATTAACTGCAATTAAAGAACAACGCGGTGATTCTGTAAACAAAACAATCACTAGCGGGCCTTATACTGTAAGAGGGCAGCCCTCTTTAACTTCAATAAGGTTTTTAGATGTCGGTGTTTTAAATTTGGATAACCCATCTTTTAATCCTGGGCCTGTTTCAGGCGAAATTTGGGTAAATGAACTTAGAGTTGTAGGAGCAGATGACCACCCCGGCTGGGCATATAGTGTGTCTACTTCACTTAAATTAGCGGATTTGCTTACAGTTAGTTTTAACTTGAACCAGACAGATCCGTATTTTCATAAGTTATCGGATAGATTCGGTTCAAGGGTTGGCACAAAGAACTGGAGTACATCTATGCAAATGGATGTTCTTAAATTATTACCGATAGATCTTCCAGGCAGTAATTTAAGTGTTAATTATTCTCATACTGAATCTTTTTCCAAACCTAAATATTATCCAGGGACGGATATTGAAGTTGAAGCTGCAGCAAGCTTGGCTGGTCAAGCACGGATAGATACAGTACCTGGAGTTACAAAAACAGCTGATCAAATAAGAGCTGAAACACAAACATTAAGTACTTCCGATTCTTATTCGGCCTCAAATGTTAAACTCAAGATTCCAACCTCTTACTGGCTGGTTAGAGATACATGGAACGCACTTACATTTGGTTTTAACTATAACCGGACATTCAGCCGTAATCCTACAATCTTAAGTAATAAAGGATGGGTTTGGAATGCAAGTCTTAATTATGGAATAAATTTCAGCCCCGATTATTATTTTTATCCTAAAAAAATACCTGTTATCGGTATAATATTTTCTTTATTATCTGATTATCCAAACTATAAAATATATTATACCCCGCAGAATTTTAATTTCAATTTAACAGCAAGAAGGAATAGGAATATAAACATAACAAGAGCACGCTCTAATAGTTCTTCGCAGGAAATCGTTACAAGAGATTTTACGGCTCAAAGAGGTTTTAATTTTGCATGGAAATTAACGGAGGGGGGATTATTAAACCTGTCGTTAAATTATAATGTAAACATTAATTCTTCACTTCTATACCTCGAAACCGATGAGAACAATAACCAGAGAAGCAACAGTGCAATTTTCTATGATATTTTTTCAAGGGCTCATTTTGGAAAAGACTACCGGTATCAGCAGACTTTTGATTTAAAATCTTCTCCTATGCTTCCTACATTATGGGACATTAACAAATACTTCTCGATAAATGCAGGCTATTCTGTTTCATATAACTGGAATAACGATTTTAGACAAGAACAATTGGGACGTAGTGCAGGTTTTTCAAATAGATCAACAATAGGATTAACTTTAAAGTTAAATGCTTTGACAGCTCCGTTATTTACTCATAAAGAAGAAGGGGAAAATGTAGAACAAACAAACCAGACACCAAGTCAAAGGGGAAGAAGCAGAAACTTTGGAGAAAATCAAAACCAAGAGAATAATGTCATTGAAAGAAATGTTATACAAAGAGGAAATAACTCAAAAGTTTCCGATACAACTAAAAAAGCATTGACTGATTCTTTGTCGGCAAAAGATTCAACGGGCGTTGTTAAACCTAAAAAACATGCTTTAAAAAATGCAGCTTTGTTTTTAGAATCGGTAATTCAGTTTGTATTCTTTAAATATGAATCTATTACAATGAGTTTTTCAAATAGTAATACACTATCTAAGAATGGTATTTTAGGCGAAGGAACCGGTTTAAGAAACTTTTGGGGATTTAGCCAAAATTATAATAACGGTCCCACTAGAGGTTTTATGCTGGGATTAAGCGGTGATGTAGGAAAACGTGCTCCTAATCCCGGCGGAATTTTGCAGGATGTTTTTTCACAGAATAACAATTTAGATTTTAGTACTTCACGACCTCTTTGGGAAGGCGCAACTATTAATTTGGACTGGAGTGTGGGATGGACTTTCAATAAAAGAACAAGTCTTCAATCAGATGAAAATGGTAATACATCTGTTAGAGATATAAGCTCTACAGGTACAATACAGAGATCATTTTTAACATTTCCTCCTTTCCTATTTTTTAGTGCCCTTAATAATGGAATTCAGCAAGTTCATAAATTAGACCCGGAAGCAACCGATCTTCCCGACGCATTTGTGAAAGGTTTTGAATCTCTTCCTATCTTATCTAAGCTAGGACCTTTTCAAAATATTGCAAAATATATTCCTAGACCAAATTGGACAATTAGCTGGAGCGGGCTTGAATCGTTTGCGTTATTTAAAACCTTTGCACAAAGAGTATCCTTTAACCATTCTTATAAATCAACTTATTCCGAAGGATGGAAAATTACTCCGGATGGATTAAAGCAAATTCAAACACAAAGGATACAATATGGATTTGCTCCTTTGATGGGACTTGATTTTACTTTTAAAGAATTGTGGGGCGGAAATATTATTGCCAGTCTTAAATATTCTACAAATACTAGTTATGATCTCGGTACAACAACAAAAAATATTAGCGAGACTTTTTCAAGGGATATTGGTATAACTGCAGGTTTTTCAAAGTCCGGTTTTGAAATACCTTTGTTCGGAATTTCATTGAAAAATGATATTGAATTTAGCTTCTCTTACACAAATTCTCAGAATTCTACTATCATTTATGACATGGTTAATTACAGGGATGGAGGAATTCCCCAGGATGGAACTACGAGAGTTACTGTTGAACCAAGGATTAAATACACTATCAGTTCAAAAGTTACATTATCAATTTTTTATACAAGAACCTCTGTTACTCCTGAAGGAGCAAATAGAATTCCGCCGACAACCACTAATGAAGCAGGGCTCGATGTGCATATTTCGATACAATAATTTGTTAACTTGGTGAATCAAATCACATAAGCTGTTTTTATTTTAATCTTAAACTGCTCTTAAAGGAAGTTGTGAAAGAATGAAGTTACCTTGACTATTTATTTAACTAAATTACTTATATAAAATAAAATTTTATTAATACTTACTAATTATTATGAAATCAAAAAAAATACTTTGGGTAGATGACGAAATAGAATTGTTAAGATCCCACATCATTTTTCTTTCTGAAAAAGGATTTGATGTCGATACTGTTACAAACGGTGAAGATGCTTTAAGTTCCGTAAAAGAAAAAACATACGATTTAATTTTCTTGGATGAAATGATGGCAGGTATGGGAGGTTTGGAAACACTTGGGCAAATAAAAGATTTAAACCCCAATCTGCCGGTAGTTATGATTACTAAAAATGAAGAAGAATCTTTAATGAATGAAGCTATAGGGGGTAAGATTAGCGATTATCTGACAAAACCCGTTAATCCAAGCCAGGTACTCCTTGTATGTAAAAAAATTCTTGAAGGAAGAAAAATTTCGGGGGAGTATGCTGCAAAAGATTATCTGCAGGATTTTAATCAAATTTCTATGGCATTAACTAGCAATCTAGATTTTGTCGAATGGATTGAAGTTTATCTGAAAATGGTTAATTGGGATGTTGAACTTGATACACATTCGGAAATAAATTTACGGCAGACTTTAAATGATCAAAAAAGAGAAGCCAATAAAGAGTTCTCAAAGTTTGTCGAAAAGAATTATAAAAAATGGATCGCAAACGAAACGGACTCGTATACTCCACCGTTAACAACTCAAATAGCTGATAAATTTGTTTTAAAATATCTGGATGAACCGAATACATCTGTATTCTTTTTTGTTCTTGATTGCCTGCGTTTAGATCAATGGATGGTTATGGAAAAGCAGCTTATTGATTATTTTAAAATCGAAAAAGATTACTATTATTCAATACTTCCGACTGCAACTCCTTATGCAAGAAATTCTTTATTCAGCGGCCTATTTCCGTCTGAAATAGAAAAATATTATCCTCAGCTTTGGCAGCCGAGCAGCGATGATGATGAAAGGACTATGAATAAATATGAAAAAGAGCTTTTGCAATTATTAATTGATAGAAAAAGAATTAAGCTGCGAAATGACTTAAAGTACATTAAAATAATTGATCCTGAGGTTGGCAGAAACTTCGAGCAAAATATTTTATCTTACCAGAATTCTCATTTAACAGCAGTTGTTGTGAATTTTCTTGATATGATTGCCCACGGAAGATCCGATTCCGATCTATTAAAAGAGATTGCTCCCGATGAATCCGCTTACAGATCGCTTACAAGTAGCTGGTTTAGGCATTCATCGCTTCTTGCAACTCTTAAAACTCTTTCAAAGATAGGTAATGTAAAAATTATAATTACTACGGATCATGGTTCAATTAGATCATTAAGAGGAGCAAAAGTACTTGGTGATAAAGAAGCATCAACAAATTTAAGATTTAAATACGGCAGGAATTTGAAGGTTGATGATAAGCACGCTATATATATTAAGAATCCGCTTGAATACAAATTACCGAAACGCGGTGTAACAATAAATTATATTATTGCAAAAGAAGATTATTATTTTGTTTACCCGACAGATTATCATAAATATTTAACTTATTATAAAGATACATTCCAGCACGGTGGAATTTCTATGGAAGAAATGATTTTACCTGTAATTACTATGGAGCCAAAATAAGCAATTGGAATTCCCGGTTATCTCAAAAATTTATTCTGAAAATGAAACCGTTTCCCTTGCTGAGGAATTTGCTTCCGGATTAAAAGGCGGTGAAAAAATAGTTCTTAATGGTGAGCTTGGAGCAGGGAAAACTTTTTTTATAAAAAAAGCTGCAAATTATTTGGGAATAAAAAATGCCAGCAGTCCGACTTTTGCACTGGTAAATGAATATTCAGGAAAATTTAAAATATATCATTTTGATTTTTATAGAATTAATAGAATAGATGAAATTTATGATATCGGTTTTGATGATTATTTAAATGATGATGAAGCTGTTGTTTTTATTGAATGGGGAAATTTATTCCCCGAAATTCTTCCTCATAAAAGGATCGAAATTGAAATTAAAGTTTTAGAAAATTTCAGCAGGGAAATAATAATAAAAGATATTGAAAACATATGATTTCTTAATCCTAATCTTACCCTTACTCCGGTGATTGATTATTCCTTTAGTTCTAAAAGTCTTCACAAAATGGAAAGAAAAATTAAGAACATAGAGC
>Ga0315555_1003768_pt1 | contig 10385 bp, 11 predicted proteins | sample SalMarSW160380MG_FD_202113 | JGI IMG/M metagenome (GOLD analysis project Ga0315555, IMG submission 202113) | Salt marsh sediment microbial communities from the Plum Island Ecosystem LTER, Massachusetts, United States - Salt Marsh Sediment SW1603-80 ...
ATACACATATTTCGGCAGCATTAAAGGTTGCTACAAAAAATAATATAGCTTACGATCAAATTGATTCCGTAACAGTAACTACTATTGCCAGAGCCTGCGATATCCTTTTCGATCCGCAAAAATATCGTCCCGAATCAAGAGAAACTGCAGATCATTCTCTTCCCTTCTGTATTGCGGCTGCTTTAGTTGATCACAAAATTACTACTCAGTCATTTTCCGAAGAGAAGCTGAATGACCCGAGAATCCGGGAAGTAATTAATAAAATTAAAGGCGAAGCTTCAAATGAGTTTGAAAAAATGTTTCCGGAGAAACAGCCTTCAAAAGTTGTAATAAAAACCAAAAATGGTGAAGAATTTTCAGAGTATCTTGAATATCCTAAAGGGGATCCGAGAGAACCAATGACTGAAGAAGATCTCGATAATAAATTCAATTCATTATCGGATAAATTGTTAACAAAAAGAAGACAAAAGAATATTAAGAAAATGATATTTAAGTGTGAGAAGAAAAAAGTAAAGGAGTTTATGGAAAATTTAGTTGTCTAAATGTTTAATTGCCAAATTGTCCATAAGATTTTAACAATTAAGCAATTAAAAAGTTAATACAAAATTCAAATCACTTTATTTTAATCGGTTATTAATTTATTTTAGAACTGTCATTATAATGTCATTATGAGGTAGTGAATGCAAGCAGTAATATATACCGAAGCAAGAAATAAACTTAATAAAATTATTGATAAAGTAAACGAAAATAGTGAACCTTATATAATTGTTGGAAGCAAAGGAAGAAAAGATGCCGTATTAATTTCAAAGGAAGATTATGATAACTTAATTGAAAATCTTTATATCCTCAGTAATCGGGAATGGGTGAAGAGTATAAAAAAAGGATTAAAAGAGCTCGATGAAGGAAAAGGGAAAAAATTAAATATCTATGAAATCTTGGGAAAATAAAGTTGGGAAAAATCCTCCAGGTTATTTGGTCTCCTGAATCGCTTAGGCAGAAAGATAAAATAAAGAAAACAAAATCAGCTGCTCTTTCTGATCAATACTTCTCAAAAATAATCTTACTGATTGAAGACATTAAAAGAAATCCTTATAAAGGTTTAGGCAAACCTGAACATCTCAAACATGAATTTCCTCCTTGTTGGTCACGAAGAATAAATAAAAAGGATCGCCTGGTTTACAAAATTAAAGAAAATCAAATAGAAATTATTTCAATTTTAGGTCACTACTAATAATTATGAAAACTAATAAAAAATCATCAGCAGGTAAACGGGGAGAAAATATCCGTTCTGATTGCTATTTTGAAATCGAAGTTAAAAATTCAGGCGGAATAAAAATAGAATTACAGAGTAAAGTCTCTTCAATGTACGGGTATTCAACTAAAAATCTAATTAAGGATATTTGCAGTTTTTTCGAAATTAAAAATGCAAAAATCTATTTAGAAGACAGCGGCACTCTTCCTTTTGTTATTGAAGCAAGATTAGAAACAGCTATTAAAAAATTATACCCTGAAATAGAAAAAGAATATTGGATTCCTTTCAATAAGAAAAATTCATATAAAACTTCTAAAGATAAATTAAGGAGAAGCCGGCTATATCTTCCCGGTAATGAACCAAAATTTTTTATAAATGCCGGGTTGCATAAACCGGATTCAATAATACTAGATCTTGAAGACAGTGTTGCACCTTCGGAAAAAGATTCGGCACAACTTATAGTTAGAAACGCTCTTCGTGCAGTAGATTTTTATGGTTCCGAAAGAATGGTAAGAATAAACCAATTACCTAGAGGATTGGTAGATTTAAAATTCATTGTTCCGCATAATGTACATGTAATATTAATTCCCAAATGCGAATCATCACAACAAATAAAAGATGTTGAGGAAGAAATAAATAAATTAAGGCAGCAACACAAAATTCATAGCGAAATTTATTTAATGCCAATAATTGAAAGTGCTTTGGGAACTATTAAGGCATATGAAATAGCTTCGGAATCAAAAAATATTTGTGCGCTCACAATTGGTTTGGAAGATTATACTGCAGATATAGGAACTCAAAGAACGAATGAAGGTAAAGAAAGTTTCTTTGCAAGATCTATGCTGGTAAATGCAGCCAAAGCAGCCGGGGTACAGGCTATTGATACAGTATTCTCCGATGTTGCTGATATGGAAGGATTGAGCCAATCTGTTTTGGAAGCTAAATCATTAGGATTTGAAGGGAAAGGTTGTATTCATCCCCGACAAATTAAAATTATTCACGAAGCTTTCGCTCCTACCAAAGAAGAATTAGAAAAAGCTAAAAAAATAGTTGAAGCATTTGAAGAAGCTGAAAACAAAGGACTAGGAGTAGTTTCGCTCGGTACAAAAATGATAGATCCGCCGGTAGTGAAACGAGCCCAGAGAATATTACATTTGGCTGAGCTGTCATTGGTCAATAGTCATTAGTAACATTGGCCTGCAAGGCGAAGCTTTTAGCGAAGCCTGGTCAGTCAATTGTAATTGAGTAATTCATAAGTCTATAAGAACTATATAACAATAAAGCAATATAGCAATACAACAATGAAATTAATCAAGAATGCAGCCAACCGTTTAGTTCCAACTGAAATAAACGGACAAAAACAAATCCCCTTCAAAGGAATAAATAACTATAAACCATCAGGCAATAAATCTAAGCCACCAATTAGAAGTTGCATCGATTATCCATGGGATGGATATAAAGTTGTTAAAAATTTAAAGGAAGCATTAAAAAAATCCGGGCTTAAAGATGGAATGACAATCTCAACCCATCATCATTTGCGAAATGGTGATGCTTTAACAAATATTTTGTTTGATACAATTAAATCAATGGGAGTAAAAGATATCAGGTGGTTTCCAAGTGCTTCATTTCCGGTACATGAACATTTAATAAAATATCTTGAAGACGGGACTATGCATCATATAGAAGGAAGCATGAATGGACCTCTTGGTGTTTTTACTTCAAAAGGAAAAATGAAAGGTGTTGGTGTTTTAAGATCACACGGCGGAAGATACCAGGCTGTTCAGGACGGTGAAGTACATATTGATATTGCCGTTATTGCTGCACCGACTGCCGATCCTTTTGGAAATTCTAATGGTTTAAATGGAAAATCAGCAAGCGGATTAATTGGTTTTGCTCTTGCCGATTCGGAATATGCTGATAAAGTTATTGTTGTAACAGACAATCTTGTCCCCTTCCCTTGCGTTCCGTGGCAGATTCAAGGAAATAATGTTGATTTTGTAGTTAAAATAGATTCGCTGGGAGATGCTTCTAAAATTGTTTCCGGAACAACCGAAGTGACTAAATCTCCAGATAGATTATTAATTGCTGAATACGTTGCTCAATTCATTGAAGAATCAGGAATAATGAAAGATGGTTTTTCATTTCAAGCAGGTTCAGGTGGAACTAATTTAGCTTTTGTTTTATTCTTAAAAGAAAGGATGAAAACTAAAGGCATAAAAGCAAGATTTGTAAGAGGTGGTAGTACTAAATACCTTGTTAAAATGCTTGAAGACGGACTTACGGATTATATCCTTGATGGGCAAACATTTGATCTTGAAGGAGTAAAGTCAATGAGAGATAATCCTAATCATGTAAATACAAGTCCTTTTACAAGCTATAATTTTCATGGTAAAGGAAATTTTGCTTCAATGGTGGACGTTGCTGTTTTAGGTGCAACTGAAGTAGATATAAATTTTAATGCGAATGTTGTTACTCATTCAGATGGATTGCTTCTTCATGGAATTGGCGGATGGCAGAATTGCCTTTATTCAAAGTGCACTATACTCGCTATACCTTCTTTTAGAGATAGAATCCCAGTTATTGTTGATGAAGTTACGACACTATGCGGCACTGGGGAATTAATTGATGTTGTAATAACCGAAAGAGGAATAGCAATAAATCCGTTAAGAAAAGATTTAATTCAAGCAGTTAAGAATTCACGTCTGCCGATAAAATCAATTGTAGAATTAAAAAAAGAAGTACAAGAAATTTGCGGTGGTGCCCCATCAAAACCCAAATTAAATAAAAATAAAGTTGTTGCAATAGTCAAATGGGTCGACGGAACAGTGCTGGATTCGGTTTATCAGGTAGTTTAGATGCCAGTCACTTTTGAAGTGACTGGCATCTTTCACTCTATTTCTTGCAAAGAATCACTCCTAAATAGATTAAAATATTGTAGTTTAAAGTTGTTATTAAATATTTTCAGAGGAGAAAAATGAACATCCCCGATAAAATGACTGCAATGGTTCTTGAAAAAAAAGGTGAGAGGTTAAAAGAAAAAGAAGTGCCTGTTCCCGATATAAATTCAGATCAAGTATTAATTAAAATTAAAGCATGCGGAGTCTGCCATACTGATCTCCATATTGTTGATCAAGAACTTACCAAACCAAAACTTCCTCTAATTCCGGGTCACGAAATTGTTGGAATTGTAATGAGGGTTGGTGACAATGTTAAAAAGTTTAAGATTAATGATAGAGTTGGAGTTCCATGGCTGGGTTATACTTGCGGACATTGCCGGTACTGCAAACGAGGACAGGAAAACCTTTGTGAAAATGCACTGTTTACAGGTTATACTATCGATGGCGGTTATGCTGGGTATACTGCTGCAAATCAAAATTATTGTTTTAATATTCCTAAAGAATTTAAAGATGCAGAAGCTGCACCTTTACTTTGTGCCGGATTAATCGGATATAGAACATACAGAATGGCAGGAGAAAAAGTGGAAAACCTTGGTATCTATGGATTCGGTGCCGCTGCTCACATTATTGCGCAAATAGCAGTTCATCAGGGAAAGAAGGTTCATGCTTTTACAAGACCCGGGGATACTAAAGCTCAAGATTTTGCACGCAAACTTGGGGCAGTATGGGCAGGAGATTCAACACAATCTCCACCCGAAAAGCTCGATGCTGCATTAATCTTTGCTCCCGTTGGATCACTCATTCCCGCTGCACTAAAAGAATCCGACAAAGGTGCTAAAATAGTAAGCGGAGGAATTCATATGAGTAATATCCCTTCGTTTCCATATAGATTGCTTTGGGAAGAAAGAGTTATTTGTTCCGTTGCAAATCTTACTCGAACCGATGGAGAAGAGTTTCTTAAAATTGCACCGGAAGTTCCCGTTAAAACCGAGATTACAAAGCTTCCTTTAAACAAAGCTAACGAAGCTCTTGATAAGCTTCGTGCCGGACAGATTGAAGGTGCTTTTGTACTTACTATGCCAAAAGATTAGTATTCACTAATTCAATTCATCAAAATTATGTATAATCAAATTAGCACCATTTTCACAAAGATCCTCACCGGCATCATGACGGGCAACTCCAACTACAAATTTGAAATTGCCTGAATCCCCAGCTTGTACTCCTGCAATCGCATCTTCAAAAATTGCACAGCGGGATGGATCTGTGTTTAATTGTTTGGCTGCCTGCAGAAAAATATCGGGAGAAGGCTTACCGGGAATTTTCAATTTTTCTGAAACAACACCATCCATCCGCGTATCGAAAAGATGATCAATTTTTGCGGTCTCCAACACTGCTTTGCAGTTTTTACTTGATGATATAATTGCAGTTTTTAATCCCTGTTTCCGCCGCTGTTTTATTTTATTAATTGTATCATCAAAAACATGAATACCATCCTGCTGCAGCAATCTTAGAAAAAGCTGGTTTTAATTGTTACCTAATCCACAAATTGTTTCTTTATCCGGGCTGTCTTCCGGGCTGCCATAAGGGATGTGGATGTCCCGCGATTCCAACAAACTTTGAACACCATCATAACGTGGCTTACCGTCTATATATTGTAAATAATCCTGTTTCTCATTATAAGGTTCAATATCCCGGCCTGTATTTATAGCCGTCAATTCCTTTTGCTTCGATACCTTATCCAATTCCTTTATCGATAAACTGCATGCATTTGAATTGTTCATTAGTTGTTGTGGATAGGGCATAATCGTTATTTTCAATTACAAAGATTACAGGGAGATTCCAAACAGCAGCAATATTTAAAGCTTCATGAAAATCGCCTTCACTTGTTCCCCCTTCACCGGTAAAAACCAACACTGTTTTTTTTCTTTTTTGATTTTATGGAATAAAGCGATACCATCAGCTACTCCCAGTTGAGCCCCTATATGAGAAATCATTCCGACAATATGATATTCTTTAGAGCCGAAATGAAAAGAGCGATCCCTCCCTTTTGTAAATCCGTTTAACTTTCCTTGAAACTGAGAAAATAATTTTCGTAAAGGAATATCCCTTGAATTAAATACTCCTAAATTTCTATGCATAGTAAGAATATATTCATCACCATATAATGCATGAGCACATCCAACTGAAATTGCTTCCTGGCCTACCCCCGAAAACCATTTTTATATTTTTCCCTGCCGGATCAGGTTAATCATTTTCTCTTCAATAATCCTGGGGGTTAATAAACCTACATATAATTGAAGCAAAATATCCTCAGGGATACCTTTTCGATCAAAATTCATAAAATTGTTTTATTTCTTAATAATCTTTTTCAAAATGCTGAAAAGTTAGAGCATTATTAGTTAATCTTCAAGGAACTATAATACATTAGAACTTGATTAGAACGTTAATTTTCGATATGTTGAAAAAGATAAACGGGGACTAAAATGAAAAAGTATGTTTACATATTTGCTTTTCTATTCTGTTTAAATGCTAATGCACAACCGAATGTTTATATCCTTTCTATAGATGGAACTATAAACCCCGCCGCATCAGATTATATAGTTATGGGAATCGATAAAGCCAATGAAGAAAATGCTGAATGTGTAATAGTTAAGCTGAATACACCTGGCGGCTTGCTAAAATCTACACGTGTAATTGTTTCTGAATTTTTAGGCTCGAAAGTTCCTATCATTGTTTATGTAACTCCCGGCGGCGCACAAGCAGCGAGTGCCGGGGTATTTATTACAATGGCCGCTAATATTGCTGCAATGACACCCGGAACAAATATAGGGGCAGCACACCCTGTTACTATGCAAGGACAGATGGATTCAACAATGTCTGAAAAAGTTACAAATGATGCTGCAGCTTTTATAAGAACTATTAGTGAGAAAAGAAAAAGGAATATTAAATGGGCAGAAGAAGCTGTCAGGAAAAGTGTTTCCCTCACTGAAACCGAAGCATTGAAGAAAAATGTAATCAATCTAATTGCAAATAATATAGATGATTTATTAAAAAAAGTTGATGGAAAAGAAGTAGAAACTTCAGATGGAGAAAAAATAATAAAAACCGAAAATGTGAAGATTGTAAATTATGATATGAATTTTACACAAAAACTTTTAAATATTCTGAGTGACCCCAATATTTCTTACATACTTTTTATGCTTGGACTTTACGGATTATTATTTGAAATATTTAATCCCGGTGCAATTTTCCCGGGTGTAATTGGGGGCATTTGTATAATTCTTGCCTTTTACGCAATGCATACTCTCCCTATTAATTATGCAGGATTAGCTTTAATTATCTTTGCAGTAATATTATTTATTCTTGAAATTAAAATTGTCAGTCATGGTGTTTTAATGCTAGGTGGAATAATATCCTTAGTTCTTGGCTCTATAATGTTAATTGATGTAAAATCTGCGTGGGGAGCTCTCACAATTTCATGGGAAGTAATTGCAATGATTGTAATTATAACAACCTTATTCTTTTTAATAGTAATTGGATTAGGAATTAAAGCTCAAAGAAGAAAACCCGCAACAGGTGCAGAAGGAATAGTTGGAGAGATTGGGAAAGCAATTTCTGATCTTGAACCAAATGGTCTGGTTAGAGTTCACGGAGAAATTTGGGATGCAGAAAGCCTTGATAGTAAAATTGAAACAGGAAGCAAAATTATTGTTGAACAAGTGAATAACCTTAAATTAAAAGTAAAAAAAGTTTAACTTTATCAAGTTACTTTAGGAGTAATAAAATGGAACTCATATCAACTTTTGTTGCAGTATTAATATTATTTTTTATTATCATACTTGCCAGTGCAATAAGGATATTAAGAGAATACGAAAGAGCCGTTGTCTTCAGACTCGGAAGACTAATAGGAGCAAAAGGACCAGGCCTGGTTATCTTAATTCCAGTTATAGATAGAATGGTTAGGATAAGCCTGCGGACAATAGTTATGGATGTTCCACCGCAGGATATAATAACTAAAGATAATGTTTCACTAAAAGTAAATGCTGTAGTTTATTTCCGCATTGTTCAGGCTGAAAAAGTGGTGGTTGAGGTTGAAGATTTTTATTCGGCTACATCTCAAATTTCTCAAACAACATTACGCAGTATAATCGGACAGTCAGCGCTTGATGAACTTTTATCAGAGCGCGAAAAAATAAATAAAGAGCTTCAGCAAATTATCGATGAACAAACTGAACCCTGGGGAATTAAAGTAACTGTAGTTGAAGTTAAGCAAGTTGACCTGCCGGTAGAAATGCAGCGGGCAATCGCAATTCAAGCTCAGGCTGAAAGAGAAAGAAGAGCAAAAGTAATTCATGCTGAAGGTGAATTCCAGGCAAGCCAAAAACTATCCGAGGCAGCAGAAATAATTGGAAAATTTCCTGTTGCTATTCAATTAAGATTTTTGCAGACATTAACCGAAATTTCGTCTGACAAAAATTCTACAATAATTTTCCCCGTACCAATTGATTTACTTAAACCCTTTTTAGAAAAAATGGAAAAGGATAAATAAGAATAAATAAGAGTTTTAGAATAAATTTAAGTTGCTATTGAAAAAGGCATGTTTGATTGATTTTATTACTTATTATTGAACTTGCTCTTACACTTGAACTTTAATATTAAAGGTAATCCTTCAAATACTTTCCTGTCCATGATTTTTCATTTAATACAATTTCTTCAGGAGTTCCTTCTGCAACTATTTCCCCGCCTTTTTCTCCTGCTTCAGGTCCCAGGTCAATAATATGATCTGCACATTTAATTACCTCAAGGTTATGTTCAATAATTACAACGGAATTACCTCTTTGTAAAAGGAGATTAAAACAATCAAGTAATTTTGAAATATCATCAAAATGCAGCCCGGTTGTTGGTTCATCAAAAATAAATAAAGTATGCTTCCTTTCTCTTTGTGATGTAAGATGTGAAGCTAACTTTATTCTTTGTGCCTCGCCGCCCGAAAGCGTATTGGATGGTTGTCCTAGTTTTATATATCCTAACCCAACATCCGCAAGCACCTGAATATACTTAACAATTTTATCGTTTCCATTAAAAAACTCCAGGGCTTCTTCAACCGTCATATCAAGAACATCCACCATGTTCTTGCCGCGATATGTTATTTCCCTAATTTCTTTTTTGAAACGGGTTCCTTTACAATCTTCACATTCAAGATAAAGATCAGCTAAGAACTGCATTTCGACTTTTATATAACCGTCACCGGAACAGGTTTCACATCGCCCGCCGGGAACATTAAATGAAAAATATCCCGGTTTATAACCTCTTGCCCTCGCTTGGTGTGTAGATGCAAAAAGTTCCCGGATATGTTCATATGCTTTTATATAACTTATAGGATTAGATCTTGGAGTTTTCCCGATAGGCGATTGATCAACAATTTCAATTTCATCTAAATATTCAGCCCCTTTTATATCATTAAATGACCCTATTTTAGAAGGGCCTTTTCCTAAATATTTTGCCAGACCACCATAAAAAATATCATGAACTAAAGTGCTTTTTCCTGAACCGCTCACACCTGTTATAACAACAAACTTATTAAGAGGGATTTCAACATTAATATTCTTCAAGTTGTGTTCACTTGCGCCTTTAATTAATATAGATTTTGTTTTTTTTGTATTTCTTTTTTGGGGAACAGCTATTTTCATTTTACCGGTTAAATATTTCCCGGTGAGAGAGTTCTCATTTTTTATTATATCATCATAAGATCCCATCCCGATTATTTCTCCGCCTTCAACTCCGGCCTTCGGTCCCATATCAACAAGAATATCTGCTTCTTTCATCATCTGCGGATCATGTTCAACGACTAAAACAGTATTTCCAATGTCTCTTAAATTTTTTAATAAATTGATAAGTTTAAAATTATCCCTCGGATGAAGCCCAATGCTTGGCTCATCCAGTACATATAATGTTCCTACTAAAGAAGAACCTAAAGATGTTGCTAAATTTATTCTTTGTGTTTCTCCACCGGATAAAGTGCTGCTTAACCTATCGAGCGTTAAATATCCGATTCCTACATTATTGAGAAAAGTCAATCTCTTTATTATTTCTTTAAGTATTCTTTCACCAACTTTCATATCATATTCTGATAGTTGGAGCTCTTCAAAAAATTTAAGGGAGTGTTCAATTGGAATTTTAACTACATCGTAAATTGATTTCCCATTGACTTTGACCTGAAGCGCTTCTCTTCTCAA
>Ga0315555_1003770_pt1 | contig 10381 bp, 11 predicted proteins | sample SalMarSW160380MG_FD_202113 | JGI IMG/M metagenome (GOLD analysis project Ga0315555, IMG submission 202113) | Salt marsh sediment microbial communities from the Plum Island Ecosystem LTER, Massachusetts, United States - Salt Marsh Sediment SW1603-80 ...
CATCCGGTAGATATTGTTTCAACCTTTTTAGGCGCTCATGCTGTTCCAAAAGAATACAAAACCAATGAATACGTTGACATGGTCGTTAATGAAATGCTTCCAAAAGTCAAAGGATTGGCAAAATATTGTGATGTATTCTGCGAAAAAGGAGTTTTTACAACAAATCAATCACGAAACATTTTAGAAGCTGGAAAAACCCATGGGCTAATACCAAAATTACATGCTGATGAAATCGTTGATACTGGTGGAGCTGCTCTTGCTGCAGAAATTGGAGCAATATCTGCAGATCACTTGTTGATGTCTAACGATAAGGGATTAAAACAGATGGTAAAAAAAGGAACCATTGGCGTCATGCTACCTGGTACACCATTTTCACTTATGATGAAAGACTATGCTCCTGCTAGGAAGATGATAGACCTAGGAATTCCTATTGCTCTTGCAACAGATCTCAACCCTAATTGTTGGATTGAAAATATGCAGTTTATCATTCAACTTGCATGTCTAAACATGAAAATGACACCCGCAGAAGCAGTTACTGCTGCTACATTTAATGCAGCTTGTGCCATAGGTTTGCAGGACAATATCGGCAGTCTTGAAAAAGGAAAACAGGCGGATGTAATTATCCTTGATTATCCAAATCACATGTTTTTACCGTATCATTATGGGATAAACTTGGTAGAAACCGTAATCAAGAAAGGAATTATTATTTAGAAAACATCCAAGGAAATATAGATATAGATAGTATATTATATCCTGAATAGATGGGTGAGCGTGAGGAGACCAAGGGCTTAAGGAAAGAACTTGGACTTCTTGGCATTTTTTGTATAGCATCTGGTGCTATGATTAGCTCAGGATTATTTGTACTACCTGGAATAGCATACTCCAAAGCAGGACCTGCTATTCTTATAGCCTATGCAATTGCTAGTCTTTTAGTTATACCGGCAATGCTATCAAAAGCAGAGCTTGCTACAGCAATGCCTAAAGCAGGTGGAACCTATTTCTTTATAGATCGAAGTATGGGACCGATGATGGGAACCATCGGTGGGTTTGCCGCCTGGTTCTCTCTGGCATTCAAAAGCGCATTTGCCCTAGTAGGCATTGGCGTGTTTGCTGTTCTGCTTAATCCTGGTTTTACTGAGATGCAGATGAAGCTTATTGCTGTTTTCTTCTGCATAATATTTACTATCATAAATATCCGTGGAACAAAACACACAGGAAAAACACAGATATTTTTGGTTATTGGTCTTCTTGCTCTTCTTGTTTTTTATGTCGTTGCTGGGCTTTTTTTTATTCAGCCTTCTCATTTCAGTAATTTTGCACCACATGGATTTGGTTCTATTTTCTCAACTGCGGGTCTTATTTTTGTTTCATTTGGCGGTTTAACCAAAGTTTGTAGTGTTGCAGAAGAATGTAAGAAACCTGGACGCAATATTCCACTTGGAATGTTCCTTGCTTGGGGCGTCATCTCACTTCTCTACATACTCGTTATTTTTGTAACAATAGGGGTAGCAAATCCCTCTCAATTAACGACATCTCTAACACCGATTTCTCTTGGAGCAGATAGCATTCCAATTTTTTGGGGAATTGGTGGTGCGATTATGGCCATAGCTGCAGTTTTAGCATTTATTTCAACAGCTAATGCTGGCATTCTTGCATCGTCGCGTAATCCAATGGCTATGGGTAAAGACCAACTCCTCCCCCATTCTTTTGCAAAGCTATCAAATCGAGGAACTCCGACGTTCTCAATACTCTTTACCTCCGGTTTTATGATTTTCGTGATTTTGTTTTTAGACCTCGAAAGCCTTGTAAAAACAGCTTCACTCCTGAAAATATTGTTGTTTTTATTTGTAATATTTTCACTTATTATAATGCGAGAAAGTAAGATACGGCACTATCGACCAAAATTTAAATCCCCATTTTATCCTTGGGTTCAGCTTGCAGGAATTTTTGGACTCGTATTTCTCATCATTGAGATGGGACTTGTTCCAATGCTTATCGTTGGAGTTTTCATTCTTTTTGGGTTTTTATGGTATTGGTTCTTTGCTCGTGATAAAATATGGCGAGAATATTCGCTACTCCACCTGATTGAGAGAGTTACAGGAACTAAGTCAACTGGCTACTTGGTAGATGAGGAACTTCGAGAAATCCTAATAGAACGAGATGATATCACCGAGAAACGATTTGAACAGATTATTAAAAAATGCGAAGTTGTAGACGTTTTCAAATATATGCGTCCCGATAAGTTTGCATGGTTGATAGCGCATAAACTTGCAGATCGATTAGATTTAGGTGAAGATAAATTGCATGCGCTTCTTAAGAAGCGGGAAGAAGATTCTAATGTTGTTTTGCATCCAGGTATAGCTGTTTTTTCACATATCATCAAGGGACATGATAAATTTGAGATAATCTTAGTTAGAAGTAAAAAGGGCATTATCATTTCTGATGATGTTGAACCGATTCATGCGTTTTTTGTTATTGTAGCATCTCCAGATCAGCAGAGTTTCTATCTCCATTCACTTATGTGGATTATTCAGATTGCTGAAGAAACCGATTTTGAGAAAGAATGGATCAAGGCGCGAGATAGTGAAGAACTCAAAAATATTATTCTACAATCATGGAAAAAACGCAGACCATTATAAGATCGTCTTTTATTTGCTATTTCTTCGAATTCTCTATGAGTTGACAGGTTTTTTCATACACTTCTGCCCGATATCTTTTGTAATTCGGATATTTTTTTACGAACGCCTTCAGTATCTCATCGACGTTCGTCTTCTTTCTTCTTTTGATAAATGGTTTCAGCTTCTTTACTAAGACTTCTTCTCTTGCTTCTTTTTTATGTGTTTCCATGATCTGGCAGGTGATATGGTAAATCTCACTTCTCTTGTTTTTGTATTTCGGATGTATATCGATAAAATCTTCGACAATCTTTTTGACGCTCTTTTCTTTTTGTTGTAAGACAAAATCATCCAATCTAATTGTTAATATGCGATCAAATGTGCTACTTACATAGTGTTCATGCATCTCTCGCGAGACAAATAGTATTTCAACAAGTGATATAATAAGCAAAACCGTTGTTAGCTCAACGACCATTATATCAGGTACGTTTATAGTAAGTGCATGTGCAAGAAGCACGCCTTCAACAATAATGATGAGAAAAGGAGGAATAAAAGAAATTTTTTCAGCTCTTGATGAACCAGTAAACTCTCGTATATATCGTCGCAGCCTCCCAGACCTTGGCATACTATCAGATAATAATGGATATGTGATTTAACTATTGTGTTTATTTTTTCTTCTTTGGCTTTACTATCACACCGACAGCTTTTCCACCTTGCAAGTACGCCTCAGATATATCTTTACTTAGTTCTATTGCTTTTTCCATTTCCTTTGTTTGAATCTTGTCTTTTTCACTCAATTCATCAAAATAATTTTTTATTCTCTTCAAACACATTTTAACACCTTAAAGGCTATAGTAATATTCCCCTTCTTTTCTTTGCTTTCTATCCATATATGAGTCCGATTTATTAACTCTGGGTCTTTGCGTCTCTTCATCCCTGCGAAAGGTAATATCAACATCTTTCAGGAATCGATTCATTCCTTCATGTAGACTGAACGATCCACGCCCACGACCATGCTTCCCTGGTTCACCATCAAAAACGATCAACGCATCACTAATCATATCAATGAAATAGACATCATGATCTACAATCATTGCTGATTTACCCGACTTTTCTATTACTCTTCTTACTGTTCTCGACGTAATCATTCTTTGCTCACTATCAAGATATGCAGAAGGTTCATCTATGAGATATATATCAGCATCCTGAACGAGACAGTTGGCAATAGCAACTCGCTGCAACTCACCGCCAGAGAGTGTTTCAAGTTGTTTATCAAGAAGATACTTCAGATGTAATGCTTCAAAAATCTCTGCTTTGAAAAATGATGAGGTGAACAATTGCTGTGCTTTTAGCTCAAATAACTCCCTAACTGTTCCTTTAAAATCTGGCGAAATATACTGTGGTTTGTAACTCACCTTAATATCATACTCTATCTTGCCAGTTGTTGGCTCTGTCGCACCAGCAAGCATCTTCACAAATGTTGTTTTTCCAATTGCGTTAGGGCCGACGATACCAATAATTTCTCCCTGTCTAATGACTCCTTTTTCAATCTCAAGTGAGAATTCCTTGAATGACTTTGTTAAATCATCAAAGGTAACAAGTATTCTCATATTCTGCCGTTGTTTAGGGGGATGAGCAAAAAACTCTATTTTCTCCCCAAATCGAATGTTCTCTTCTTTTAGATAGCCTGAGAGATAGGTGTTTATGGCATGACGTACGCCACGGGGATGAGTGACGACACCATATGCACCTTCGTCACCATAAACAAGATGTACGTTATCACAGAGAAAATCCAGTACGGCGATATCGTGTTCTATTGCCATTACCTTCTTCCGCTCTGATAACTCCTTAATAATGCGGGCGACCTTTAAGCGCTGATGTATATCAAGATAAGAAGATGGCTCATCGAAAAAATACAGATCAACATCCTTGAGTAGTGTTGCAGCAATTGCAACCAACTGAAGTTCGCCGCCAGAAATAGCGCCTTTCTCTATTTGCTTGTCTAGGATGTTGCTTAACTCTAGTTTTTCCACAATGGTATCAAACGACCCAGATGTATCAGCCTTCTTTAGGACATCTTTGACGCGTCCTTTCATTATTTTTGGGAGCTTGTCGACATACTGGGGTTTCATGACACTTTCTATTTCTTTCTTTGCGATATGGCTGAAATGATTATGCAATTCGGTCCCTGCGTAATATTCAAGAATGTCGTCCCATGAAGGTTCATCTTCATATTCGCCTAGATTTGGTTTTAACTGTCCCGAGAGAATCTTGATTGCTGTTGTTTTTCCTATACCATTTGGACCAAGGATGCCTATACAGCTACCCTCTTTTGGAATGGGGAGTCGAAATAGCCGAAACCCATTTTTGCCAAATTGATGGATAAGATCCTCTTTTAGTTCCTCTGCAAGACCAATGATTTTTATCGCATCAAAAGGGCATTTATGAACACAAATCCCACAGCCAACGCAGAGTTCCTCGGAGATAACTGGTTTTCCCTCTTCACCTATAACAATGGTTTCATCGCCAGCGCGTACTCTAGGACAAAATTTGATGCATTCTATCGCACAATTCTTTGGTTTACATCTATCTTTGATAAGAACTGCTATTCTCATAGTTTAAAAAGTGAGAAGATAAGTTTGATTAAAAGGTTTTTTATTAGAAAAAAATAGAAGTTAAAAAAAGATAAAAAATACAAATATAAGGGGTTAATAGGGGGGGGCATCTAATTAGATGTCCTCCCACTTATAGGGTTGTTTTATAAACTTGTGCTTCCAGTAGTTCCAGACATTTGTGTTGTTGAACTACCTGTTGTTTCTGTAGTGCTAGTAGAGCCACCAACTACTGGCTCTGAATTTAGAGTTTCCGTTACCATTCCGACATCGTCACCGTCTCCGTTACCATCGTACACTATTCCGATTATCTTTGAGTCAAATACATTACCTGCGCTGATGGCTTCGATCTCTACAATTGCTGCATATCCATCTTCTACACCGTTTTCAACATCTACATGCAGATTTCTTAACTGAATATATTCATTATTTTCTACAGTAGCTCCATGTGAAACAAATACATCGAACTGACCGATTGTGTTTACACGTAGACTTGTGAATACATCATCGCTAGTTTGAAGGAAAGATATCACTTGATTAGCTTTAAATGAACTTAGATCAGGACCATTTTCATCTGTAAGCCAGTCATAGATATCAGGGTAGTATGGTTTTCCTCGTAATACTTTTATCATGGCACCAATTCCCACCCATAAAGGTATAGCGCCTGTAATAAAGTTTGAAAATGTACTTTCGACCCCATCATCGTCTTGAAGAGCATCTATTATACTTTGGATAACATCTGACAAACTGATTTCGAGATGCAGCTCGATAAGATCTAAGATTGGTTGTACAAACATCATAATTGTTTTAAAGACTGTTCCTCGTAAATTTAGTTGAATATTTAGTCCGCCGAAAGTGAAATCTATAATAAGTTGAAATTCTTTTGTTTCAATATAGGTCAAAATTGCATCTAGTACTTTAGTAGTAGCGTAAATTCCAAATTGTACAGACTTTAGTATAGGAACACCAAATTCATATAATAATTTCGCAACTGATAATGCAAGGAAAGCTGATGATGTAGTAATAGCAAATGCGGTATTATCAATTACGTCATATCCATCAAAATATGGATTTACGTCACCTTCGAGCACATTTATTCGAACATGACCAATTATATTGAGCGGTAGTGATGTACCAATAGCTAGTTCTTCATCAACTACACCATTAGCTGATGCGATAAAGATTTCATCGACTTCAATTTCGGAACCTGATTCAACAAGATTTCCTTCTAAAGTTTCTCCAGCTAGGCTTCCTCCTAAATTCATTTCGTCACTACTGGAGGAATTGCCATCTAACTCTCCGTTGTCTCCATCTGGGAGTTCATCACCATTAACAATTAACCATATGAGTTCTTCCATTGATGATTCTTCATCTTCACCACTGGCATCTCCAGTCATATTGCCACCATCATCGAAACCTGTTGTACCGGCGGCTGGATCGATAGGATATACTGGCTCTTGTTCAGTAGCTGTTTCATCTAGTCCAATTCTTCCAGAATCTTCTTCAGGCAGTGGTTCTTTAGGTTTGAGTATATCGGCGTCTGATGCAGTTCCAAAAGAAGGTGTGATTAATAGAACTGCGGATATTATGCTTATTAGCATGATTATTTTACTTATTTTTTTCCTCACCATTTTTTTCACCTATTCTCCTACTCCAGATGTGTTATACTTTGCAACTAAAACTATTTAAAGTTTATGTGTAAAAATGTCAAAATGAAAAAATGCAAAACTACCCTCTATCTATATCAGAAAAAACGAAACAGTATTATTAGCATTTTCATCAGAAATATAGTCAGTTAAGTTAGACCTAATAATATAAAACCCACTAGGCCACGATTGATCAGTATCGAAATAATAAAAACATGACTTCTCATAATTTTTAGCACTATCCTCAATAAACTCTAAAACTTCTCCATCCTCATGAATAACACTTAAACTCAGATAGAAATCAGTCTTTCCATTATGAGAAATATTATTGTACTCCTGATAAACCCATATCTTCTGACCGACATTAAAAACAAATGATGCCTCATAACTTAGTGGATCAAATGTTACACTACTAGCGGTCTCTAAAACTTTTATCTCAGGCGGACTAAATTTCTCAACTTTATCCTCCATAAAATAGAATAAAAAAATAGAGAATATTGTAACTATTGAAACACAAACAACAGCAATTATAATCATCTTATCTCTAGAAATCTCCAACATCTCTTTCTCTCCTTTAAAATCAAATATTTACTAAGCCTATAAACTCTCTCTATAGAATGAATACTAATTAACTATTTCAATCAAGTCTAAACGTAATTTTTTTAGTTACACTTCCTAGGGATATATAATCATATAAATAGGACGTAACAGAATAATTACCTACTAGCCATGTATCATTCGTAGTAAACCACCATAAATGAGCCATGTTTTTCACTTCGCTTTTATTTACGGCATTTGAATATAGTGTTGTCCCATTTATCTCAACAATCACACTTAAATTAATATCACAAACAGTATCATTTATAGTCTCAATATCAACATATTCCTGGTAAATATACACCTTATCTCCTATTTCAAAAACATTTTTTTCTACATAATCCTGATAAGCATTTACAATACTCGCAGTTAAAAGAACTATTATCTTCGGAGTTCTTTCAGAAATTGTGAAATTAGTCTGAGAAACTACACTTTTTTTAGATATATTATCAATCAATGTTAAACTAACTAAGTAATCTCCTAATGACCAGGACTCATTAGTTGAAATATTCCATATAAAACAGCCGTCTCCTACTTTATTCAGAGCTACATTAGATAAATATTCTTTTTCATCACCCGTCACTGTAACATTTATTTCTAACACAAAATCGGATTCATTATTCTCATCAACTGTAACACCCGTGTATTCCTGATAAATATAAACACTATCTCCTATTTCAAAACTATATTTTGGATCATAGTCACCTATACCTACGGCGCTACTAGCAGGAAGAAAAACAGTTATTTTTGGCCCGGTAGACGTATCAGAATTAGATGATTGATTATTCTCAGTTGGAAGACTTATAAAGCCCGAGTAAAATGCAAATAATAAAAGCAAAAAAACTATGATAACAGATATGCCACCAATGATTGGTTTAATTGGTAAACCTTTATCATGTTTAGCAGGTATTTTAGTTGCATCCTCCACAGGTTTAGTTTCTTTTACCGGTTCCAAATGGAATTTTGAAAATTTATCATCATGACTACCAACCCATTTATCCGATTCAACAATCTCTTCGATTTTATCCTCGAGCTCTATAAGTTTTTTTGGTACATTTTTACTACCAAGATAATGAAGTACACTCTTAGTTTTAGCCGTCCCATCATCATTTGGGATAGATATAGATAAAACTGTATATGGGTGATTAGATGCATTCCTCACTGGGTAAACATCATCCAACGAGAAAAAATTAATATTTTTAAACTCTGAGAGAATGAATATTGCTTTGTTTTCACCGATAGATTTTTCTATTTCACCTTTAGCTTTAACGTTTTCTTTACCGTTATAGATAATGGTGCCATTTCCATGTATTGTTAAACTATAATCAGGAGCTACACTGGCACCTTTTCTTACCAATTTTATAACTATCGAGCTTATTAGCACTAAATCTCTCCACTTTCCACTTATATCAAATAATCTATTTCTATAAAAAATCTATCTAACATTAAAAAAGAAAAAGTATAAGTTCTATGAAACAATTTCATTTTTCATATTGACGGTGAGGATGTCATGGATGAAAATGAAAATATTCATATAAAACTTGAAATAAGTAGAGATCCAGATAGTGGGGCTTTGAATCTTATGACACGGTTCGATCCAAATGCACCCAATTTCATAAAGGATGAAACTGGTTTCAGCTGGTCTCCAACACCAGAGGAAAGAAAGTTTCTAAATGAAGCCTTTGACATGATACTTAGAAAATAAGTATAAGGTTTGGTTTCTACTTAAGTTTCTTTTTCTTTTTATTTAAATTTTAGATAGTTGCATAAATGTTTTCCATGTTAAAAAGATAAAGCAACTCATCTAATCTTTCTTTGTTAAAATTATTTTCAAGTTTACTCAGCATTTCATGTGCACGATAAAATATTTCTTCCTGCTCGATAACACCATTAAGGGTTTTATCAATAGCACTTTGAAATACGTATTTACAGAGCATTACCCCATCCTCAAATGTAAGGTCATTTCTCATAAACCTATCTCCCCATTTATTTGAATTGAAAGCTTGTTTATAAAACTTTTTTTAAAAATAACATCTTATAAAATTCTATGCTCACAATAGACACTTAGCGAACAACTTTTACATCTAAAATGATCATTATGATTTCTGACAATTTTCTGAGTTTTTAGTAAATTTCTCATTTTTGTTATAGTAGATTCAAGCTCAAACCTTGTCTTAGGATCAAACGAGATTTTATACTGAAATTTATTGTTATACACTAGTATGCCATAGGGTACAAAAGCCCCATAATTCTCTTCTAAAAGATGACAGTAAGCTGCAAGTTGTAATACGTGACTCTTTAGAGGTTCATCATGTCTCCCTGTTTTAAATTCTACAGGTATATTTCTGTTTCCTTTTTTAATTACATAATCCGGTTTTCCAGTTATCCGGTAACGTTTAGAAAAAAAAGGTGTACCTGGTTTGTTAAGATCTGAGTAAGTTACTTTCCCTTTTTGGATTTTATGTTGTTTTTTTAATTTATCAACATTTCTAGATATCATTTTTGATATTAAGATAAATATTAGTGCTAAAATTAGTAAAGCTAGGCTTATTATGACCAGGTTTTCTATAAGATCACCTCAGATATAAGAATTAAAACCGCTAAAAACAATAATAGATAGCCAACAATTGCAATAGACTTTGACTTCCTAATATTTGTTTGAACGATATCTAGTATTTTCCCAAGTTTTTCATGCTCCATAGTACCAACATCCAGTAGCGGAGATTCAGGTTGGTACCCACATTTTTTAAGATACCATGCAATTGAGCAAAAATGATACTGACCTATCTCTGATGCACTGATTATATCTGTTTCTTTAACCTCTGCGGTTTTTGTTCTCCTCATCAAACCATTATAAAATCATTGGGGGTATTAATTTATTCTTGGGGGGTTTACTGAAAGTAAAAAATCA
>Ga0315555_1003771_pt1 | contig 10380 bp, 9 predicted proteins | sample SalMarSW160380MG_FD_202113 | JGI IMG/M metagenome (GOLD analysis project Ga0315555, IMG submission 202113) | Salt marsh sediment microbial communities from the Plum Island Ecosystem LTER, Massachusetts, United States - Salt Marsh Sediment SW1603-80 ...
TATAGGCAGAAACAGTCTGTGTTTCCCGTTCTATTCAGACTGTATAATCATTGTTAGCAATAATTATAAGGAGAAAATAGAATGCAATATGCAATTTCAGAAATCTTAGGAAACATTCCTAAAGACAAAATATTCGATAGTCATTACATAATATCTCAACTGATTAAGTTTTATTCAGACGAATATCTCAATTATGCCAGTGGAATAACAACTAATTCAGATAAAACACTTGCAGTTCACGGTCAAATTGGTCAAGAAATAGCCAGTTTTGAACCGAATGAAATTTCACGACTTGAAAATATGTCTTGGTCTGAAAACATACATGGGAATTCAAGCGAATGCACTGCGTGGAAAAAACTATAAATCTATTTGCTAACAAAACGCCTCACCTGACCGATATTCCGCTGGCGCTCCATTGCGGCAGGTGAGCTTTAGCGTTCCGTTGAATTCTGAGCAAGAATCCCTTGACCCATTCGACTGCCCCTTCGGCTGCGCTCAGAATGACAGCGAGGGATTGATTATATGCTGTGACCAGATCCCTCGACTTCGCCCCCGTGCTTTCTTGCGAAAGCAAAAACGGGGGCTGCGCTCGGGATGACAGTGAGGAATGTGGGGTCAAGGTTCCTTTTGCCATTCGCGGGGTCTGGAATCTAAAATAGCAAAAGCGAGGAAAAACTTCAAGAATCTCTAAAATTCCCTTGACGGAGCCTACAATAATCGCCGACCATTTTAGATATGCAGTGCTAAATAAAGTGTCAGGTTTGGCCTGGAGAGTAACAAGAATTATGCAAAATTGAGGTTAGGCATATATTATTTAAGAAAATAAGGTTTTCAATTTTCTTGAATAATCAGCTAACTGTCTATTACACAACAACGTATTGTTTGAAAAGAAAAAATTAAAAGACAATTTTTTCTTTCCAAAGTATGCCTAACCTCGATTTTGCAGAACCCTTGCCTTTATAAGCGATGAAAGGTAATGCAATTATAGCATACCCTTACCTCTTGATGTCAAGAGAAAATTGCAAAGAAAACCCCTGAACGGGACAATAAGGGCTGGATTCTTAACCAACTACCTAATATGGATTTCACAACAGAACTTTTCAAACTCTCGTACATCCGGATAGCAGGCTGCTATGTATCCCGTCGAAGGCGAACCCGCAATCTCAGAACCTATCCAAATAATCCGCTCTATTGCGGCCGGCTGCAAAGCCCGATGCCTGCGTTGTCGGCCAAAAACGTTCTCAACGTGGAAAAAACCACGCCTCCGAGCCTTTTTGGCCTGCCGCCTTGGCCTCGGACTTTTCGCTCGGCCTCATAACGACCCGGTTATCCGGATAGGCTCTTAGACTTATGAAGCTTTGTATCAACCGCGTCCCCCATATCATGCTTCGCACCTGTGCCTGCGTTACCCCCATTCTTGCTTTCGCAAGAAAGCATGGGGGTGCAGGCAAGAAGCAATGGGGGCCTGCCAAATCCCGGCTTAAGGCGCCGGAGGATATAGATGAATATCATCAAAATACATCGTACCTGAACCACCGGCCAGCGGATTGTTCTTGTTGCCAAGACCAAGGGCAATCGTATCGACATTGGCAAGATTCACACCCTGGTCTGCAAATGCCTGCAGGTCGATATTCCACTGGGTCCAGGCGGTAACCTGTGCTGCATTAGGATTATCGTGATTGACCACCGCGCTGCTATTGAGAGCAACATATAAAGTCTCAGCAGCGTTATCAGAATTGCCTCTGAACCAGATGGTCAGCGTGTTGACACCTTTCTCAGTCCAGTCACGCGGATATGTCAATGTCGCCTCAGAGTAACCAATGCTGTTGTCGTAGAAGAGCGGCATCGACTGGTTGCCTCCGTGAACGATAGTTTGCTCGGCAAACGGAGGATTCTCGTAACCAACAAGAGACCCGTTTGTCGGGTCGTCGTATCCGTCCAGCCACGCATTAAATATCCTGTTGCTATCGGGGTCGGCAGGGTCAAGGTCGTTGTAAGATTCGAAATCGTCCACGATTAGGAAGTTAGCTGTCGTAAAGCTCCATACATTTCCTGTCCACGGACTGTCTGGGTTTACGTTATTGGCCTCGTCAATACGCCAATAGTAGGTGGTATTCCACTGGAGTTTTTCGGGTTCATAGCTCTCAGCACCAAGACCCCCGGCACCTTTATACTCCGGCGAACCGGTATCGGCATTGCGTACTGCCTCCTGGTCGTTGCCGAAATAGACTTGATGCGAATCAGCATAGACCCCCGGCGTCCAGGTGAGAATCGGTGTCTGCTTAATATCCACAGCGCCATTAGCCGGGTCCGGACTCCCGACGCCGCCTTCGGTGGTAAAACTCCAGATGTTACCTTTATACGTGTCGATGACGTCAAACTCATCGACCCGCCAGTAGTAAGTCTTGGCCAATTTAAGTGTGCTGGGAGTATAGGTTGCAGTTCCCTGTGGGAGACCCCCGGCGGCATTGTTCACTTCGTCAAAATTCTCGCTGAAATATACGGTGTGTAATTTCGCACCGAAACCTCCCGTCCAGCTCAGAGTTATATCCGGGTCTACCATCTCGGCACCATCAGCCGGGTTGGGATTGTATGCGGTCTTGGGTGGAATCGAAAAGCTCCAGACGTTACCCTTCCAGGGACTATTCGGCTCGGTATCATTGACCTCATCAATCCGCCAGTAGTAAGTTGTGCCGGGAACAAGACCATCCGGATAAGCGAATCCTGGAAAGCCGACAACAATAAACGTCTCGGCCTGGCTGCCCTGGAATGTGCCTTCGGCACCGTCATTCACGTCATCAAAATTATCGCCGAAGTACACATCGTGTGAGACGGCGAAATCTCCCGGTCGCCAGGAAAGATTCACCCACGTATCCGGATATAGTGAACCATCAGCCGGGTCCGGAGCAAAGGCATTCGGAAATCCTTCACCGCCATGCATGACAATCTGAATCTCGTCCGCCGTCAGCGCCTTGTCGTAAATACGGACCTCATCGAGTGACCCGTGGAAAGTTCTGCCCTCAGCGGGGTGGCTAACTCCGATATAGACCGGGGTATCGACATTCGGACCTATTGAGAAATCTTTGGGGCCCTCTTCATCGACGCCGTTGACATAGACTGTGGCATAGCTTCCGTCAAACGTAAATGCCAGGTGAACCCATTCATTTTTAGGCATAATGGAGAAAGGGGTTGACCCGGAAGAGCTGTTGTAAGACGAGATATTGCCTTGATAAGAAAGACCCAATCTGTCAATTTCAGCAGGATTCGTAAGGGCTCCCCACAATTCGATCTGGAACATCATAGTATCTGCGCCCCATCCGGCCGACTTGGTGAGAAAATGCATAAAGGTTCCCGTTCCATCCCAGAACGCCCAGAGAGCAACAGTGAATTTTCCCGTCCCATTTGTAGGGTCGAAGATTCCACAGTCAACTCCCACACACACATCCGGGTTGAATGCAAGAGCGCCGCCAAAGCCGTCCGGGCCTACCACCCATTCCGGGGTTCCAATAAGCGTCCCATGGTGCTCATTGCCGGAACTGTCATTGGCGGTGTCTCCTGAACCCTCATTAAACCTCCACCAGCCGACGAGGTCCGCATCAGCTACTTTTGTGGGAACCATGCCGAGCAGCAGAGCAAAAGAAAATAAATAAATCAATTTTTTAGACATAACAATCCTCCTTCAAAAATTGAATATAGTTTGTCAATTGAAATGTAAAAAATCATTATCTGCAAAACACAAAGTTTCCGCTGCAACTCTGCGTTTCGCATAATAATTCCTCCTCTGTCGAGAAACCGCAATAAATACGCCCGCTGGAAGACGGAAAATGCACCTATACCCGATTCTACGAGCATAAACTTAACCGATTCTATTTATACCAGATTTGACTCTATCTCGTCAAGGTAAATCACTGGATAATCTGCACATAAAATCTCTGAAGAGGATAATAAGAACTGGTTTTTTCAAAAAGCACGACAATTATCTAATACGGTTCTGGAAACAGAACTTTTTGTTCCAAACTTTCATACATCCACATAACTTGTTGTTATGTACTCCTTAGACGGCGGACCAACGACCAAATGTAATAGACCGGGATACCCAGGAGGATGCTGCCGAGGCTGAAAGCCGAAGGTTTCGGCCACTGTATGAACGCAAATACAGCCGTGAAAAGAATCACGGCCATGAAGATCGCCGGAACAACAGGATATCCGGGCACGCGAAACGGTCTTTCCATATCCGGCCGGCGCCATCGAAGGACATACACTGCACCTACAAAAAGCAGGGCAAAGAGCGATAACCCCACAGAAGCGTATTGGTACAGTTCGTCGAATTTCGTCACATACAAAATAACGATTGCACATACACTCTGCAAGAGCATAGCGTAAGTAGGAACCCGCCCCTTTGAGCTGACATGCTCAGCTATGGATGGAAACAATCCGTCCCCTGCCATGGCATAGTAAATCCGCGGGCCGGTGATAATGAAAGCGCTCACTGTAGCCAGGAACGTCAATCCCAGCACAACGGAGAAAACGCTGGAGGTCCTCGGCCCAAACAGATTTTCTACCGCGAGCTGGGGAATCCGCTCAGCGTTGTCAAATCCCACATCGGCCAGAGGTACTGCGTAGGCGAAAACCAGATTTAGGGCCAGATACAAAACGATTACCAGCCCGGTGCCCAGCAGCAGCGACCGTGGGAGAATTCTGGTTGGGTTCTTAACCTCGCCGGCCAGATAGCTGGCAGCGTTCCAGCCGCTGTAGGCAAACATAACATAGAACAACTGCGTAGCTGCGGTCCCAAACTTGACCTTCCCTATCGACTGTCCTTCCGCAATGTGTGCCAGTTGTCCTCTGCCGAACAGAAATGCCATCACCGCCAAGACTACAAACAGGCCTATCTTGAGGATCGTGGTGAGATTCTGTGTCCAGGCGGAATGACGAAGACCGATGAGATTGGGCAGCGTGACCGCGACGATAATGAGCGCGGCAATGGTTTGGATAAGGTGTCCCGTTTGCTTCTCAGCTAATCCGAACGGCGTTAAAAGGTATAAAGCAGCGATATAGCTGACCACGGCCAGCGGCGCGGAAAAGCCGACAAAAAACGACGTCCAACCGGATAGAAAGGCAGGCATCGGGCCGTATGCTTCGCGAAGGTAAACGTACTCCCCGCCTGCCAGGGGTAGAGCGGCTGCCAACTCCGCCACACAAAGAGCTCCGCACAGGGCAAGCAACCCACCAAGGGCCCAAAGCCCAAATATGACGGGGTAGTTCTTGAGCGAAGCCATCATGTATCCGGGCGAGACCAGAATTCCTGTCCCCACCATGCTGGCGATTACCACGTAGGTCGAAGTTGATAGCCCAAATCCTCGTCGCAATTCTTCTTTTGGCATTCCTATTGTCCTTACAGTACCCCCGTCTCTAATGGATGCAGTTTCTACGATACGTCTTTAGCTATGTCCGGAGCCATTTGGTATATATCGGCACCGACGATGATGCCGGTGATAATGCACATTGAGTCGAAAAGCGGCGGTTCTTTCCGAGGGGCTGTCAGCATAACAGGTTTCTCCGAATCCAGCGCTTCTATTTTATTTAGTTTCTGTTGCGGAAACAATATTTGTCATTCCCGCGAAAGCGGGAATCCAGCCTTTCTCTGGCCCCCTGTTTTTGCAGGGGTGACATCGTCGGTTTTCGTTTTACGCGACAGTTGTTATTTATACTGACCGGAGTTTTTTACATCACGCGTTTAGAGATTTAGCCAGCAGCCCATCCCAGATCTGCCGCTGTTCAATCAATGCCTGGACGCGGTCCGGTACCTTATGGCTTACTTCCAGCATTTGCCAGCCGCCCCAGCCCATTTGTACGAGCAGGTCCATTTGAAGCTGATATGGAAATCCCGTGTCTTTGAGATTGTGCAGGTGCAGTGTATCACCCAGCAAATCCCTGACTAAGTTGAAATTGTGCTCGAACCCATTGCCCGCCGTATCCCTCTTATCGCTATTTAGTTTCACCCGGACGGAAGGCTGGTCAACGTGGTCCATAATCGCCCTGATAGTCGGTAGCTCGCCCGCATTACCGTGGGCTTCGAGGCGAACCTGCTGGCCATAGTCGGCAGCGAACGCACCCACGGTGTTAAGCGAATTACCTATCTGCTCGATAGTTTTCTCTCGCGGGACGTCATTGTGAAAGCTGTTCGGAAACACTCTCACGCCGCTGCCGCCTGTATCACGGCTGAGCTTGATGTAGGCCTTGGTATTTTCAATCGCCGCTTTGAGCTTCTCAGCATCCGGCGAATCATACCGCTCACTGGTCGCAAGACCCACTAACGTAACCGGACTATCCTCAAAACGTTTCTTAACTTCGCTGCGCTGTGCTGCGTTCAACTCCAGCTCAACACCGTGAGCGTAGGAAAGGCTGGTTCGCAGCTCGACACCAAAGGCTTGTGCTCTGGAGCAGTTGTCGATAAGAGTAGGTATATCCCAGTCCTTGCCCCACTGGTAGGTGGTCAGTCCAAATCGTGTCATCGCAATGCTTTTTGAGGCAAGTTCGGTCTCTGAAAGTTTGCATGAGGTCAAAGCGGCGGTCGCAACAGCACCAGCAGCAAAGCATATACCACGCGACAGAAACTCTCGGCGTGAGAAATCCTTTCGATTGTAAGGCATAACTTATTCCCTTCACATACAGGTTGTGGAATTCACCCGATATTGCCGGGTTCAATTATTTACTCTGACGTTTCTTAAGTGTCACACCAAGACCCTGGCCCTGGCCCTGAAAAACCGTCTCCAGGTTGGGGTTGGTAGTAATGGCCTTGATAAAGTCCTGCCCTACCATGTCAATATTGTGGGCCAGGATTAGTCCGCCCGGACGAACTAACGGCAGCAGTTTATTCAAGTAATCGGTGTAACCTTCTTTATCCGCGTCGATAAACAGGATATCGATAGGCTCTTTGAGCTTCGTAACGGTCTCATGGGCATCCCCCATAACGAGTGTAACGAGCTTTTCAACGCCGGCCCGCTTGAAGTTCTCACGGGCAAGTGAGGCTCTGCCCTCGTCGATATCGTGAGTGGTCAGCTTTCCACCCGTAGTCCGCAAAGCAAGGCAAAACCAGATGCCTGAGTAACCGTTGGACGTACCTATCTCGACAACATGCTTTGCACCGGTCGCTTCCGTGAACAACCGCAGCAGTCTGCCGTCTTCCTGCGGAACATTCATCGTCCCTCTGCTTTGGTTCAGTCTCATATCCTCAAGTATGCTCAAAATCTTTTTCTCTTCCTCGTCAAACGGTATAGGCGCTTGCTCCTGAACAGCCCCAAAGCCCCTGCCCCGCCTTCCGCCGAAATCTCCGCCCCGCCGTCCCGGCTGGGCCGTTAAGTTATCAACCGCGGCTAATATTAAAACCGCCGCCAGAATGACTAACATAATCTTCCTCAACATTTCCTGCTCCTTTCTAAAATTGCGGTTTCTTATTATTCTAAGTTAAGTTTTGCACAAGTCTTGTTACTATTTAGTATCTGTTGCGGAAAGCCGAAAAAACTGGCAATGTCACCCCTGCGAAAGCAGGGGTCCAGAGCGAAAAAGCTGGATTCCCGCTTTCGCGGGAATGACAAATACTGTTTCCGAAACAGGTACTATTTAAATACACTGAATTTGTAAAGATAGAGACGGACTTAAAGGGGACTTTATTGCGGCTTACATAAAAAAATACAAAACACGGAGGAAAGCCCCATTTAGAGGATATTACAGTCCTTTTTTTTCAGAAGTCCGAAGTTTTCTTTCTCTGTCAGAACCACCCACGCCCGCCAATCTTTTTTGTGTATTCGCACAGGTTCGATTGGCTTTACGTCCGTCAGCCAGGCCAGAAAGCCGAACGTGGAACTCATCTTGCCGGCCCAGTATTCATCGCTGCCTTTGATATAGTGATTATAACGCCGCTTTATTTCGATTATTTGTCCCGGCGTCAGGTTCTCGAAATTTTCAACCGCTTCAACAGTTGCCCTCGCGCAGACAGGCCCGGAGCTTACCTTCAGGAATAATTTATCGCCGGCCAAGACCCGTCCAAAAGCTGGACGCTTTGTTTTGCTAAAACGCGATTCGATTTGCTTTCGACCATCTAAAATCGCATCCAGATAAGGCTTCTTCAGGATTACCAGGTGATAATTCGCCATACGATTTAACACTTACTTTCAGGACGGCTTAAGTTCGACCTCAAATTCGCCGTAGGAATCAATAACTTCAAAGCCCAGTCTTTCATAGCACCTGATTGCACTTATATTGTCCGCTTTGACGTTAAGGCCTATGTGGTCTATATCGCGCAATAACGATTTACAAACCCTGGCTGTTACAGTTGTGCCGTATCCTTTGCCTCTATACTTTGGATGTGTTCTGATGTTGCCTAATGCAGCAGTGTACATCAAGGCTATGGCCTGGACGCCTGCTGAGTCGGTCAACGCGTACCAGCTCGTATAGGGCCAGAAGAAATCGTCCAGGTCACCAAGACTATAAATGTTAAGAAACACATTGCCGCGAAGAAATATTTCTATCGTACTCTTATCATGTAAACAAACCGACTTCACTTCCCCTCCTTACCTAACAAGCCGGCAACAGCTCGAATATGTTCAGGTGTTGTACCACAACAACCACCCACAATGCTCGCACCGGCATGCAGGCATTCCGTAATCCCTTGTGCGAAAGCTTCCGGCTCCATATCAAATATCGTCTCGTTATCGACTAATTTGGGTTTGCCCGCGTTCGGCTGGGCCAGAACAGGTAGTGACGTTGATGATTTAAGTAGAGAAACAATAACAGCCATCTGGGCCGGGTCTATATTGCCGCAGTTGGCGCCAATAACATCCGCACCGGCATCCGTGAGACCTTTAGCACATTGTTCTGCGGAGTCGCCCATCATCGTCCTTCCACCCTTTGTCTCGGCCGCAAATGCAATCGAGACAATCACAGGCAGTGAGAGCTTATCCTTACACGCACGAAGAGCACAAATCGCCTCCCGCAAATCAAACATAGTCTCAATTATAAACCCTTCCACTCCGGATTCGGCTAAGATTTCCGCCTGCTCCCGGAAGGCATCGTAAAATTGCGATTCCTTGTAAGTGCCGTATGGCTCGAGCAGTTGACCTGTCGAGCTGATGTCGCCAAGCACATATTGCCCCTTGTCAACAGCCTGCCTTGCAAGTTCAGCCCCGGCCTGGTTCACATCCCGAACCGACACACCAACATTATGCGTTTCAATGTAGATACGGTTCATCGTCAGCGTATTGGTGGTCAGTGCATCGCAGCCACACTGTGCATATTCCCGCTGGATTTCAAGAACAACATCCGGATTGTCAAGATTGTTGCCGGCCCGGCCCATAAGGCCGCGCTTGTCCAATTCAGTTCCTATCGCCCCATCGAGTAAAAAGATATCTTTAGTCTTTAATACTTCCGACAAATCCATTAGCAATCCATTCCTTGGTCTGGTTAATCTATTTCACTCCGAGTTCGGCCAATGCGTTTTTAAGCCTGCTGATGTTTTCGAAAAGAATCGTATTCAGCCCCGCCTCTTTTGCGCCGTTTATATATTCCGGCTTATCATCTATGAATACCGATTGCCCGGCCCGCGAGCCGAGTCTCCGGACGATAAGCTCATAGATTTCTCTCTCGGGTTTTCTCGTCCCCTCGGCACACGAAAAGACCAATACATCGAACATATCATATTGCAGTTGATAAAAGTACTGCATAGCCGGAGCTTCGGTATTGGATAAAAGTGCAGTCTTGCAGCCGTTTTTGCGAAGCCGGGCAGCCAAAGAAAACATATCTTCTCTGGGCACATAAGCAGCCTTGAATGCATCAGCCCATAACGAGGGGACTTTCGGCTTCGGTACTTTCAGCTCACCGCATATTCTTTCCCAGAAGGCATCTTCGCTGATTAGGCCTTTCTGGAAATCCGCTGCGAATTTATTATGTGCCTTTATATAATCATCTTTCGATACAGTTAAGGCCTGTGCGCAATATCGCATCAGGTCCGGCGCAGGGTCATCTATCAGCACCCCGCCCCAATCGAATATTACAGAATCTATTTTTCCCATCGGGAACAGCCCGGAAATGATAGTTTTCAACTCTTTTCGCCCAGAACGATACACAGCTTCGACCTGCATATCAACATTTTTTTACACTATTTAAGGCTGTTATTAGCCTTTGACAAACAGACCTTGAGAATCTATAATCAGAGCTGCTTTTTCAGGGAAAATGATGGAGCTTATTTTAACTGTAGTCATTGCCGTTCTGGTTTTAGTTGTTGTCGGGCTTTTGGTCTGGCTCATAATCTCCAACTCCGCCAACGCCGAGAAGATGGCAGGCCAACAGGCCTCAATCGGTCTGTTGCAGCAGCAACTGGAG